>Ga0255767_1002554_pt1 | contig 15726 bp, 10 predicted proteins | sample 071ome_24_FD_179967 | JGI IMG/M metagenome (GOLD analysis project Ga0255767, IMG submission 179967) | Coastal salt marsh microbial communities from the Groves Creek Marsh, Skidaway Island, Georgia - 071402CT metaG (version 2) | ecosystem: Environmental > Aquatic > Marine > Intertidal zone > Salt...
TCCCGACCATCGAATACTTGGTCAAGAACGGCGCCAAGGTGTTGACGTGCTCCCACTTTGGCAGACCGAAGTCTGGCCCGGAAGACAAGTTCCGCTTGACCCCGGTTGGCGCGAGATTGTCTGAATTGCTCTCCTGCCCGGTCACCAAGATTGACGACTGCATCGGCCCGGAGGTTGAGAAAGCTGTCGCCGGCATGTCCAACGGCTCCGTGTGCTTGTTGGAAAACACTCGATTCTACAAGGAAGAAGAAGCCAACGACGCCGAGTTCGCCAAGAAGTTGGCTGGCTCCGCCGAAATCTTCGTCAACGATGCGTTCGGTACCGCGCACAGAGCGCACGCCTCCACCGCTGGTGTCACTGGCACTTGCAAGACGAACGTTGCCGGTTTCTTGCTCCAAAAGGAGTTGGACTACCTCGACGGCGCCGTCAAGAACCCGGAAAGACCGTTCTGCGCCATCGTCGGCGGCTCCAAGGTCTCCTCCAAGATTGGTGTCATCGAGTCCCTCTTGGCCAAGTCTGACAAGGTCATCTTGGGCGGTGGTATGATCTTCACCTTCTACAAGGCGTTGGGCAAATCCGTCGGTGCCTCTTTGGTTGAAGACGACAAGGTTGAACTCGCCAAGACTTTGATGGCGGAAGCTGAAAAGAAGGGCGTCAAGTTGCTCTTGCCGACTGACGTCGTCGTCGCGGACAAGTTCGCCGCGGATGCCAACACGCAAGTTGTCTCCGTTGACGCGATCCCGGAAGGCTGGATGGGTTTGGACATCGGACCGGACTCCGTCAAATCTTTCCAAGCGGAATTGAACGAGTGCAAGTCTGTCATCTGGAACGGTCCGATGGGCGTGTTCGAAATGGACGCCTTCGCCAAGGGTACCTTCGCTATCGCGGACACTTTGGCCAACTTGAACGGTATCACTATCATCGGTGGTGGCGACTCTGTTGCCGCCGTCGAAAAGGCTGGCTTGGCGGACAAGATGTCCCACATCTCCACTGGTGGTGGTGCGTCCTTGGAGCTCTTGGAAGGCAAGGTGCTCCCGGGTGTCGCCGCGTTGGACGACAAGTAAATTACTCATCGTATTAAATGCCGCGCAGTAAAAGAGAGAGAGAGATTTTAAAATGATAAAATATAAGTGTGTAATTTAAGAGAGAGATGAATTTCACTCCAAAACATCAACAAATATATAAACAGTATTCCACGCGCGCGACCGTAGTAAGTTCGTAAATAATCTTCTCTCACTTCTCCAAAAGTCGTTAAAAATTATTTTTTTCTACGAGTAAAAAATGTCCTCCGTCGTACCAGAAGACGAAAAAGAAGCGAGCGCTGATCCACCACCACCACCATCACCAGCAGCACCCGCGCCTTCCGCCGTCGCCGTCGACGATAACAAAGTCGTCGTCCTCTTCAAACCGACCGGTGGTGATACGCCTCTCTTGAAACAAACCAAAGTCAAAGTGAGTCGCTCCGCGAAATTCGTGGACGTCGTCTCGCATCTTTCGAGACAAGTGAAAAGAGCGCACGTGTTTGTCTACTTGAACGACGCTTTTACCCCTCGGTACGAGGAAGAGGTTGGACGGTTGTTCGATTGGTTCGCGACGGGAGGCTCGTCCTCGTCGGATGTCGTTGTGGGAGAAGATGGAGAGGAGATTTCTCAACAACAACAAAAGAATAAGAAGCAAATGTTGGTGGTAAACTATAGCGCTCAGCAAGCGTACGGTTGAAACGACACGATACTTTTCGAAGTCGTCTGAGTCGTTCTTGAATGTTCTGATGCGCTCGATCGTAGCAGCAATAGTAGTAGTAGTAGTAGTATTCGATAGAAATAGAGAGAAAAGAAAATAGAGTTTTGATAGCGCGCGTAACGAAGTAGTTTGTATATTGTATACGTGTACATTTTCCAGAGTGTCATTTATTATTATATGTATAGTATTAAAAAGTTTTACGTTTCCGGGCCGACGTTGAACGGTTTGAAGCAATGAAAACCATCCAGAGCGGTCGAGACGATCAAACCAGGGATTTGCGGATGAAACTTTGCCTCTTTTGGGTCCGTGATGCCTTGATGGACGAACATGAGCTGGGGGGGTAAATCGTCCGGGATTTCCGCGTTGGATTCGTTTTCCGCCATGGCTTGCGCTTCCTCTTCGGCGTCGCGTTCGACGGCTAAGTCCCACACGCAGACGGTGTTATCGCTCGCCGCAGAAAGGAGCATGGCACTATCGAACGGAGACCAATCGACCGACGAGACGTGTCCTCGGTGGAACGTAAATTGCGCGACTGGTTTCGGGTTCGTTTTCCCTTTCGGGTCGAAATGGCGTAAATCCCAAATCTTTAATCCTCCGTCGTCCAAGCCGGTGGCAATCATGCAATTCGCTAATCTGTTCCAAGACATGACGTTGACGTCGCAATTCTCCGCTGCTTTGACGCGAATTGCGGGTTTTGGTTTCTGTCGAGTATCCCAGACGGAGATGCCGCCGTCTCCGCCGCACGAGGCAAACACGGTCGCTTCGGATGGACTCCATTGAATATCCTCGACGGATTTCCCGTCGTGACCGTCTGTGTATCCGCAATCTATGTTCCAATCCGTGACGTTGCTCGAGTCCATCGGCTCCCAGACGTGAATTGAGCCGGTATTATCACCAGACGCTAATCGTCCAGCAGACACTGAACTCCAATCTAACGCGTATCCTTCCTCCTTATGTTTCGAGTGCACTTTCTTTGGCGCGATTTTCAGCTTCTTCTCGTTCACCACGTTTTGGTTCTTCTGATCCTCCACAGAATTTTGTAACGAACGAAACGCGGTGGAAATGTCCCAGGCTAACACGTGGCCGGAGTCCGACCAAGTAGCACAAATCGCCGTGTTTTGAGGCATTAATCGAACTCGATTAATCCCGCCCGGATGCGAAATCGACGAGACGTGTAAAGTCGGTTTCCCCGACTTGGAGGGATTGGACGCGTCGAAATCGTCCGTATCCGATTCTGAATCGTCCGAGTCTTCGTCTGAATCGCTATCTGAATCGCTATTGTTGCTATTCTTATTTTTGCTACTTCTATTGTTCTTGCTATCTTTCTTCTTCGTCTTGGTCCCTCCTCCGGTTTTCTTCAACCTTCCCACCCGCGAAATCGACAACGCGTTCTTACTCGCATGGTCCGCTTGCGTCCCAGAAACCATAAAAAACGCGTGCGGAAACTGCGCGCGTTCGTCACCCATATCGTCTTTCAAAATATCGAACGACAAGCTCGGCCACTCGTGCGAAAACGCGTGCAAGCAATCGTACGCCGTGGAGTCGTACTCCATCTCTGGCGGTGGTTGTCCTTCTCCTCCTTCCAAAAATTCATTCTCCTCCGGACGCCACACTTTCGGTCTCTGAATAACGCGCGTCGCATTCGTTCCCGGTGGTGCCATCATCGCATCCCCTTCCTCCCCACCGTCGTTCTCTTCTCCTTCCGAGGCGGAGGAATCCGTCACGTCTTCTCCAATCACCGTGTACCCGCCGTCTTCATCCTCCTCCTCGGATTCGCTTCCTTCGCCGTCCCTCATCGCATCTCCTTTGCCCGTCGGCTTCTTTTTGCTTCCCGCCGCCGCAAAGTTGGACGGTAATCGAGGCATCTTTGTTTTTAATGATGATTCGGTTCAAAAAAACGCGCGCGTATACGTAGTATAAACACACACACGCGCACACGCGCAATAATGGGGAGAAGAGACGAAAACGCCGCCAAAACCTTCTTTTTCTGTAGTTTTGCATTTTGCTCATCATCAAAAGCGATCTATATAGGGTTTAGGGTTTAGAAATCAGAGGGAAAAAAAGTTGTTGTTTTTGGGTACAAACGAACGCACGCGCGCACGCGCACAGACAAGAAGGGACGGAGAGCGATAAAAAGAAGAGGAAAAGGCACTTTATGACGTCTTCGGCTGCTTTTGCGCCTTCTTCTTTTGTTCTTTCCGCTGACGCCGCTCGTGGTGGTTATGGTGGGAAAAGAAGCGCTGCCACGTCGTTGAACAAAAAATCATCAATCGCGTTTTCAGCGCTCGGTGGTGCGTCTTCCTCCTCTTCCACATCGTCGGAGAGGAAGAACGGCTGCGGTGTTTACCGTCGTCACGATGGTACCACTGAGCGGGGCTCGTCGGTGTGTTTCTCCGCCGCGAGAGGAGGAGGAGGAGGAAGAGGAAACGCGTTATCCAACGAACAACCGAGCACGAGCGGAAGAGAAGACGAAGGTTCTTCTTCTGCTCCTACTGCCGCTGAAGCGAAAGAAGAACGAGGACGAGAAACAACCTTCCCACCGGACCATAAGGTGTTCCGAGCGAAGAAAACGATGCGCGTGCCGGTGAAAGAGAGAAAAGAGGCGCTGCGAAAGAAAGCTTCCATCGAGCATTGGCTGAAAGACCCGAACGAATCTCTCGGCGTCGTGTTCGATCGAAACGAGAGGTTGTCCGAGGATAAGTGGAAAGTCTTCGTCGCGTCGAAGAAAAAGATTGCGTTTTGGGAACTCTCCCCGGCGTTTACGCTGGAGATTTTACCGAACGAGACGGAGTTTGGTAAGCAGGCTTTCCGGGGATTTGATTTGATGCTCTGCGCGGACGAAGACGCGGAGGAGTGCGGGTGGGTGAACGACGTCTCCGTCTTTGCGAACATTTTTTGCCAGTTGAGAGTAGACCGGGACGACGAAGAAGAAGTAAAAGAAGATTACGACGACGACGACGACGACGATAACAAAACTGACGACAAATACGTCACTCCAATCGTCGTCGCGGACGTAGACGTCACCATAGCCGCGTTGCTCCCGTCTTTCGTCAACGCCATCCCGGGCTTCACCAACATCGGCGAAGCTTCCATCGCCGCCTCCATCGATTTCGCTCGCGACGGCGCCGCGAGAAGAGTCCAGATGGCTTACGACAGTTGGGCAGAGAAGAAAATCGGTAGTAGCAGCAGTACTAGTTAATAATAATAATTATAATAATAGTAAATTGGGTAGTTCTATAAACACTGCATTTGTAATATAATAACACTAACATCACCAATAGCACCTGTAAAGCGGTACACCAGAAGAAATCTGAGCGCAAAAGGTGTAAAAAAATTCCGCAAAGGAAAAAAAAAAGTACATAAACCCTAAACACACACCACAAAAAAACTTGCGTCCCAGAATTCTCGGGAGAAGATATTTCGTAAAAGCAAAAAGGCGAATTCCTCCGAAACGTCAAATTCAACGCACACACAACCGCGTCAATAACAAACACACTCAGAGAGTAAGATCAAACACACACTCTTCTAAAATGAGTCAATTGGTACAATACCGCGCGCAATTCTCTCGCTCCAACCCTCTCGCGTGTAAATCTACCGTCCGATCAAACAGATCGACGCCGTCGTTTCGCTCGTTTACGAGAGCGACGCTGGTGACGAGCACCACGAGCGCCGAAATGATCAATGGGAACGAAGGCGCCGATTCGTTCAACGGCAACAACGAAACGACAAAGTTGGTAGCTTTGAGATGCGCGTTCAAAGCGGAGCTGAAACTCGGGGAGACGCTCGTTATCGTCGGCTCCACGCCTTTGTTGGGGAAATGGAAAGCCGAGGATGGGTTCAGACTCTCGTGGACGGAAGGGAACGTGTGGCGAGGGAATTTACCGGTCGAACGAGACAGTTTGGAGTTCAAATTAGTCGTCGAGAAGAAGTCGGGGGAAACTTTTTGGGAAAAAGGCGAGAACAGGAAATTGGAGAAGACGGTGATGACTGCGAGCAACGCGGTGGAAGTGAAGAGTACTTTTGGGAAGAACGCGGAAATGGAGGTGAGTGTTTTGGACGGGGGTAATACCGCCGCGGCGAACGCGGGCGGGACGGTGCAATCAAACGTGGTGGAATTCGCTCGCGAAGGGGAAGAAAAGATGAAAGAAGAAAACGTAGCTGCAACGACGACGTCAAAACCGAAAACGAAGAAAACCACCGCGACAAAGAAAAAAGCGGCGTCCACTGGGGCGTATAGAACCGTAGAAAAAGTGAAGTACGACAACGTCGCTTTGTTGAAATTCGACGAGTTGATGGAAAAGAACTCGACGATTACCGCGGATGATTTCAAAGCGATTTATCCGGAAGACGCGAAGATGAAGGTTGTGGAGAAGAGAACGGTGGAGTTCGTGTTGAAAGGTGGCGGTGGAAAGTTTTCGTACTCGTTGAGCGAAGAGGCGAAAGGGTACGGTCAGTTGCTCTTGTAAGACGATGAAAAAGAAGAAGAGCGAGAAAATACGGGAACAACAACAACAACAACAACATATTATTATTATTCTTTTATTAAAAACACAGTGTAAATAGAGAGGGAGAGAGAGAGAAAGAGGTGCAAGTCATAACAAGATCATCGTCAGTATGTATATATACACATACATGAGCATATAAATAGTGGAATATGAGAGCGTTTGTAATATTTTTTTTTAAAGCAATTGAACACGAACACACACATACAGTTACGTTTTTGCGTATTCTTATTACTTTTATAAAAGGTTGCGGTTCTATCAATTATTTCGTATCTCACACTTCATCTCCTTCTTCTTACTCTTCTTCTTAGCGCGTTTGGACGATCCCGGCGTTGATCAACTTTCTCACTTTCGCCATGATCATCGGGTTCTTTTGGTGCTCCATCGCCGCTTGCGGGTTTTCGCTCATATCGCGCAACACTTGATTCATGACTGGATCGGCTAAAATACTTTGAATTTCTGGATCTCTCATCGCGCTTTCTTGTCTCGCTTTCAACTCTTCTTCGGTCAGCATGCCACTCGCGGCTTTGTTTTGTTCCATGATGCATCGTCTAGCGCCATCTTTCAACTCTTCGTTCGAGGGGTCGATTTCCAATCCCGCTTGGTACGTTTCTAAAGCTTTGTCGTATTGTTTCGTGAAGAACTCGACGTGTCCTTTTCTAGAATACCCTTTGACGAATTTCGGGTCGATCTCGATGCACTTCTCCGCGTCTTTTAAAGCTTCGTTAAAAGCGGCTAGTTTCGTGTAACACGCGGATCGGTTCGAGTAGGATTTGTGATCGTTCGGGTTCCTTTTGATTGCCTCGGTGTATTTGGCCACGGCGTTTGGAAAGTCTTGATTTTTGAACAACTCGTTCCCTTCGTCTCTCGCCTTCTCTCCCAACTCTGGGCTCAAATACGCTTGGATTTCTTTGTCTTTCAATTTCTTCTCGCAGCTATTTAATTTGTTCAGCGTCGACGCTTCTCGGTGTTCAGTGAGCGATCGTTGGTACCACTCGATGGCTTCCGTCAACTTGTCCATCTTTTCGTACGCCGAAGCTTTTCTCGCCATCGCCTTCGCGATGACTCGGTAATCCGCACGGTTTTCTCTGCCAACTTCGATGCTCTTTTCGCAATCTTCTATGCACTTATCGAAAGCACCTTGTTCAAATCTAACCGCAGCTCGATTATTGATGTAGGTCGGATCTGTCGGATCGCTCTCCATAGCCTCTTCATACTTCTTCACCGCGTCGTCAAACTCTCTCTTTTTGTAAAACGCGTTTCCTTCTTCCTTCAACTTTAAAGCTTTCCTCTTATTCTCCGGTAACTTGGCTTCCTCTTCTTTCTTGATCTCTTCGGGTGTCTTCTTCTTTGGTTTTGGCTCCTCTGGAGCTTTCGTTTGTGTTTGTTGTTGCGCCGGCGGCGCTTGATTTTGGTTTTGAAAGTCCTCTCCGCTCATGACGTTCACCCCTAAAGCCACCGATAACAAATCCATCACTCTCGGATCGTTCATGTGCTTCTGTAAAGCTTTCGAATCTTTTTGAATCTCCGCAAACATCTGCATGAAATCCGGCTGTTGCAAATACGCTCTGGTTTTCGGATTCGTCGCCAACTTCCCCAACAATTGAGGATCCGAGAACATCTTCTTGAACGCTTTCGACTCTTCATCTTCGCCGGATAACTTTTGCTCGCACTCTTGCACTCCATTTTTACACGTCTCGTTCGTCCCATCGACTTTCAACCCATCCTCGTACGCTTTCTTGGCCAACTCAAACTCGCCTTTACCGAACAACGCCGCGCCTTTGCGTCCGTAGCCTTTCACGAAATCCGGTTTCAGTTCGATCACTTTCTCCGCGTCGGAAAGCGCCAAGTCGAACTCGTTGTTCCCAGCCTGTTTGTTTTTTCGTCGTCGCGACGAGAAACGATGCGTGGTCAGCGGTCAGTGCTTTCGTCGATTTTCAACAACAACAACAACAACAACAACGCCCACCAGCGCGCGCGCGCGCGCGCGCGTCTCTCTCGGTCAAAGAGAGAAGAAGAAGAAAAAGAGAAGAAGAGCAGCCGCCTCTTCTCTCTAATCTCATTTTTTTAAAGCCGGGAGAACGCAAAGCGCGAAACAACGACGCGAAGAAATCACACGCACACACACACGCACGCGAGAGAGAACGCGATAAAAGCGCGACAAACTCCTCCTTCGTCCCTCCTTCGCGGCTCCTCTTTAAAAACGAGAAGCAGAAGAGAGACAGATGAAGACGATCGAAAAACGCTTCGAAAAAGAAAAAAAGAAGAAGAAAAAAATTTCAACGACGCACCCGCGCCGCGCTTCGGTTCGAATACAACACGTGATTCGTGCCGTCGATTCCGATCGCTTCCGTGAAATGTTCGATCGCTTTCGCGAAATCGTTGTTTTTGAACGCCTCGTTGCCCAAGGTTTTCAGCGCTTCCGTCGCCATTATTTTTATATTTTTTCTTTCTTTCTCTCGTTCGTTCGTTCGTTGCGAGCAAAAGTTTTTTTTTTGTGTGTCGTCTTCTCGAATTTTGCGCAGACGAAGACTGTCCAACGAAAAAGCCTAAACCCTAAGCCCTAAACTCTCTCTCTCTCTCTCGTCAAGTAAGTACACCACAAGTCACAAAGTCGCGCACACGAAACAACGCATTAAAAAGAAGTTCACAACATCTCGTGACGACGCTACGACGCTACGACGACGACGAGGAGAAGGAGAAGGAGATGATGATGATGATGACGACGACGACGTTCGGGGGGAGCACCACCGCCACCGCCACCACCATTTCGGCGTCCTCGACGAGAAGAACAAAGGGAGGAGGAGGACGTGGCGAAACGACGGCGATGTCGTCGTCTTTTTTTTCTTCTTCTTCTTCTTCTTTTAAACGAAGAGGAGGAAACAAAAACAGCGGCTTCGCGAGGAGATCATCGAACGCGACGACGACGACGACGACGCGATGCGAAATACGAACGTCCGATGGGAACGCGAGAGCAGCCGGGGTGTTGGGGTTGTCCGCGTCGGTGCGTTTTCGTTGTTCTTTTGTTTTTCGTTTTGTGTTTGTCTTCTTCTTCGCTGTTTGTTTGTTTGTTTGTTTGTTTGTTTGTTTTGCGACAACACTCCATAGTTGTTATTAACGCAGAGATACCAAAACCACTTTTTTACGAACAGGAAGCGAAAGACGAGCGAAAACTGAAGCGAGCGTACCGAAGACACGCGCTGAGAACGCACCCGGATACCGGCGGCGCGTCCGCCTCGACCGAGGCGTTTCAAGAGGTTCAAAAAGCCTACCGGACGTTGCGTTTAGAACTCGCGAGCCCGAATAACGAGGCGTTGACCGCGGAAATGAGCAACGACGAGGAGTGGGAAGAGCACGATTGGCGTTGGAAGGTGAAATACGAGAAGGAGAAGGCGTTGGATCAAAACGTCACCGCGAAGTCGCAAAGGAAAAGAGAGGAGGCGTTTTGGAGGGTGGAAGAGATGAAGCGGATGGCAAAGATGAAAGAAGAGGGAGCTGCAACGACGACAACAACAACAGGAGGAACAGCAGAAGGAGGGGGAGAAGGAATAGAAGGTAATCTGTTCCCATCGCGAATGAATAAGAAGAAAAAACGAGTGATTAAACCGATAAGCAAACAGTCGTCGCCGATGGAAAACTTTCAAAAAGTTCAAGAGGCGGAAAAGGAAAGGCTGAAGAGAGAAGCCGAGGCAAAGGAGAAGCGAATAAATTTCAAAGCGTTTGGAGGACCAGACGCGTCGAAGTCGTCCACAAATGCCGCGCACGACACGTTAAACACGCAACTGGAAGGCTTGAGAAGAAAGCACGTGCTGAGATCTCGATACGGTAATCACGCGAACGCTCCCTCGGAAGCGGAACGCGAAAAGGCGAAGAGCATTCGCAAGTACCAGTTGGAGTTGGAGGATTCCGAGGAGGAACGGTTTATGCGCCTCGCGAGAATGGCAAAGGAATGGAGAAACAAGAAAGGTGGCGTCAACGCGTGGAGGGAAACTGGATCGATGTCGGACGACGACAAAATGACACCGAGGGAACTTTTATTAGCCGCGGTGGAGAGCGTCTCCCTCGGAGGCTCGCAGTAAAACACCACTGCCGTAAATAGTCGTCATAAATAGATTTCTAGAATATAAAATGTAAAGCGCTTCAAAATTATTGCACCGCATATTTAGCTAAATGTTAATATTACGTTTTTTTAGTTAGCATTACAACAAACATTGTTCATGAGATAAATAGAAGTGAGCCGTTCACAAGCTTTGCCTTTCACTCTTTCGGTTGAAGAAAAATACATTCAAGCATATCCTTATATGCTGCGCTCAAATTGGCCGCGCGCGGTGTTTCTATAATAAATGATCACTATGATGTGTGGTAACGCAAGAAAGAATGATTGTTTTTTGTTCGTCTCTCGCGAATCCTTGGTTAGAAGAATGAAAACATGGTCGCCATATCACTCTCTTTCGGGAAGTATTCGTTCAGCTTATCGATGGCGTCTGGAGAACACGGCGCTTGCCCGACACTCGCCGAACTCGATTTCCTTCTATTTCGAAGCAAATCTCGTGGCTTCGCCTTCAAATGTCGCAACTCATTCGGCCCAAATATCGGAATCGATCGTCTAGCTACTGGACTCAACGGTCTGACCATGTGCCCGTTTACTTTTGGGTTTTGGTCGTACGGATGTTGATGCTTCACCTCGCCGCCGATGGCGCCGCCCATGTTCGCCGTTTGGTCGTTCAGAGACGGATCTGGCGTGAAGCGCATAAACTTTCTACCCACTGCTTCCATATCAAATGAAGATAGATCCTCGTCCATAATCTGGCCTAACGATCGCTTTGCCGCTGTCGACGGAGAGAAGATATCCTGGGTACCGTTACTCTTTCCTTGTCCATTTTGGAACCCAGTCGCGTGCGCGTCGTGAAGCAAATCGGACGAAATGCTCTTATTGTTCTCAGCCATGTTCTTCTTCGCGGCAGCCGCTAATTGCGCCTTTGTTGGATTCTTTCTAGTTGTTCTTTTATTTGTCGTCACCCCGGTACCTGTCGTTTTCGGTGGTTTCTTCGATGCTCCTACTGATGCCTTTGCTTTATTACTATTATGAAGACCCCCGTTGCTTCCTATTGTTCCGTTGTGATTGTTTGCTATCGTCGCCGTCGCTATGCCGTTCGTCTCGCTATCTCCGGCATCGTCAACGTAAACCGTGTGAACTGGTTCGTTGGCAAACTGCGGAATGACTCGCCATCGATCGCCTTGCACGCCTTTAGCATCGTTCCTCGTAAACCTTTTACTCGTGTACAACGCGTGTCTCACTTGTGACTTCCAGTGTCCGTTGGACGTAATCACTCTCGACTTGCGATTGTGCTTATGCGCGATTCGCCCGTGCTTTTCGCACGCGTCGTAAATCTCTCTCAACGTCGCCGAACGCGTGCTCGACGATGTGATTGCAAAGTGCACTAAATCGTGGACGGATAAAAACGCCGTCGTCGTGTGCGTTCCCCTCCCGCCGCCCGTCGTCGTCGCCCCCTCCTGCTCCAGCTGTTGCAAATGCGCGGCGCCAATCGTCGGAATCGGTCTCTCATCCATATTCCTCGCGTCCGAGTGATGAAATCCTTTCCCCCCCGCGTTGGTATTGATCGTATCGTTGTTGCTTTTTTTACTATCGTCTTTGCTGTTTGAATTCTGTTGGCGATTTTGACCGGAGTCGTCGTCGAAATCTTTTCCTCCTCCTCCTCCTTTCGCGGCGGGTACCATCGGCGCCGGCGGGTTCGTAAACATCGGCGGGTGTTGCGACTGTTGTCGTTGAAAAAAGACAAAACGAAACTTTGGTCAGCAAAACGTGCATGTCAAAACAAAATTCACCAACGCGCGGCGCAAAGCGTCGTCTGTTCTCTTTTGTCGTCGTTGTTTGCGGAATATAATTGGAAGAGAAAGAAGAGAAAAAAAAAGTTCCCCAAAAAGCTGAGTCACGACCGACGGTCCAAAATGAAAATTATTCTTCCGTTTTCCTTCGCTTCCCTCTCGTTTTTTGCGCGTTGAAAAAATTTTAATAAGCGGAAAGAAAAAACGAGAGACGATAAACGTACCGTCGTCGTGCCACCGACACCGTGAAACGCGTGCGTGTCGCTGAAAAACGAATCCGGCGTGATTCGGTCGGACATTTTTCGGTTCCGAGGAGGTTAAAATACGTTCGCGTTTGCGTCTTTTTTTTCTCTCTCTCTCCGGTTCTCTCTCTATTTTACAGGTGGAATTTCTTCTTCTTCTTCTTCTCCCTTTTTGTGTTTTTTCGACAAGAAAAAGGCAGGCGCTCTCGAGAAATGTACACTCAGAGAATGAGCTCTTTTTTACTACTCTCGTTTTTTTACCGGAAAAGAGAAATGCGTCCTCCTCTCTCTTCCTTCGACTCGCGACCACCGCGAGCTCTTTTTGACGAGTCTATCGAGAGGTGAAGGATTTCTTCGATGCAAATATCCGGTCTTTGGAGTTACGAAAGAGACCCGGGTGCAGGAAGGGCGAGTTTTCCGAGAAAAGCGCGTTTCCGAACGATTTTTTTTTGAAGGAGGGAAGCCGCTCTTTTTGAAAGAAAAGAGGAGGGATTTTGCTCTCGTTTGAGTCAAAACCCTAAATAAAATTTTGGATTTTCTTTTTTTTCTGTGGATGTGCAGCAGAACCAAGCAAAATACAACCGGATTAATCGAGGGAAGCGGCGATTCGGTTACGAGTCGAATCGTCGTCGTCGTCGACCTTTTTTTGCGAAAGTGGGGAGAAGAAGAAACAGAGAACGACGCCGAAGACGACGAAAAGAGCGCGGACGACTTCGTGCGAACGCGTTGGCGTAATTCTCTTCTTCTTCTTCTTCTTCTCGCTTCGATGCCGTCGTCCTCGACATCTCCGCCGCCGCGCGAAGAAAAAGGAAAAGAAAAGGAAGGTTTGGTGAAAAAGCTGATGAAGAAGTTTGTTAAAGAGCACCAGAGCGGAAAAGAAGAAGAGGAAGAAGAAGAAGACCCCACGTCGTCGTCTTCCTTTTTTCCTCTGTGGGAACATTTGATCCAAAACGAGGACGTGTTCTCGCACGTGCTCTCGTTTCTAAACCCGACGGAGCGAAAGTTCGTGACGCACGTGTCGAGGGAGACGAGGAGAGTGATGCTGAAGACTCTGAAGATGCCAATCGTGCCCGTGCAAAGGTACCGGTCGAACGCGCAGAAGAATCAGTTGAAGAAGGACCAAAAGAAGTGGTCAGAGGAAGAGGCCGGGAGAAAAATAAATCTAAAGTCAGTGGATTGGAAGACGTACTCTCCGTGGTTGAGACTTGCGAAGGATACGAGTACTATTCCGGATAAGTTTACGATCAAAGAGTGTCGAGGGACCGGACAGTTAGAAATCGCTCTGGATTTCTGCGTGTTGAACCCGCCGAAAGAGATTGAGATTTTCGTGGAAGACGGGACAATCAGCGAGGAGTACTTTGTTCACAACGTGGCAAAAACGAACGAGATTTCGTTGTTGAAATGGGCGAGAGAAGTGAAGCATTTGTCGTGGAACAGTCAAATCTCGCGCGTCGCAACTGAGCAAGGAAACTTGCAGATGTTGGAATACGTCGTGAGACAATTCGCTCGAGATAAATCATTGTATAAAAACGATTACGATTGGGAGCTTCACGAAGCCGCGCATAAAGGTCATCTGGATTGTGTGCGATTTTTGCTCGAGCACGTCGGTGGGTTTCAAAAAACAAGGTTAAAAGGTGGTTATTGGCGCGAGACAGAAGGTGAATTTATCATCTATCACCGCCGGCGGGTGCGTCTCAACTGCATGTAGTAGAGTATTTGTTGTCCCAAGGGAGCCCGGTGACGTCCGATGCGCTTGTATCTTGCGCCAATTCAGGATCTTTGGAGTGTTTGAAGTATTTGAGAGAGAATAGCATTCGACGAGTCGATTGGACGTGGGGATGCGCGGTAGGAGCCGCAGCGAGAGGTGATTTGGAAATTGTGAAATATTGCGTGAACGACGGCTGCCCTTTAGAAGTGCCTCTAGACCGGCAACCCGAACCAGACGTGATTACAACAGCGGTCGACTTTGGTCACTTGAATGTTGTTCGTTTTTTGCGCGAAGAAAGAGGTTCGGGGTTGTCGTTGGATATTGAGCACATTATGAAAGCCTTGAGTATGGGTAACGTGGAGTTATTGAAATACATTTGGTTTCATCAAACGTTTCCAATTCCCGAGGATTTTCCCGGACTCATCTGGAAATTATGGGTGCAGGGATATCACGAAACGTTAGACCCAAATTTTCCGCTTTGCTGGCTGCTCCGACTACAGAAGCAAACAGAACATTTCCTCTGCGTCAAGTTTTTGTACGAGGAAGTGCAAATCCCGATGAGCGAAGACGCATACTGGCGTATATACGAGTTAGCGTTGACGTGGGGCGATTGTGCGCTCTTAGAGTGGGTGTTTGAGAAAATAAAAAAAGATTTTAGTGACGGGTATGATCCTAGAAGTACGGATATACCCTTGCCTTGGCCAGAACCACATCATTGCGAGTATGCCGCTGGGAAAGGATACCTCGACTGCTTGCAATTTTTGCATAAAATTGCAAAGTTTCGTTTCTGCACGCACACATCTGAGCCTATGGATTTGGATACAATAAAGGTTGCGTTGCGCAACTATCAGCCAGAGTGCGCTCGGTACGCGTTCGAAATGGAAGCTTACGTAGTTTCGAGAGAAAATAAGAGAAACTATTCGACGGGAGAGAGTTACGTAGTTTTGAGAGAAAATAACTATTCGAAGCAACACAAGAATGACGTGAGGAAGCAAGTTGAGCTGCTCGAATCGATAGCTCAAAGTTTAACGTTCGGAGAGCTGGAAGAGGCGAGAGAGGTGATGAGAAAAGATTTCGAAGGATGTGAGAGATGCGACGACATACACCTTGATGAACACTTTCATCTCTTCCGTTTTGAAAACGAATGGTTTACAAGTTCGGACGACGAGTCGTACGGATCAGAAGACCTGTCAGACGAGGACGATCTCTCCTTCTCCTCGTCCTCCAGTGACGACGATTGGCCGAACGACGACGAGTGGTCGAATCACAACGCGAGAGATCTGGCACGCATACTCGATCGCAAGTTCCGTCGGAGTATCGAACAACAGTGTCTCGAAGTGAACGGCGCGCTCCCAACTGAAAGAGAGATGCAAAAATTGTTAAAACAAATCCATCGGCAAAATCCAGGAATGGCAGCGCACATCGAGAGCGTGACGCAAGATCTCCCAGATTTAAGCAGAGTTCTCTATCCTCGCAGCGGCCGCAACAGAAACAACAACGGTCGAGGTGGCCGCGGCGGCCGCGGCGGCCGCGGCGGCCGCGGCCGCGGCGGAGGCAGACACGCGATCTCGGGCGAAGCGGCGAGAGACACCTCCAACGTCCCGTGCGTTTTCTTCGCCAAAGGAACGTGTAATAAAGGAAACGCCTGTAAGTTCTCCCATCACGCTTCATCCGCGGCGGAAGGAGC
>Ga0255767_1002556_pt1 | contig 15715 bp, 10 predicted proteins | sample 071ome_24_FD_179967 | JGI IMG/M metagenome (GOLD analysis project Ga0255767, IMG submission 179967) | Coastal salt marsh microbial communities from the Groves Creek Marsh, Skidaway Island, Georgia - 071402CT metaG (version 2) | ecosystem: Environmental > Aquatic > Marine > Intertidal zone > Salt...
CTGCGTTTACCAAAGCTATGAGTGATGAAAAACGAAAACCGAAAAACGAAAACCGAAAACGAAAACCGAACCCCTCGTCCGATCCGATCCGATCCGACGGATCGAGATCCCCGGTCCCGAGGTCGAGCGCGCGGGCGTTGGGTGTGTGTACGTATATTAATTCTTTTAAGTCTGGTTACCCAATTAGTGTTTGTTCGAATGCGTCGGGTAGAGTCGATCGAAAAGGGTCGGGTAGAGTCGATCGATCGAAAAGGATCGGGTCGATCGATCGATCGATCGAAAAGGGTACTAGAGTCGATCGATCGATCGATCGAAAAGGGTCGATCGGGTCGGGTCGGGTCGGGTCGGGTCGAGGTGGGTCCCGGCGGCACGGCGCCCGGCACTACGCGCGCGACGCGTCGACGTCGACGACGAACGGCGGCACGGAACTCGCGCACGGAACTCGCGCACGCGCGGGAGGAGAAATTTCTCGCGACTGAGCTCGGCGACTTCTCGCGACTTCTCGCGTCGACGCGCTCGCACGCTCGCGGACTCGCACACTCGTGGACTCGCTCGGGTGGTACCGCGCGAGGCTGAGGGGGACGCGGGATGTCGGCGACGACGACGTGCGGGATGACGACGCAGCGCGCGGCGGTGGCGCCGGGGGCGTCGAGAAGACGGATGGAAATAATGTCTAGGAAGGTTTTCGGGCGACGGGCGCGGGCGGTGCGCGTCGCGGCGAGCGCGCCGAACCCTCCGACGGTGCGTGACGACCGAGGCGACTCGAGACGACGGCTGTAAAACCCTGTGCCTCGGAGTGGGCATCTTTTTGTTCGAGCGGTCGCGTCGACTTTGCCCGCGGCGCGGTGGTCTCGTCTGCCGCGCGCGATCGCGATCGCGATCGCGACGGATCGATGGACCGATGGATGGCTTTGACTCGACGACTCGACGAATAGAGAGAGAGAGACGCGCGCCGCGAACGAGACGCTGACTACGGAGGTTTTTTTTATCCTCGTCGAAACGCGCAGGACCGACCGAGCCCGTTTGGGTTTTCGAAGGATTTGGATGCGGTTGAGGCGCAATTGGCGGCTCTGCCGACTCCGGCGCGATTGGGTGCGTACGGTGCCGTTGTTGCGGCGGGTGCGGCGCTCGGGAACGTTGTCGGGGGCGTCGCGCCGGCGAACGTGCGCGCGGGCGCCAAGGTGGCGCTCACCGCAGTTGTGGGCGGCGGCGCCGCTTACGGCGTCGCGACGGCGGATAAGAAGAGATTCACGGCGGCGCCGAAGACGCTTTGGAACTCGCTCCAAGGTCGCGATCCGCTCTCCGTCTCTGCCGAGGAAGTCGCGGCGGTGGGCGCGCAGTTTGGCATTCCGAACATGGGTCAAGCGTGCGCGTCTGAGATGACTGAGCTCTACGATGTGTACCTCATGTCTCTCGTGCCGCAAGGCATGGATCCGGTTCAAGGCTGGGAGGCTGCCGCTTTGGCGCAGTTCCGTCAAACGCTCGGTATCGACGACGCTTCCGCGGCGCAAGCCCACTTGGAGGCGGGTCGCCGTTTGTTTAGAAAGCGCATCGAGCTCGGCACGACAGACAAGGAGACCGATTTGGAATCCCGCAAGGAGTTCCAAAAGCTCGTCTTCATCTCTACGCAAACCTTTGGCGAAGAACAAGCTCGCTTCTTGCTCCCGTGGAAGCGCGTCTTCCGCGTTTCGGACGCTCAAGTGGACTTGGCCAACAAGGACAACGCGAGCCAGCTCTTGCGCGCGAGCCTCAAGGCGTCGAGCGCGATTTCCAACGTTGACGTCGCCGGCATCGCCGCGGCGGCCGACTACAAGGGTCAACTCAACTTAGATGACGACTCTGCGGGTGAAATCGCTCGCGATCTCGCCACTGAACACGTTGCTGAGATTGTGAAGAACACCATTACGCTCAACAAGGAGCGCGGCTCGGCGCGCGACGTCGGCACCATTTGCAAGAACATTGAAGAGGTCTTGGCGTACAACGTCAAGCTCACCGCCGCTCAAGGCTCGTTCCCGGGTGTCGGTCCGGTGACCCTCTTCGGTGGCGAGTTTGAGTCCAAGATGACTGAACTCAAGGATGTGTTCCGCACCTACCTCGAGGATGGCATCAAGGGCTTCAGCTTTAGCGCCGAGCTCAACGACAACCTCGGCAAGCTTCGCCTCGTCTTTGGCATGGGCAACAAGGAAGCCGATGAGATTGTTCTCGAATCCACCACCGCCTCTTACCGCCTCGCGCTCCGCGATGCCGTCAAGAGCGGCAAGTTGGACAACGCCGAATCCCCAGCCAAGGTGCTCCAGGCCTTGTGCGAAGGTCTCCGCTTCCCGCCCGAAGTGGCCGCCGGCATTCACGAAGAAAACTACCGCACCAAGCTCGAGTCTATCATTTCCGCCAGCAAGAAGCTCGAAGATGCGGACGTTGAAGCCTTGGGTCGCATTCGCAAGCTCTTGTGCGTGCCAAAGGGTGTTGTCGAAAAGCTTCACTTTGAAATTTGCGGCGAAGTGTACCGCAACGCGGTTCGCTCGGCGCTCTCCGTGCCGACTGAATCCTTCACGCCGTCCCTTCGTGACAAGTGCAAGGCTGCCAAGGCTGCCGTGCGCATTGATGACGAGACGGCTCTCAAGATCCTTGGCGCCGAAGCTCGCAAGCAGATGAATTCGTTCATCCGTACGTCCAAGTCTATTAGAAACAAGACGGATTCCCAAAAGGAGATTCGTAAGATGATCTTCTACAACCAAGGCGTTGTTACGCCGTTGGTTCAAGATGTGACCAAGGGGAAGGCGGAAGCCGCCGCGAAGGAACTCGCGGAACTCATGAAGGAGGCGCAAGAAGCTGCGGCCAAGGAAGAGGCAGAAGAAAAGGCTGCTGCCGCCGAAGCTGCCGCTGCCGAAACTGAGGAGAAGAAGGAGGAGGAAGCCGCCCAGGCTGACGGCCCGGTTGCCGCGGCTGAAGGCCAAGGCTTTGATTCCGCCCCTGAGGCTAAATCCACGGCTGAAACCACCGAGCCCAAGGCTGAGGAAGAGGTGAAGGATGAAGCGAAGCCAGAAGTTGAGGTTGTCAAGGAGGAAGAGGCGCCGCACCAGAAGGAAATCACCCTCGCGGATGAATTGGATGTCGTCACTCGTCAAGCCATGTACAGAGAGTATCTCATGTTCTGCATGACTGGTGACCAAGTGAACGCGCCGATGGGTGTGCGCATCAACATTGAGCGTGACCAAAGCGAATTCAAGCGTTTGTCTCAGCTCGGTGACATTCTTGGCCTTGACATGATGCAAATTGGCCAAGTGCACAAGGACCTCGCCGACAAGGCGTTCCGCACTCAAGCCGAGCAAATGCTCAGCGATGGACGTGGCCTCACCGCCGAGCGCGCTGAAAAACTCAAGGATATCCAAACGCAACTCAACTTGCCGGAGGATGAAGCTCAAAAGATCATCAAGGGTATCACTGCTCAACGTATGATGTCCAACGTCCAAGCGCAAATCTCTGCGGGTACCCTCGACTCTGCGGAAGTTCGCAAGATGATCGAGGCGGGTGTGGAGATTGAGCGCATGATTCCGGAAGACAAGCGCATGAACTTGTTCCGCAAGAATGCCGAGCGTCGTTTGGGTGATGGTTCTGGCAGCGCGAACATTGATTCGCTCACTGCCACCTTAGTTGAAGATCTCAAGATTGATGGCGAGAAGGCGAAGAAGGAACTCGTCACCATTGCCGGCGAGAAGAAGCGCTCTCAAATGATTCAAGGCGTCGCCGTCTTGCGTCAAAAGAAGGCCTCCGACGTTCTCGTGTGCTGCCGCAACTTGGTTGCCTGCCAAACCGTCGCGCCGGATACCAAGTTGGACTGGAAGGTTGAGTCTGAAGTGTTTGACATGTACTCCGTCTTTGTTCAAGAAGTCGCGGACGCTGCCGAACGCAAGGTGCTCCAAGAGGCGTTGAACATTAGCGATGACAACGCCCGCAAGCTTGAACAAGTTGTCGCCGATGGTGCCTTCAAGTTCTCTGAAGACGCTCTCGACGAGGCTCTCTTCTAAGCGAAAAAGCGTTTGCAAAATTGAACAAGCTGGTTTCCGTAGACTCGCCAGCGCATTAAGAAATTCTTTAGGAGAAATTGAAAACATACTGTTGTTACAACCGTGCGCAATTCATCAAATCAAATCAAACGCTCTATCTTCTACGCTCTCTAATTTTACAACCTGCCCGCCTTTGACAGAGCCATCGTGCTCCCCGCGGCGACGGCACCGACGGATGTCGCCGCGAGCGCGCCGACGATAAAAGGCGCCGGTCCAATGCCTCTCAGCGAAGCCGCGTTTGTCGACAACCCGACGGCAGCCATGGCCATCGGTAGCATTAACTGCGACGAGAAATCACCGAGCGCCTTGGTTCCCGCCTTCCAGCGCGGATCTTGCCGCACGTTCTCCATCGAGTCACCGATTGAACGCAGCGCCGCCATGGAGACGAAAGCGATTAAAAATCCTGGGACGAGCGCCGGCTGCTTCCCCATGACACCCTTTGTCTCACGAAACGACATGGCCAAATACGGAATCGCGAGCGCCAACGCCAAATTACGCGTCAGTTTCGTCACCGTCGCCGCCTTGAACGCCACCTCGTCTTCAAACGCGTCTCTGTACGTCATCGCCGCGCCGACCACCTGTGACGTGTCGTGCACGGACAGTCCCAGAAACACTCCAGCCGGTACGCCTCCGTCCGGGAACATCCACTTGGCCAAGTACGGGTACGTCATCATCCCAAAAGTTCCATACGCCACGACGTTGGCCACGGCGAGGGACACCTCGCGCTGTGAAGCCGCGATCGCCGGCGACAACGCCCCGATCGCCGTCACTCCGCAAATCGACGAGCCCGCCGCCAACAACGCTCCAACCTTCCCAGACAACCCCGACGTCGCGCCGTACCTCGCCATCACCGCCGCATTAATCATCGGCGTCACCAAAACCCCCGTGGCGACCGTCGCCGCGATCGCCGGCGCCGCCCCACCGGCGAAATCTGAAATTTCACTCAACGACAGCTTCGCCCCGAGCGCCGCGATCCCAACCTTCAACCCATCCCCGGCGCACCACTTGACCCCTTTCGCGAGCGTTTCCGGAACCCCGCGCCCACGAAACACCAAGTGCGCGCTCACCGCGCCGATTCCAACCGCCAGCGGCGCCGTCGGGACCGGACTCGGTCGAACCCGTTTCTCAACCGGATCGCGTCGAGAGCGTTCGCATCCATCCTCTGTACTACGACCACTGCTCGTCGTCGACGAAGACGAGAAGTACTCGGTCCTCGCGATCGACATGGCCTCCGCGACGCCGTGCGCGCACGCCGCGACGCCCGCGCACGCCGCGATCCCTCTCAATCGCGTCGTCATCGTCTGTCGTCGTCGTCGAACGCGCCCTTCCAACTCAGTCTGCGACGGGCGTCGTTCAGGTCTTGCCAACACCCATATGTATGTGTAAACAGTGTGGAGAAACCCAAAAGACGCGCAAGAGCGTCCAAAACGCGTCGACGCGCGCGCGACGTCGCCACGCCCCGACGCGACGATACGACATGGAGATCGACGACGACGGAGGGTGCGGGTTAAATTTCTGCGACGATTGGAGCGATGGGGAGGATTGGGCGGTGACGTCGACGCGTGGGAAACGCGTCGGGATGACGACGACGCCGCGCGCGATTTTGGAAGATGGTGACGCGTGGTACGAGTTGACTTTACCGCCGTTTCCGCCGTCGCGCGGACGAACCGCCGGGGACGATGACGCTCCTCCTTCTCCGTCGACGTCGAGTTCGCCGATGCCGGTGGCGACGCCGACGACGCTTCGGGTTTCGCAAGTCAAGGGACAAGGAGAGTTGGGAACGGTGGTGTGGAACGCGGCTTTGGTTTTGTGCGCGACGCTGCGGGAACTGTCGAACGATGTCGTTCGAGGACGGCGTGTGCTGGAGATTGGCGCCGGATGTGGGGCGTGTGGGTTTTACGCAGCCGCGCTCGGGGCGGCGGAGACGACGATTGCGGACTGTGGGCCAAAGACGATGCTGAATTTGCGAAGGACGTTGCGCGAGTACGCGCGGCTTTGTCGGATGTCGTCGTCCTCGTCATCCGACGACGACGACGACGACGAAGCGAGCAAGGATTACGCCACGAAACAAGAGGATGAAGATTTATCCTGGGATACCGATGCGATTCATCTACGTCGTCACCTCTGGGAAGAAGACTCGGAACTTCTCGACGCGCGTATCGCCGGAACCGATCCCAGACGCGTTCGTCACTGGAGCAACGCCGGCGGCGCGCTCGCCGAAACCTCCGACGGATCCCCACCCACGGGTTTCGCCCCAACCCTCGCCGCAGACGCCGTCTTCGATGTCATCATCGGTTCCGACCTCTTGTATTTCTCCAGCCAAGAGTCGAGTCTCCTCGCCGCTCTTCGTCTTCGTCTTCATCCTCGATCCGGCGTCTGCGTCTTGGTGCAAACGCTTCGCGGCAACAACGCCCAAGTCTTTTCCAGATTCATCACCGACGCCCGTCGGTACTTTCGCGTCGACGTCGTCTCCGTACCGATCCCCACCGGTTTCAACCTCGCAAAGGAGACTCCGCACACGCTTTCCGTCGATCCGTACCGTCTCGTCACCCTTCATCCTTTGTAAAGCAGACCAGTTGGTTGAAACTGTGAAAAACGCAATTCGATCGCGCGCGTCGTCGTCACACCGCGCGCGATCGACCGACCGACCGACCGACCGCGTGAAACACACCGACCGAACCGGAGGACGCGCATCGATACCCGTCGTCGTCGTCGTCGTCCCGTCGTCGTCGTCGTAGTCGCGCGACAGAATCGAAAAAGGGTAACGGCCCAAAAAAGCACTTTTTCCAACCGACGCCGCCGCCGGCGTCGGTCGCGCGCGCATGCCGCCGTCGACGCCGCGGTTGGAGCGATTCGACCCGCGGGAATCCGTCGACGAAGACGTCTTCGACGACGCGCTGTTGGATTGGCGGACGAACCCGCGGGTGACGACGCGAAAGAAACGGGAAAAGGATTCGTGGAGCGTCAGAGACGCGGCGCTCACGCTCGGATTGACGCTGACATGGGCCGTCGGACCGATGGTGTGCGCGACGGCGTGCGCGAGAGCGATCGTGATCGGTGGTGGTGACGCGAGAGGGAAGACCCGAAGACGGAGGGCGATGCTGGCGAGCGCGGCGTGCGCAGAGTTGGCGTGGTTCGCGTACAGGAGAGACGCGGGGAAACGCGCGGGGGAGACGAAGAATATGCGAGCGACGCCTTCGAGGAAGGATTTCGATCGGTTTTTACAGTTGAGACACGACGCGGTGTTGGATTTTCAAGAGTACATACGCGGTTGGATGAAAACGTGGAAGAAACTCGTCGATGTGGGCGGGGATGCCGCCGACGCGAGCGTCGAGAGTGAGGGGAATGGAAGCGACGGCGCGCGCGCCGAATCGCCGGCTTTGCCCGCGAGAAGCGCGTCTTCGGCTTCGTCCTCCTCGTCGGACAGTCGCGGGAGCGGGAACGGGAGCGTCGTGAGCGTCGATAGAGAATCGGCGTTGGACTTTTTAAGGTTTGGGTTTCACGACGCGTTGTCGGCGGAGGAGATTGGGGAGCAAAAGGAGAGAGAGCTGAGAATATTCATGGATGAGATTGAGGCGAGGTGGGACGTGAAATTCGACGTGGACGGTCAGCGCGGGTTTGAGTTTATGTTTCACACCAAGGAGAAGCTGGGTGCGTTGCATCAACCGCTGTTGTTCACCGCGTGGGTAAACGCCGTGGCTGGGATTTCGGGCGTCGTACTCTACGGTTGGGGGTTTAGGTTGCACCACGGCGAAAACGGGTGCTCGTATTGGTGCAACGCCCCCGTCGTCGTCGAGGATTGGAAACGGGTGAAAATGCCGATGCGGACGCGGAAAACTCGGTACGGGAAAGGTGTCGATACTCGACCGATACTTTGCGGGGACAACGATCCGAGCGACGCCGACGGAGAAGAAATCAAACCGATTATATTTATCCACGGTTTAGGCGTTGGATTGGCGCCCTACCTTCCGCACATCGCGCAACTATTGCGAAGCAAACCTGGGCGAAAGATTGCCCTGCTGACGCTGCCGCACATTAGTATGCGCGCCTCACCGAGAGTCCCCGAACTGGACGACATGGTGGACACTGTCGTGGAGATGACGAAGAAGCACGCGTTCAGGGCGCCGGCAATGTACGGGCACAGTTTCGGCACCTTTGTCGTCGCGAGGACCTGTCAGAGATTCGCGGTGAGCGCCGTGGCGCTCATCGACCCCGTGGCGGTGTGCCTGTGCCTTCCACAGACTGTCGGGATATTGTATCAATTGCACAAGAGCTGGTCACAATTTAAAGATCGACTGAGCGAGGGACCAAAAGCTTTGATGTCTTCGTCATTTTGGAACGAGGGCGGGGCGCTTTTGTACTTTTTACTGCGAGACTACTTTTTGCTTCGCGAGACGGGCGTCATGACGGCGCTGCGACGCAAGTTTTGGTGGGCGAGGTACAATCTGTGGGCGGATGATTTACCGAAACACTCTCTAATCGTGTTGGAATCTAACGATCTTCTCATTGACGGGGAAGCCATTGCGCGACACGTGCTTCGACAATCAGAAGCGCGCATCATTTGGCAAGACAAGTTTGTCCACGGGGAGTTCGTCTCTCCGTGGGGATACGGTTTGCGCGATGAGATCGTTCAGTTTCTCGATCATCTGCCGCGACATAGGTGCGTCGACGAGCACGAGTTGCATCATCATAATAACGAGTTGTAAAATTTACTGTAAAATTTGCGTTTGATTCTGCTTGTTACATTTGCGTGCGTTAGTGGTACAACAATCCGTGCGAGTCAATCAATTGTATTGTTTCGCCTTTATCGCCATTCTGTAAAGTGATTTTGCACTTGCTTTGGTCGACACGTCTTGCCTTCTTCGAGGTTAAACTTGTAGCAGATGCCTTGACGAAGCTCCATCGGGAACAAATCGGGATGGAATATGCGCGCAAGCGCTTCGACTCCGTCAACCAACTGAGGGCCGGCTTCGCATGTGAATTCGTGCGTGAGAATATACACACGTCTATTCTGAACGGCAGGAATGACCCACCAGCCTGGTTGACTCGCGAGGTACTCGAGCTGGTCAAACGTCTTCTCCATGGTTTCCTCGGTGGATTTGCCGACGTAACACGGCGAGAGAATGAGAACTTCAGGCGCATACGTCAACACTTGCTCCCAGCGAAGACGATCAGCAGCCACTCCTGGCTCTTGAACCTCGTCAATGCCGCCAGCGATGCTCTTCATCTCGTGGAGCCAGTGCCCTCCTGCAACGAACGGCTTGATGCCTTCCAAAGACAACACCTTGGGGCGTTCGTCTGCGTCGGCAACGACGCGAGCAATCGTGCGAAGCCTCGATCGAAGTTGCGTCAGGAGTGTGATGGCTTTTTCTTTCTCTCCGCAGAGAATACCGATCTGCAAAATGACTTCGAGAACGTCGCTCAACGTCTGAGGTGCAATTGGAAAGATGGATGGTTTCGCCGCGTCGATGCCGAGCATTTCTTCGTCCGACTCAAACTCTGCGCTCGTCAGAAAGACATCCGCCTCGTGCAAATACTTGGCAGTGCTCGTTCGAACGTCCGTACACTCGGCACAGACGTCTGGAGTGAAAATCAATCTCGCCTCGGCGTGTCTCACAAAGTTGACGTCAAACGAAGCCCACTTGTCGTTTGGGTTGGAGCTCTCCTTCTCCTTGGCAGACGCCCGGGCCAGAGATCCAAAACTCGCGCTGTGTGCGCTGCTGTTTCCAAAACCACCGAATTGCTCAAACTCACTCATCAACGAGCTTGAAGATCGCTTGTGATGCGCACCGAGATTTGAGCTTGACTGCGGCGAGCCTAGTCCCTTTTTGTGGCGCGCGACAACCTTTGGGTTGACCTTTTCCTCCTCAGGAACGGTGCACGCGTCGGTGATGCCGACGATCCGCTCGCCAACTCCAAGCGCGAACAAAATTGCCGTCGCTGTCGTGGAGAGCGAGATGATTGGACCCACAGACTGCGGCAATGGAAGCTGCAGCTGGTTCGCCGAGTGCAAATGATCCTTGAGCACGGCAGGGCTACCGAAGTACAAGTTGACGGCTTGATCGAGCTCCGTTTGCGACGGCTTCCGAGGCATGCCCGGGAGCTTGTTGATGTGAGATGCCAAAGTTGACATCGACGCCGACGATCGAGAGCGAAACATACCAATGCCTTCGGCAGAATCAAGGTCGATGGAGAACTCTCTGAAATCACGAGATGGGGCGCGTGCGCGACGCGGCGGCAACACTTGTTTGACCTTCTCAGGGGAGTCCGAGTGCGCCGAGACCGATGCGAGCTCTTCCTCGCTCTTAGATCGCATCACTGCTTCGAATGATCGCGGTGTGGCTGCATTTGGAGTCAGTGGTCCGAAGCTCTTGCTCATCGTTCTGCGAGACACCATGGCTGCGCGCTGCGCGGCTTCGCTAGCACTCGGCGTCACTTTTCGGCACGCTTCAACGAACGAAGTGGCCAAAGACGGGTTCGCACCAAAGTGTAAGTGCACTTGAGACGCCAACACGTTGTTCCAAGCGAACCCGTCGAGCTCAACCTCTGAAGTTTTGTTGAATTTCTGCTCAGATTTGACCTCGTACGTTGCGCCCCATCCAATCGCAACCTTGTCCTCGGTGACGCGCATCCTCGTCGGACGATCGCCGTGGATCTCGCTATATCTAAAGGTTTGACCTCTCACAACCTCACCCGCCTTGAAAAGTGGGTTACCCGGCGCGATGGTCACCTCAGCATAGCTAGTCTTAACAGCGCTCGAGAGTCGAGTGGCAAACGGCGCGATGCCGCACATTGACCTCGGCGAGCTACCATCGGGCGCAGAGATTGACTGAGACAGAAACATCAACCCACCGCACTCTGCGTACACAACACCTCCAGCTGTCGCAAAAGCCGTGACAGCCGACCTCAGCGGACGGTTTTTCAGCAAAGCCTGCGCGTGGAACTCTGGGTATCCACCACCAAAGATTACGCCTTGGATATCCTGCGGTAATCCATCGCCAGCAATCGGACTAAAGTAAACTAGTTCAGCCCCGGCTTCTTGCAACTTTAACAAGTTTTCAGGGTAGTAAAAGCAAAACGCTTCATCTCTAGCTACGGCGATGCGGACCGACGCCTGCGAAGAGCGCGATGCCTCCTTCGTGCGATCCTCTCTATCCGTTGCTAAAATTTGCTTCATCGGCGACGAGACGTGAAACTCTGGCATGGATTTCAACAAAACATCCAAGTCGACGTTTTGTTCAAGCAGCATCGCCATATGAGAGATGCGCTGTTCCATTGCATCATCGTTACCACTCATCGTCGCTCCACCATCGGTACCCATCGCCGCTCCCGTCGCATCTTTTGGAATGCCGCCAAACACCGAGACGCTTGCATCTGACGCTTGCAAACTCTCTCTCAAGTACTGCGTGTGTGCCTCACCACCCGTCTTATTGAACACCACACCAATCAGGTTCAACTCGGCATCAAATTCTCTGTATCCCTTGATTACGGCGGCGACGCTTCGCGCCATCGCGTTGCAATCCACGACGAGAAGCACGCCCGCGTTGAGCCACTTTGCCATTTGCGCCGTGCTTCCATCCTCACTCATCCCGTCCCTACCGTCGTACAACCCCATCACCCCATCCACAATGGCCACATCGCACTCATGTGCACATTTTGCCACGCTCTGCGCGTTATACTCGGCGGTCATCATGTACCCATCGAGGTTTTCGCTCTCCCCCGCGCTCTGCCGCAGCGCGACCCGGTGCACCATTGGATCGACGAAATCCGCCCCGACTTTGAACGCTCCCACCCTCAACCCGCGTCGGGCGTACGCCAACATGAGCGCAGACGCTATCGTCGTCTTCCCCACCCCGCTGTGCGTCCCGGCGACGACGACGACGCGCATCTCGACCGGGTTTTCCTACGTTTCACCGACGAAACGACCAACCCCACGCTTCCAACGGATCCCAAACGAGCGAGACCGAACGCGCGCGCGTTCCAACCCGGCCCCGCCCCGATCGAGATCGTGACCGCGGGCACGACGGGCAATCTCGACCTCGCCCTCGCGCGTTCGCCGGAAGTTCGGCGTCGTTCGGTGTGTGACGACGACGTCGTCGACGCCGACGGGCGAACCGAACGAGCCGTTTCACGCCTCGCGTCTCGGTCCACTCGTCGCGCATGATATATTTCCCTAAACCCTAGACCCACAGAACACATACAATAAAAATTATAAACGGATGTAGACCCAAAATATACATTTACCAACAACCTACATGGGTGATGATACGATACATACATGGGTCAATCCGTCGTGGGATACGCGAACGCCCTCGGCCCCGACACTGCGATCGTCCCGTCATCGACGCCCGAGTCCCCCGACGACGCATCCTCCACTCGCAGTCGCGCACCGAACGAAGGATGTTTGCCGTGACCGCCACCAGCACCGCCGCGTTGAGCGCGCGCGTGAACGTCTCCGTCGACGCGCGTCGACCGGGTAAGGCGACCGCCAGAGGTGCGCGCTTCGATGCGTCTCGCGTCGCGTTCGGTTTTCCTCGTTCGTCCGCTTCGCGGGAGAGGGGCGCCGTGGGCGTCGATGACGTCCCGAGCGCGCGCGATGTGGGGCACGGATGACGACGATGACGCGAGGATGTGGGACACGCGAAGGGGGGGAAGGATGGAATAATTTTCATCGCGCGGGAATCCGTGGTGGGATGGGTTCGAGCGCGCGTCGACGACGGTGGAGGGAGGGCGCCGTCGCACGGGTTGGGGTGTCGAGGCCAAACCCTGAAACCCTGGTTTTAATGACGCGGGTCCGCGAACGGGGTCGCGCTTAAAGGATGTTTGAATCGGAATTTCGAGACTGACGATGGGTAATCTTTGTTAACAATCGTAGGTGCCGTCGTTGTTTCGGCCAAGTTGACCCCGAAGGAGGCGAAGCGCCAACAGCGCCACCGCAAGATTCGCTCCAAGGTGCGTCGAGCAAAGTGGACGTCGCGCGCGCGCGCGGCGCTCGCGCCGAAATACGCCACTCAATCGTTCGAATGCGTTCGTTTATAACCTCATGCGTCGTACTGACTGTTAAATGTTCGTTTTCTCTCGTTTCACAGGTTTCCGGATCCTCGGAACGCCCGCGCATCTCCGTGTACAGATCCAACCAACACGTCTACGTTCAAGTCATCGACGACGAAAACCAAAAGACGCTCGCGGCGCTCGGTACCATGAGCCCCAAGGTTAAGGAAGTCATCGGTAGCGAGGAGTGGAAGAGCAAGACCGTGGATGCCGCCGAGCAAGTCGGGAAGATGCTCGGTGCCATGTGCGTGGAGCAAGGCATCACCTCCGCCGTCTTTGACCGCGGCGGATTTTTGTACCACGGCCGCGTCAAGGCTGTCGCCGACGGCGCTCGCGCCGCCGGCGTCGCCATGTGAGCCGCGTTTTCATTCGCGCGTAGGACTACTATTATTTCTTAAAAATCTAGCCGCTTGGAGAATATTTGACACAGCAAGTATACAAATCGACGCGTGCGTACGCGCTTCCTTCCCTCGCCCGCTTCCTTCCCTCTCCTCTCTCCTCTTATCCGAGCGAGTCACCCCCAGTTTGACGGTTCACGACTCGTCATGACAAAATTGACGACGTCATCAACCTTTCCCCGATGGCTGCCGGTGACGGATGATGATGGTTACCGAAAGATTATCCGACGGACGCGCGCCCGCGGCGCGGCAGTCACCGCCGCGTAGAGACGCCCGCGCGAACACTTTGACGACGATGGCGACGATGGCGACGATGACGTCCTCGACGACGCTGGGACGCGCGGCGTCTCTTCGACGAGGACACAGAAAAGGTGGACGCGCCCACAGGGCTACGTCCACGCGAACGATGGCGACGTCGGCGGCCGCGACGTCGTTGGCGAGCGTGGGCGCCGCGAGCGTCAAGGGAACGGTTCGTAAAGCGAATGAGGACCGATACAGCGCGTACAGAGCGCCGAGCGCGCCGAGCGATGGGAGCCCGAGCGCGATCGTGAGCGTTTTCGATGGACACGGAGGAAGCGCGGTGAGCGAGTGGTTGAGCGAAAAGTTGAACGGGATCATCCTCGAGGAGTGGAAGAAGGCTGATTTCCCGCTCGAGGCGTTGCGAGTTGCGTGTTTGAAGGCGGATAACGTCTTGGTACAGCCGCCGGAGGGATTCTTTGCGGCGTTCGGTGAACGGGGCGTGGGCGGCGCCAAGTGCGGAAGTACCGCGGCGGTGTGCGCGCTGTACGAGGAGGGTGGCGTCACGAGGTTGTGCACGGCAAACGTCGGTGATGCTCGCATTGTGTTGGTTCGAGGTGGTAAACCAGTTCAGCTCTCCGTCGATCACGTTCCGGATGATGAGGCTGAGCGTAAGAGAATTGACCGCGGTAACCCGAACCTTCGCAAGTCTCTCGTCAGCTTTACCGAAGGATCCTGGCGTGTCGGCGGCGTTCTCGCCCTCTCCCGCGCCTTTGGCGACTCCTTCTTGAAAGAAAGCGGTCGCTTCGAGGGTTTTGGCGAAAAGAACGCCGATTACGGAAGCGGTTTCGGTCTCAACGCCGAACCGGATTGCTACATTGAAACCGTCGGCCCGGAGGACACTTGGGTGTGCATCTCTTCTGATGGTTTGATTGACAACCCCGAGCGCGGTGGGGGCGGTGGCTTCACCAACGAAGACATTGCCGATTTCTTGAACAAGGCGCCCGCCGATGCTTCCCCGGAATCTCTCGCCAAGGAGCTCGTCGAGGCCGCCGTGAAGCGCGGCTCCACGGATGACATCACTGTCCAACTCATCCGTTTGTGATTCCGGCGCGCATCGCTTCGCCGCAATTCGAGTCGAGCCACGCGAAATGATTTGTTAATTCGATCGTCAACGACGACACGACGTCGAAATTTAGGCACGAGATGTTCGTTCGAGTGTTTCAATAAAGTATACGAGAAAATCTGCCGTTTTATCAAAAATGCAAAAAGCGAGCCAAGAGCCGAGAGAGTGCGGCGCGGCGCTCTCCCTCCCTCCCTCCTTCTCTCTCTCTATAGATACTATACACGCGCATCGTCGTGGGACCAACTCTACTCCATGAGATAGCCAGCGATGAAGAGGAAGAAAAACGCAGCCAAGGCGCCGTAAATCAACCTAGACTTTTCGCCCTCCGTCATTGAATTCGTACCCAACCCGTAGCCTTGGTTTTGCTCGAAACCCGCCACCTGCTTCCCGAGCGACTTAAACTTGGACTTTTCCGCCCCACACGTCGGACACCTCCAATCATCCGGAAGGTCCTTCCACTGCGTGCCCGCGGCGACGGGGTAAAAATCATCCCCATTCTTCGGTTTGTACTCGTACATGCACGACTGGCACTGCCAATCCCCTTGTCCGATCACCGCAAACTTCTCAGCGAGCTCTGGGTTGTTTCGGTCCAGCGCCCCCTTGTTCGCGCTCTGGTTCGCGAACATGTACTCTTCGTTTTCGCTCTCTTCGTCTCCACCCGTCGCCCGGGCGACGACGACGCCGGTAGCGCGTTTCTTCATCGTCGGCGTCGTCATCATGGATGACGTCGACCTTCGTCGAAACTCCCGTCGTCGTCCCGCCGTTCGCACGCCGCCGCGTTCGGTCGTCGCGACCGTCGTCGATGCGATGGTAAACATGATTACGCTAATCTCTCGTCG
>Ga0255767_1002558_pt1 | contig 15712 bp, 13 predicted proteins | sample 071ome_24_FD_179967 | JGI IMG/M metagenome (GOLD analysis project Ga0255767, IMG submission 179967) | Coastal salt marsh microbial communities from the Groves Creek Marsh, Skidaway Island, Georgia - 071402CT metaG (version 2) | ecosystem: Environmental > Aquatic > Marine > Intertidal zone > Salt...
CCTTGATCTTCTCCCACCAGGCCTCAAGATGCGGCATCTTGCCCTCCCAGATACCGGCCATGGAGAGGCAATCGATTCGGTTCACATAAATACTCAGCGCCGCATCGGCGAAGGTATAACTGTCGCCCACCAGCCATTCATTCTCGGCCAGCGCCTCGTCCATTTTTTCGAAGGCCCGGACAAACGTCATCAACGCGCCTTTGGCTTCTTCGTAGTCGAAACCGTCATAGATGGCCCGGCGTTTGGCCTCCCGGCGGGCCGGTTCAATTGGGCTGTTGATAAACGCTTCCCGCTCTTCTTCGGACATTTCCAAAATATGAAACCGATGGGACGCGGCGTAGGTCACCACCCGGGTGGCGGGGTGGATTTCCTCGTCCACAGCTTTGCTCCAGAGCCGCACCTTGACCGCTTTGACCGGGTCCTCGGGGATTAATTTGATCTCGGGAAACTTGGTGTCGAGATATTCGCAGATCACGGTGGATTCGGGGATAATGAGCCCGTCGTCAACCAACGTTGGCACCACGCATTTTGGGTTGATCTTACGATACTCATCCTTGAACTGTTCCCCGTTCAAGATGTCGATATAGTGACCTTCCCAATCCAGTTCCTTTTCCGCGAGGACCATGCGCACCTTTGCGGCGCAGGCGGACGAGCCGTGATGATAGAGCTCCAGCATTTTTGGCAGCCTCCCCGGAGGTTGTTTTTCGCCCAGTGAACGTTTGATTGATCCGATATTGTCATGGTGGACGGCGTCTTTCAAACTGCTCGAAACGAATTTTCAGGGAGAGAAAATCATGGTCGCCTTTGCCGAACCGCCCCGGGTGGAGAAAAACCCGAACGAACGGGTGCCCCTTGTCGCCATGGTGTATTTCAAGACGAACGAGCCGGTCACCACAACGATCTTAGTGGATGATGGCCGAAAGCAGCGCTCGGTCACCTATGGGCCGGACAAGGACCCGGCGGCAGGCCTGCCGATTATCGGCATGCGCGCGGCGACGGATCATAAGATCACGGTTTTAGTTTCGGGGGACGGCGATGCGCCGGACCCGGTGGAGCTTGCCTATCACACGCCGGCCTTGCCCGATGACGGCGCGATCATTCCTCGGCTGACTCTGGTCAGTGCCAAGCCGGACGAGATGGAACCCGGTTTCACACTGCTCTCTATCCGCCGCCGGCCGGTGAACCGGGCCATCTGGATGAGCCCGAAGCAGTTCCTGTTTCAAACCCGTTGGAGCCTTATTGCCGCCATCGACGAGGAGGCCGAGATCGTCTGGTATTACATCGCCGACAGCCGGGTCGCCGGGGTGCATCAGCTGCAAAACGGCAATCTGTTTTTCCATCATGTCAACTTCCGATCCATCGAGATGGATATGTGCGGCAACGTGATCAACCAGTTCCACGCCACCAACCGCCCCTGGGGCGAGGTCGAAAACTCCATCGGGATTGAAGCCGATAGCCTGCATCATCAGCCCCACGAAATGCCGAACGGCAACTATCTGGCGCTGACCGCCAACGCCCGCGAGATTGACAACTATTACACCAGCGAGGATGACCCGGACGCGCCCCGCGCGACGCAAAAAGTGGTCGGCGACAATATTGTCGAATTCACGCCCGAGGGCGAGATCGTCTGGAATTGGAACACGTTCGATTATCTGGACCCGATGCGGATCGGATTTCATCTGTTGGAGCCTTATTGGCACACGCGAGGATTTCCCAATCATCTGGATTGGACTCACGGTAACGGGGTGACCTATGACCCCCACGACGACAGCGTGCTGGTGTCCCTCCGCCATCAGGATGCGATTATCAAGATCGACCGGAAGACCAAGGAGATAAAGTGGATCCTGGGCGATCATGCGGGCTGGGAAAGGCCACTGAAGGAGAAACTCCTCACACCCGCGCACGAGCTCCGCTGGCACTATCACGGCCACAATCCGAGGGTCACCGGCGAAAATCAATTTGTCATGTACGATAACGGTATCTGCCGGGCGATGCCCTTCCACGGGGAACAAGTGCCGCCGGCTCAATGCTTTGCCCGCGCGGTGGAGTACAAGGTCGATCCGGACAAGATGGAAGTGTCGGAAGTCTGGGTCTCTGGCAATGACGAGTCAGAGGACCGGGTGATTTCCTGGGCCATGGGCGACGCCCATCGGTTGCCCGAGACAGACAACATGCTGGTGATCGATTCCTTTTGTACGCCCGAAGGCCCGGAGCTCAACCGTATGGGGACCATCATGGTGGATGACCTGACCTGGAACGAATGGCGGCGCGATGAATGGACCCCCAACGATTTCGCCACCTGGGGGCGTATCCGGGAAATGAAGCGGGACGGCGGCCGGGAGGTGGTCTTCGAGGTCAAAGTCGATCACGAACACGATATTGTCGGTTGGGAGGTGTTCGGCGGGGCGCGGGTCAGATCCCTGCGGGTGGACTAGCCCGTGATTTCACCAGACGGAACATTACCAGGTTCACTCTCTGTCACGTCTTTGATATGGTCTAGGGTAACAAAAAAAATCTTAAGGGAGAGCATCATGTCACAAAGAATTTCTAGAATTGCCGTTGCCGCTGCGGCGACCGCCCTGATCGGGGTGGGGGCCTCAAACGCCTCGGCGCAGAACATTCTGCGCGGAGATGCGCCGGGCGTTGGTTCCGTCAACCACACAATCATGATCGTCTTATCAAAGATTTTGGCCACCAAGGCCGGCATTACCATGCAGGTCAATGAAGGCCAAACGCTGACCCGATCGGCGATCAAGCTGGGTTCTGGCCGTCTCGACATCCTGCCGTTGCCGCAGGTCGCCATTCCGTGGATGAAGAAGGGCGTCCGGATGTACAAAAAACAGCCGGACAAAGCGAAAGCGGCCGTTAAAAATATCCGCCTGATCGCAGCCTTTATCGGCGGGTATTATCACCACATGGTTTGGGCCGATTCGCCGATCAAAACGCACGCCGATCTCAAGGGAAAACGTGTCTTCGTGGGCCCGCCGGCCGGTGGCGCATCTATCACCGCAATGGCAGTGATCAGGGCCGTGTCCGGACTGGAGCCCAAGAAAGATTACACCGCCGTACGATTGCCCTGGGGCGCCGGTCTGCAAGCCATGCAGGACGGCAAGTTGGACGCCTTTATCCGGCCAAGCGGTCTGGGCGCGGCGAGCATCGACCAGCTGGGCAGCAAACGAAAATTCCGCCTGTTGGATATTGGTCATGCAGAAGGTTCCCCGGCTTGGAAAAAATTCTTCAACAGCGTCGGCCGGACGCCGGCAAAAATTCCCGCCGGATCCTATAAGAATCAGGCGAACAACGACAAGGATCTGGTCACAAACGGCCTTTGGTCTCAGTTGACGGCGCGCGCGGACCTGAGCGAGGACGTGGTGTATAAGATCACCAAGGCGCTGTGGGAGAATATCGATGAAATGCACCAGACGGCGGTGACATTGCGCAGTGTTCGCAAGGATGACCCGATCAAAGCCGGGAATGTGCCGCTGCATCCGGGCGCCATGAAGTATTACAAGGAAATCGGCGTCGAAATTCCAAAGCACCTTATGTAGTGACGCATCCTCCCTGCGCTGGACGTGGGGGCTTTGAAATAGATAGTCGAGCACCCGGCCGGCGAAAGATGTCCGGCCGGGTTTTCTACCGATAGATCAGTTGCCGGTCTCATTGCGCAGGAGCCACAACGATTATGTCCGAACCTACCGAAGACTCCCCAAGTCGGCGACTCGTCACCGGGATCATCTTTCTGGTCGCCGTCTCGCTGGCGATCGGGGGCATCACCAATTCGATTCCCACATATGGCGTACTTCCGCAAATGGGTCCCTACCCGGACATTCTCTTCCGCCCGATGGTAATTGCAGCGGCGGTTCTGATTGCCGTTCTCACCAGTTCATTCAGTGATCCAATCACCAAGCGTTGGCCGCACCTGGGGGCGCTCGGTAAATTCGTCGACGCTGCGTTGATCCTCGCCGCCTGGTACGTGCTCTGGGTCTATTTTGATGTGCAGCTTGAAATTGACGAGGAAGGGTTCACCGAGCTCACCATATTTCATTTCTTTGTGTCTATCGCCGCGGCAGGCATCTTTCTCGTGATCAGCTGGCGGATTTGGGGGGCGCCGCTCTCCATCGTCGCGATTGTCGCGCTCGTATATTTTTACACCGGGGAACATTGGCCCTGGATTTTCCAGACGGCGCCCCTTGATCTGGCGGACAGTTCGGAAGACCTGTGGTTCAACTTGGGCGACGGAATCCTGGGCAGCATCATGGGAATCATTATTTTCACAGTGTTCCCGTTTATCCTGTTGGGGACGATGCTGGAAAGAACCGGCGGCGGCCGATCCCTGATTAAAATCGCCGTGCATGTAACCCGGCGTTTTCGCGGCGGACCGGCGCATGCGGCCATCATGGCCTCCGGCCTGTTCGGCACGATGTCCGGCGGTGCGGTGACCAATGTTGTAGCGACCGGTGTGATCACCATTCCCATGATCAAGCAGCGGGGTTTTACACCGGCCTTCGCCGGTGGTGTCGAGGCGACCGCATCCAGCGCGGGCCAGATCATGCCACCGATCATGGGCGCAGCGGCCATAGTGATGTCCGATCTGACAGGGATCTCTTTTCTACAAATTATTATCGCGGCGCTGGTGCCCGCCCTCGCCTATTACCTGAGCCTGTTCACCAGCGTTGTCTTCGAAGCGCGCCGGTTGGGTGTCGAGGTAGGCGATGAACAGCTCGACGATGAGTCCCTGAAAGTCGTCTCCCAGGATTACATCAATATGATCATGATCCTGGTGCCCGTGGCGGTGGTTGTTGGCACGCTGATCGAAGGATTTTCCGCCGCCGGCGCCGGTATGACGGCCTTTCTGACCGTCATTCCGCTGAGTTTCCTAAATCCGGCCGTCAGAAAACGTCCGATCGTCATCATCGAGGGATTGGCCCATGCGGGGGTCACCTTCTCCCGGCTTCTGATGGCGATCGCAGTCGTCGGCATTATCGTGGCTGTCCTGGGCGCGACCGGATTGCCGCAGGACTTTGTTATCCTGATCAACGAAGTGGCGGGCGGGCGGCTCGTGGTGACCTTGTTCGTTACGGCGATTGCCGCGCTGATGCTTGGCATGGGCATGCCCACATTACCCGCTTACTTGACGATTGTATTGATCCTGGGTCCGGCCATGCAGAACCTGGGTTTGGCGCTGCTGACCGCGCATATGTTTGTTTTCTATTACGGCGTTGCGTCTTCCATTACCCCACCGGTGGCGGTCGCAGCATATGCAGCAGCGTCCATCGCCGAGGCGCCGCCCATCAGTACCGCCATGATGGCCATGCGCATCGGTCTGGTGAAGTTCGCCGTGCCGTTCCTGTTTGCCTTTTATCCGGTCATGTTGATCGTCCCCGAAGCCCAGCCTCAAGGGTCAGCTGGATTTGTCCTGCAAGACTTCATCTGGATCATCATCCGGCTGGTGCTATTCATCTATCTGGTCTCCAGCGCCGTCATTTCATTTGACCAGCGCCGTTTGCCGCCATGGGAGCTTGTGGTGCGGCTTGCGCTTGCCGTGGCCATCATGCTGACGATTCCGGCCATCCAATGGGCGGCTACAATCGTCGCCCTGGGGTATTTGTTCTGGCATTGGAAGACATTCTCGGCGAAGGCGGCACCCACGACGTAGTCGCTGAAAGTGTTGCAATCGTTCGCTCAATATGTTCCCGGTAGGGCGTATATCTTAATACGCCTGGGAAAATCGCCATGACCGACGAGCCGATTACATCACCCTATCTGCGGGAAAACTTCCGCCGGCAGCCATTCTGGAATCCAACCAAAATTCTGCCCCATGAAATGGGCAAGGAAATCCATCGGATGGACCTGAACGAATGCCCGTTCCCGCCCTCCGATAAAGTGATATCCGCGATCGCCGAGGCTGCATCCGGATTGAATCGTTATCCTGACGGGACCTGCCCCGAGCTAACGGCGCGGCTGTCGGAAAAGCTGGACGTGGGGGAAGACCGGATTTGCTACGGCAGCGGCAGCACACAGCTGCTGACATGCATTGCCGAAATCTCTGTCGGGCCGGGGGAAAATCTGGTCGCGCCAGAAGTGATCTGGCGGCGGTTTTCCGGCGTGTTTCAGGCCACAGCCGCCGACGTCACCGCCGTGCCCAATCTGCCGGACGGCGCCATTGACGTGGATGGGCTGCTGGCGGCAGTCGGCAACAACACCAAGATGCTACTGGCGCTGTCGCCCAACAACCCGACTGGGCTGATGCTGACCGAAGCGGAAATCCGCAAACTGTCCGACAACGTGCCGGAAAACGTGCTCCTGTTCCTGGATGAGGCATACTACGAATTCGCCGTCTATGCGGGCGGGGCCGATGGGCTGCAAATTTTGAAAGACCGCAAAGGCCCATGGGTGGTCACCCGAACCTTTTCAAAAGCCTATGCGTTGGCGGGACTCAGGCTCGGCTACGCCATCTGCAGTTCAGAGGAAATCGCCAATGCGCTCCGGCTGGTCTCCAGCACGTTCAATGTAAACGGTATTGCCGAAGCGGCGGTCCTGGCGGCGCTGGATGATCCCGAATATACCCACATGATCCTGACGGAGAATGAGCGGGAGATGTCCCGGATCAAGGACGCCTGCCGGGAACTGGGGCTGACCTATATGGATTCGGCCACCAACTTTATCTCCATCGATGTGGGCCGGCCCGGCAAGGAGGTTGTCGCCGAAATGCGGGAGCGCGGCATCCGCATCACCACGCCGGGCTATGACGGCGTGCCAAACCATATCCGCGTGTCCATGGGGCAAGCAGCGGACACGGACGCTTTTCTGGCGGCGCTTCGGGAGATTTTGGCGAACTAAGTTCTAGTGCGTATCCAGCTTGTGATAGGCGTCTACAATTTCTTTCTGAGCGGCTTGGAGTTCGTCCAAGCAATCCGCCACCATGTCGGGCACGCTGGTCGCCTTGCGAAGCCATAACAGCGTGACCGACCCCATGACATTGCCGTTGTAAGTCAGGGCGACGGCAATCGCGTCCAGCCCGTCATCCTGTTGAGAGCGGAGCGGCAGTAGACCGCCGCCGAAATTCGGATCCCGCGTGGCGTAGCCTTGATCCCGGACTTTGTCCAAGAGCGCGTCAAACGCCGGCCGGTCATCCAGGATGCGGTTGACCGGATTGCGGGTGGCGATCAATTGTTCGATCAGGCTTTCCCGCTCCTCCTCGCCGCAATGGGCCAGATAGACCCGGCCGACGGCGGACAGCGGAATATTGATCTGATGGCCGATCTGATCCCGGTTCAACAAGAAGGGGCTGCTGGGCCGGCTGGTCTCCTTCAACACCATGCACAAATTTTCCGTATCCAGGACCGCCAGGTCCAAGGGCCATTTCAATTGGCGGCACAGCCGGTCAATCACCGGGGCGGCGATTTCCGCTATCTTGTCGCCGGCATCCAGCTTGGCGACCATCCGTTCGAGACGGAAACTGTTGCGGTAGAGTCCATCGCCGATGCCGCGCCGGACCAGGCCCGAGGCCTCAAGTGTGCGGAGAATGCGCAACAATGTCGGCCGCGGCAGGCCGGACTCCTCGTAGATTTGTTTGAGGGTGGCCGGCCCGAGTTCCTGCAGCACGGCAATCACCTGCAGCCCACGTTCGAGGGAGCGGATGGTTTTCACGTTGGCGATATTGGATGTCGCCATTTCGGGGCCCTGTTTCGTCATTTTTTTCGCTATGTGAAAACTTTAGCGGCTGATTATGGTTTGGAAAAGGCCCAAACATAATTCCGGCTATTTGAGGCTGGAGACGATCAGTTCCGTCAGCGCCAAAAGCTTATACCGATAGCCGCCCACCCGCGTGTGGATGGCGGGGTTGGAGGTCATGACGATGGTGAGTTTAATCGCCGGCAGGATATAGATGAACTGTCCGCCGAAACCCCTCGCATAATAGGCGCGCTCTCCCCAAATCTCGGTAATAAACCAGCCGAGCCCGTAATAGTCGCCGGAGAAGCGTGACTGACCTCTGCCGGTCCAGGACTGTTTGATCCAGGCTTCGGACAAGACGCGTTCGCCCTTGTGCATGCCGCCGTTGCGGTACATCTCCCCGAAGGTCAGCATGTCCCGGGGCGAGATCAGCATGTTGTTGCCGCCGAGATAAATCCCTTCCGGGCTTTTCTGCCAGGGCGGCAATCGAATGTCCAAAGGCTTTGCCAGCCAGTCTTGGGCTAGTTGATGGGTGTCCCGCTTGGTGACGCGGCTCAGCAGTGCGGAAACCAGATGAAAATTGCCGGTGGAATAATGCATGATCCCGCCGGGCTCATCCGCCATCGGACGGCTCAACACAAAGCGGGACCAGTTCTTGCTTTTGACCCAGCGGCCATAGTTCCGCCCGGATGTCCGCTCCAGCCCGGACCGCATGGACAGAAGATGATCCAGGGTGATGAGGTGTTTTTTCGGTTCTGCGTCCTTGGGTAGCCAATCAGCTAACAGGGGCGCGATCTTCATGTCCGTACCCAGCAGCAGGCCCTTGTCCACGGCGACGCCGGCAATGGCCGCCAGCAGCGATTTAGAGACGGATTTGACGTTCACCGGCGTGGTCAGCTTGGGCCCGCGAAAAGCGCGTTCCGCCAAAATCTTGCCGTCTTGGGCGATGATAAGGGCGTTGAGCCGGTCGATCCCGGCGCCCGCCTTCATTATTTCATCCAATGCCACTTGATCGTTGGCGCGCGTTTCCGGCGTCAGGAGAGGCGCTGCGGCGCATAGGAGTATGAAAAGAAGCCGTTTCATCGTCTTCGTCTAACGGGCCAGGGCGTGGTTCCCGTTGGTCATAGCTCAGCTACCAGCCGCTGTCGATCCGGCATAATCGACACAGATTCGTTATCCGTTTCTGCTATACTGCCGCCATGTCCAACGACAATATCCCGATCAAAATCATCTCCGGCGGACAGACCGGCGCGGACCGGGCGGCCCTGGATGTGGCGCTGGCGTTGAAACTACCGTGCGGCGGCTATTGCCCGGCCGGGCGGTGGGCCGAAGATGGGGAGATCGACGAGATTTATCCCCTGGAGGAAACCGACGGCCCCCATCCGGCGGAACGGACGGGTCTCAATGTGTCCCTGGCCGACGGAGTGCTGGTGCTGACCAATGGCCCGGCGGATACCGGCACGAAGCTGGCGTTGGAGCTCGCCAAGCGGGCAGGACAACCGTGCCTCCATCTGGATTTCGAGGACGATATCGATCCGGATCAGGTGCGGGACTGGATGGCGGAGAACAATATCCGTAACCTCAACGTGGCCGGCCCCCGCGAGAGCAATAATCCCGGCCTCTATACCCTGGCCAAGGGGTTCCTGATGATGGCATTGCGAAAGAACGCGCGCTAACCCTCGGTGACGATTTTGACCTTTTGACCGGCGGTCAGGCCCTGACCCGGTTTCAATCCGTTCATGACCCGGAAGGTTTCTTCCGGGAATTTTTTGACGGCCATTTGACTGACATAGGTCTGCACGGTATCGCCGGCGCGCACGGTGCGGAATTCGATCCGCTGATATTTAACGGCGGCGGCCTCTGCCCCACTAATTTGGCGCAGACTGAACGTGGTTTGCCGCAAACCCAACGAGAGCCGGCTGGTTAGGCGCGGCGGCGTCTGAAACATAAACCGGTAGATTCGGCCATTGCTGTCCCGCAACGCCACCAGACGGATATCCATCAGACCGGCCTCCGTCCTAAGCTGCGTCACCGCGGTGGCGCCTTCCATGCCGTTGACGGTCAGGCGCTCAAACTGGCTGAGACGGATGTTCCTCGGCATGACCGACGGCAGGTAATTGTCCATCGCGCCGGAATATCTTTTGGTCTCCATATCAAACTTGATGATCGACTTGGCGGGCCCCTGAGCGAAGACGGCCTGGGGCTGATTGATCAGCGTAAAACCCTTGGGCACATCAAACCGGAACCGCAAAACCGGGTGGATGAAACTGTTCCCTTGGATTACGCCGGACGCTGGATCGTCGCCATAGATCAGCCCGTTCATAGCGTTGATGTATTCCCTCTCGCCGATATTCGGTCCGGACCGGGCGTTGGTCGCTTCCTGCACCGCCTTCTCCACCCGTTCCACGGTGCGCGGGTGGGAGGCAAAGATGCTGTGACTGTCGACATTGTTGGCCGGCCGGCCGGCAAGCCGGTTTTCAAGCTTGGCGTGCTCCCGCATCTTGGCCAAGAAATCGGCCATGGTGCGGGTGTTGTAATTACCCCGAGACAGATATCGGACGCCTAAGGAATCCGCCTCAAACTCCTGGCCTTGAGAATAGCGCTGCACACTCGCATAGCCGACGGTGTTCGCCACTTGGGATCCTGCCTGGCCCAACAACAAGCCGGCAGCGATAGAGGTCAGTCCGGCGAGCGTGCCGCCCGCCTGCCGTCGGCTGGAATGCAACGCCGTGACATGGCCGATCTCGTGCGACAGAACGCCCGCCAGTTCCGCCTCGTTGCTGGCCAGGGACAGTAGGCCGCGGGTCACATAGATGAACCCGCCGGGCAGCGCGAAGGCGTTCATGTCCTTGGAATTCAACACCGTGAAGGTCCAACCGATATTGGGCAGTTCCGAGACCCGCGCCAGTTTTTGGCCCAGATTGTTGACGTAATTTTGCACCTTGGCGTCGTCATAGGCGCCGTTGAACTGCCTGAGGATGTTCGGGTGCTCCCGCCGGCCGATGCGTTTTTCCTCTTCCCGGGAATTGAACGACAGCACTTTCTCGCCGGTGGCGGGCGCGGTTTGACAGGCGCTGAGGCCGAGGCTGGCCAGCAGGATAAGGGGCAGAAACTTGGCAACGGGAAGACGGATCATGGTTTCAGATATTCGATTTGTTCCGGATGGGTGACCTCAATCATAGGACCATTGAAGGATTTCAGCCAACCCCGAACCCGGACGGATTTGCCTTTGAGAGAGGGCAAGTCGATTCCCTCCTTCTTGAACAGCCGGGTGGTCCGAGGCGACAGGGAGACGGTGAAATCCTCCCGCCAATTTTTGTCGAAATTAAGGTAGGTCCGGCCCCGCACGGTGGCCACGTCATAGACAACGCCCTCCACCAAATGAAACCGGTTGGCCTCCATCCGCAGATTGGTCGCTTTTTCAATGGCATAATAAGGATGCGCCCAGATGCCTCTACCCTGGGTGCGCGCCGCGGTCTCCGCCGACAGCATTTCAGCGGCCAGCGCCCGGTTATCGGGGAAGGAATAGACCCGCGCCATTCCTTGCTTCAGAATTTCCCCCTGTATCCAGAGCAAGTCATCCCGATGCAGATGGGCAAGCAAGCGTCCATAGCGGTCTTTGTGCTGCCCGCCGAAGGAGAGGCTAAGCTTCTGCCCATCCACCAGCTTCTCCAAAAGCGCCTTGGACTCGTCGGCCAAGGGCCACTTTTGGAACCCCGGCCGGCCCAGGGGCAGCTTCGGTGCCTGGATGCCCACGAGCCGGATCTGTGTCGCACCTTCCACCGGCTCTTTGAGCGTGACCGTATCCCCGTCCACCACCTCCCGGACCAAAACCTCGGGTCCTTTCGCCAGGGGTTGGGCGTAGAGCGGGTTCGGGATGGCGGCCGCCGCACCCGACATGAGGATAAGACACGCCAATACTCGCCCCGCGTCCGGGGCACGAGCTCGCCTAAAAGAGTTTTGACACGAAGATGGGGACCGCATAGACCTAAATCATGGATATTTCGACTGCCCAAAATCAATTGTTCCCGGAAATCGAGCCCTACGCAACGGGTCAACTCGATCTGGACGGCCGCCACGCCATGTATTGGGAGGTGTCCGGCAACCCGAACGGCGTACCAGCGGTGTTTTTGCATGGCGGGCCAGGCGCGGGAGCGTCCCCGTCTCACCGCCGATTTTTCGATCCGGCGCACTTTAAGATAGTAGTGTTTGATCAGCGGGGCAGCGGCCGGTCCCGGCCCTTTGCCGATATTCAAGACAACACGACCCAGTTCCTGGTTGCGGATATGGAGGCGCTCCGCACCCATCTGGAGATCGATAAGTGGCTGGTATTTGGGGGCTCTTGGGGCAGCTCGCTGGCCCTGGCTTACGGTATTGAACACCCGGACCGGGTGCTCGGGTTTGTCCTGCGCGGCGTGTTCCTATGCCGGGATTCGGAGCTTGATTGGTTCCTCTACGGGATGCGTACCGTGTTCCCCGAAGCCCATCGGGACTTCATGAGCTTCCTGCCCGAGAACGAACGGGACGATCCGATGACCAACTATCACCGCCGCCTGACCGATCCCAACCCGTCGGTCCACGCCCCGGCGGCCCGGGCCTGGGCCCGCTATGAAGGGGCGTGTTCCACGTTAATGCCCAATCCGCGTAGTGTTTCCGGGCTGGAATCGGGGCGCGCCGCCTTGGCGCTGTCCCGGATCGAGGCGCACTATTTCGTCAACCACATGTTCCTGCCGGACGATCATTTCTTCACCCATGTGGACCGGATCCGGCACATCCCCTGCGAGATCATCCAGGGACGCTATGACATTGTGTGCCCCATCCGGACCGCGGATGAACTGCACCGGGCCTGGCCCGAAGCCAACTATGTGGTGGTGCCCGATGCCGGTCATTCGGCGATGGAGCCGTCGATCCGCTCTGGCCTGGTGGCGGCGACGGAACGCCTGAAACATGAAATCGGACCCCTGGCCTGAGCCGAAAACTAGGTCGAATATCCCTTGCAACCAACCCGGTAGACCCTAGAATGCCCGCCATGCAAAGGTTGATGACATATTTCCGCTCTCTGACCCGGACGGCGCTGACCGCCGGGCTGATCGCCGGGGCGCTTGTCTCTGCGGCCACCGACGCGCGGGCCGAGGATGACCCTTGGTTCCTCTCGGTCGGCGTCGGCGCGTATGATTTCAACCGGCAGAAGGAACAAGGCGCCGAGTTCCGCGCTGAACTCCGTTCCGACTATAAACTGTGGATTTTCAAACCCTTTGCCGCCGCCGCCTATACCTCGACCCAACAAGGGTTCATCGGCGCCGGTGTCCTGGTTGATCTATATTTCGGCAACCGGGTCGTGGTCACGCCAAGCTTTGCACCCCACTATTACTGGGGCGGTAACAACAAGCTGGACCTGGATTACCCGCTGGAGTTCCGCTCCCAGCTTGAGGTCGCCTACCGGTTCGACAACCGCTCACGCCTTGGCGTCGCCATTTCCCACTATTCCAACGCCAGCCTGGGCGATACCAACCCCGGTACGGAAACGGCGACCGTTTACTACAGTATCCCCCTCGGCAGATAAGCGTTATAAAGCGTCCAGCCTTTCCAAACGGCATCACGGCCCCGTAGCTCAGTAGGATAGAGCATCAGATTCCTAATCTGAGGGTCGCAGGTTCGAATCCTGCCGGGGTCGCCATCTTTTCAATGACTTATAATGGATAAAAATGCTGTAGCCTCTCTTGGGGTAACAACAGGGGTAACATAAATCGGAAAAACCTACTCTAATTCTCTAACATTAGCCCCCCCCCCTTTGGGTCGAGGGGGGGCCTTTGTCAGGCGGCTACGGGCTATATCCTGCGCGCTCTATTTTCAAAATTACACAAAACTAGGTAAGTAACCTGTTCACCATCCTAGTCTGTTAACGAATTCATAGCCGAAGTAAATTAGGGTGCTGATTCTCTTCTGAGATTAGCCAAGACCAGTCATTTCACCGGGAATTGGATTGGCCCTGCTATCCGGTTTGTCCCGCCACGAATTATGCAAATTACATGACATGAAACGGGAAGACCGATCCGGATCGACGGGCTACAGTCGTCGTTGTTGAAACTGTTTCTTGTTGCGGGAGCGACCATGTCAGAAAGACCTGCCATCAACACATCAATGTCTCTGGTGGAGTGGGCGTTATTGATCACACTTTCGGTCTTGTGGGGCGGCTCGTTTTTCTTCAACGGTGTCGCCGTTCGTGAACTGCCAACCTTCACAATTGTTGGGGCTCGGGTGATCTTGGCTGCAGTGGTGCTGTTGGTTGTGATGCGGGTGATGGGCCTACGGATGCCGTCTGATCGGCGCATTTGGCTGGCATTTTTCAGCATGGGGTTTTTGAACAACGCCCTGCCATTCAGCCTGATCGTTTGGGGGCAAGCGCATGTCGCTTCTGGTGTTGCGTCAATTCTCAACGCGACGACACCTTTGTTTACCGTGATCGTCGCCCACTATTTGACATCGGATGAGAAAATGACCGGTGGGCGCTTACTAGGTGTAGCTTTTGGATTTGTCGGCGTGGTTGTCATGATCGGCGGAGACGCCCTTCAGGGTTTAAGCCTTGACGTTTTGGCTCCGACGGCAATTCTTATCGCCGCAATATCCTATGCCTTCGCCGGTGTATATGGGCGCCGCTTCAAAGCGATGGGTGTTACCCCAATGGCGACAGCGGCGGGGCAAATTACAGCATCCAGCGTGATGCTTGTTCCTTTGGTGTTGCTGGTTGATCAGCCATGGGCGTTAGCTATGCCAAGTATAGGCACTTGGGGTGCATTGGTTGGCATCGCCGTGCTGTCCACAGCATTGGCCTACATTCTTTACTTCCGTATTTTGGAGACGGCAGGAGCGACCAACTTGCTGTTGGTGACCTTCCTTCTCCCGGTTAGTGCGATCTTGTTGGGCATAGGATTTTTGGATGAAATCCTCTTGCCAAAGCACATTTGGGGCATGGCACTCATTGGCATGGGTTTGGCGGCTATTGATGGTCGGCTTTGGGCGATGTTGCGGCCCCACAAGCACACACGTATTGATCCCAAGGCGTAGAATGCACGACCGCCTTGGGTCATCAGCAGATGTCGGGATAAGGCCCTGGTTTTGTCGGCTCGTGAACTTTTAGCTGCCCTCCTTTGAGCTTTTGTTCTCGGCCGTATAGGCCTATATCTGAAGCTCTCTGTTTTTGAGTAAACATTGTTCAAAGAATGTTAAATCGATTGCCATAAATGCCATACCAGGGCGCACATCTCAGCGCCCTCAGAATTGGGCTATTTCCCATGCAAAATCAGCCTGTTATCGGGAGTCCCCTGGGATTTGAACCGGGAGCGTATATTAGGTGGGGGCGCAGTGTTTCACATCCACGAGGCGCTCGGGTGGTGCTTCTTTTAACTGCTACCTGAACCTGATGGTCCGGCTATCACTCACGCCTCAATTGGGATACATTTCCTGCACTTATATGCGTTTATAAAGAGGAGAAGGGTCGTGGCAAATTTCAATAAATACCAAGAGCAACTTCAATCTCGCTTGCAAGAATTAACCAGCGACGCTCAACACCTTGAGGATGAACTTCGAGCACCTCACAGCGCTGACTCAGAGGAGCGTGCCGTGGAAACAGAGGGGGAAGAGGTTTTAGAGGGACTCGAAGACGCAGCATTAGCAGAAATCCAACAGGTTAAAGACGCTCTAAAACGTATTGAACTAGGGACTTATGGTGTCTGCACCCACTGCGGTGATGACATTGATGACGAGCGCCTTGCAGTACTCCCCCATATTCCTGTTTGTGTAAGCTGTGCTGCTGCTGATTAGTTGCCTGATCCTTCTATAAGCTATCTCTCCATTCTCTAAGTTCTAACCTATCTGCTTATCCTAATCCCCCCCCAGGGGGGGTGTATGTTCTATTGTACTCAATATTTGAGTGCCGGTGAGAGACGGTAGATGTTCGGAGTAGACTTCACAGTTCCATCTTTCTGCCGTTGCTTCTTACCCATCTCAACAAGCTCTAGATATCCGAGTTTGACGAGGA
>Ga0255767_1002559_pt1 | contig 15711 bp, 8 predicted proteins | sample 071ome_24_FD_179967 | JGI IMG/M metagenome (GOLD analysis project Ga0255767, IMG submission 179967) | Coastal salt marsh microbial communities from the Groves Creek Marsh, Skidaway Island, Georgia - 071402CT metaG (version 2) | ecosystem: Environmental > Aquatic > Marine > Intertidal zone > Salt...
AAGTTCACATCTGCTGCTATTACTACTACTACTACTACTACTACTACTACTACTACTACTACTACTACTACTACTACTACTACGCGCACTCGATAAAAACTACCACGCGGGTTCTAAAATATCAAATAAACAGGTCGAACGGGAAGTTCTTCGCGGCGGCTGCTCCTCCTCCTCCTCGCGGAGACGAAGAAGAGAACGCGTCCCGGAAGAGCGAGGCGAGTTCTCCTCCTTCTCCTTTTTTTGGGAGAAGGGGAAAGTTCAGCTCTTCTCCGGTGTACGAGTTGACGATGCCGTGGTAGATTTTCGCGCCGACGACGCAGTTGACGGTGAATAAGGCGATCCACGCGGAGCGTTCGGACCAGCGAGGATGGGTCAAGGAGAGGCGGATTTTGTCGTCGTCTTTCTCGTCGTCGTCGCTGCTTTTCGTTGGGAACGCATCCAAGATGGCTCGTCGAGCGACGCCAAGTAACACGTCCGAGTCTGGTGCCGTTTGGAGTATCAAGCCTTCGCCGCTCGAACGCGCGTCCCGTTTCAGTACGAACACGTTGGTCGTCAATCCTTCGCAAAGCAGGAAATCCTCCTCTTCTTCGAGAGCGCTACTTCCCGCTCGTTTACTCAACACGCACTCCACAAAGGTCTTCTTCCTCTTCTGTTTTTTCTCTTCGGGGTCTCCCACATCTTCTCTCGCGTTCCATTCGTTTCTCTCAATCTCTAACCCTTCCCTTTTTTTCACCCAATCCGTGTGCTTCGCGTGCGGTCGCTCTCTCGGCGCGCCGCGGAGCAACGCGTAGCGGAGCGGCGGCGGCGGCCGCGACGCGTCTTCTCCTTTCTCCTCTCTACCACCGCTCGTCCTTCTCTCCCTATCCTCGTTCGCTTCTCGTTGTAACGGTGTTAACAACGCGTGCACTTTCATCCGCGTTCCGTCTCGATCGTCTTCAATCGCAATCGTCACCATGTAGTTTCCGCTTCTCTTCTCTTCTTCTTCTTCTTCTTCGAGCGCTGTCGACAAACGCCTCGTCACCTCCTCCAACGCGTCTTTAAACGCGCGCCAATCGTCCCCGAACGCGACGCGCTTCTCCTCGCTCAAACTCGCGAATAACCTCTTCGCGTGCGTCTCGATTCTGTCCGCGCGTATGATGAGTTTTGGAGCAGCAGCGGTTCCTCCTCCGTTCCGTTCCGGAGTCGCTCGCATCGCCGTGTACGCGCACGGCTTTTCCAGACCGCGTAAAAAACACGCCGGGGTAACGTCCGTCGTCGAGACGGAGGTCGTTTCGTTGTTGTTGTTATTCGTGCCGAGAGGACGCGCGAACGACGCGCGAGTCGACGTCGGCATGATTCGTGTGCGTCGATATATGTGTCGCGCGCGAGACAGTTAAACTTTTTTTTCCAATTCTTATTCTCAAAAGTTTTAAAGAGTTGTTTTAAAGATAGAAGAGAGAAGAAGCGTCGTCGCATGAGAGAGAGGAAGAGGAAGAAGAGAACGTCGTCGTCGTCGTCGTCGTCTTCGCGCGCGATCGTCGTCGTCGTCGTCGTCTTTGTCGTTTGCGCTTTTTTACTACAGTCTTCGATTTCATTTTCATCGGCAAAAACGATGACGAAAGAAGAAGAGGAACAACGAGAACAACGACTCGTCGTGGTGCTCGACGGCAATCGCGCGGCAAACTGCGCGATCGAAAGGCGAGCGCGAGCGGTTGAAAAAGCGCTCCTCCTCGAGCGTTGGCCAGCCAGAGGCGAAGAAGAGACGACGACGACGAAAAAGAAGAAGAAGAAGAAGATTGTGCTGCTCCTCGCCGCGGACGACCGAAACGACCGGTGCGAACTGTTGAAGCGAAGATTGGACGAAGAAAAGAAGAAGGACTACTTTGAGTACGCGACGTTACCGAGAGACGCGTTGAAACCAATCGGTGGACCTCGAACGCGCGCGTTATCAGTGCGAGTGAGTAATTGGATCAGGGAGAGGAGAGAATCTAATAGCGGAGAAGAAGAAGTGTACGCGTTCGTCGAGGACGATTCGGAAGCGTTGATGTATTTCGCGGCGATGTCGAAGGAAACGCGAGGCGGCGCGACGGAGAGTTTTTACGACGACGTTTCGTTTGCAACGCTCGCTGGGATTGAATTTAGTGATAAGAGTATTAGTGATGGTGTTGTTCTTGATGATGATGATGATCACGAGGAGGGCGACGTTGGCGGGAGTAGCGAAAAGATGCTGGACGATTTGGAGGCGCGATGGATGCGAATGGAATCGAGGAAACGCGCGGAGACGATTGAGGTGATGTCGTTAGAGAGAAGATTAAAAGAAATTAGGGACGAAAGAAGGAAGAGCGCGACGGAGATTAAGATTGCGAGAGAAATGGGAAGCTCGTTCGCGGACGAATCGCGCGTAGGCGTGGTGATGACGCACAAAAATCGTCCAGAGTACTGCGAGAAAGCCGTGGAGGCTTTGTTGAAACAGACGCATCGCAAGGTTGAAATTGTCATAGTAGACGATGGTTCGGAAAACGCGCACGTAGAACGATTGGAAAACTTCGTAGACTCGACCAAGAACAGAGATGATGCAGATAAAAGCGTGCAAATTGTAAAAATAGCAAAGCCAGGGAAATATCTCGGCGAGGCGAGGAATTTAGGATGCTCGAAACTTTCCGATAAAACCGAGTACGTTTTATTTTCCGACGACGATAACTTAGCCGAAACGAACGAAATTGAAACGATGCTTCGAGTGTTGGTGCACACGAAAGCTGACGTCGTTACGGCGTCGAACGAGTTTTTCGTAACCGCTGCGAACGGGACGAACGTTGTCGTTGGTTCGTATCACCCTCTCGGGAACGCGTTGTTTCCCGGTATTTTTGAAAACGTGTTCGGAGACGCAAACGCCTTGTGGAGAAAATCTGCGTTCACAAGTCTCGAAGGTTTCGCTAAAGACGCGTCGTATTCTTTGCAAGATTGGGAGATTCTCGCCAAAGCCTCGAGCTCGGGGCTGAAACTCGTCACTGTGCCCGCGCCCGCGTTGTATAATTATAGGACGCACGCAAAGAGCATGTCGAAACAAAAGGAGTCCGATGCTTCCTCGTCGAACCCGTATGAAGATATTCAATTCGCCGGTCCTTTGAGAGGATTTTCGCCACTCGGCGAAGAATTCGTTCAGCTCGCCACGTTTTCGAAAACAATGCGTAAAGAATTCGAGGCGATGGAGAAGACAGCGAGAGCTTTGAGGAAAGAGGATAGAGGCGGAGTGGACGCGGCGATAGGCAAAGCCGCTTTAAAAGTGCTCTGCAAAACTTTAATTTCTGGCAGCACTATTGAAAGAGAGTACATAACAGACGGTGCATTCGATGCTCTTTCTTCGTCTTCGCAAGATAATTGGCACGTTCACGGTGAAGGAGGTTTCAAACCTGCGGATGGCGCGATACTCGTCCCCGGCAACGAAGAGATGTTAACAGAAGACGCAGCTTCAACTCTCGTAAGCGGCGCGTGGCAAAGAATAGAAGTCAATCAGCTCGAAGCCGAACCGTTAGTTTTATCTGGATGGGCTAAAGTAATCATCGACGCTTCGAAAGAAGAAGACGTTGAACTCCGCGATAAGTTTGAAAAGTCGGCTGACTTTTCCTTACACGCGGATATTGAATTTGTCGACGGCACGAAGAAATACGGCGTATCGGCAAATTTTCCGGAAAGTACCGAGTGGTCGCGAGGTATCGTCGTTATTGACGAAGAGAAGCGAATCGCTTCGATAACGCTCGTGTGCATGCGAAGATGGCGTCCACGTGCGGCGCTTTTTGATGACATATCGCTGCAACCGTTGAATAGTCGAGCAGTCGCGTGCGACTTAGCCGGCGTCGATGAAGACTTCTCCACAGCGCCGGAAAAACAGACGAGACGAACTCGACGACCACGAAGAAGTAGTACTACTAGAATAGAATTATAGCGTATGTGAGTGTAGTGTATCTATGATATATATAATAAATTGCGTTGCTATTTGGCTTTTAATGTCCCGTCTTCGTTGCACTCCTCCCCCGTCTCTGGATCAACGAAAACTGTTCTCATCAACTCTTCGCCGGTTTCGTCGTCCATCTCCTCGATCACTTTCTTCTGCATTCTCGCTTTTCTCGCTTTGATGATATCTTTCTGAGCTTTCTTACTCAACGGTTTCTCTTTCTTCGAGCTCGACTTTGGCGTCGGTGTCGCTTTCGACGGCGTACTTCTCGTCGACCTGCGTCTCGGCGTCTCTTCTTCTTCGGGCTCTTTATCGATAATCTCCGGACTTGGGGGTTCGCTATCTTCATCACTTTTCTTAATTTTCTTCACCGGCGTCGTCGCCGGCTCTTCCTCCTCTTCCTCTTCTTCATCATCGACAAACGCGCGTTTCCCACCTCGATTACGCCTTCCACCTCCTCCTAAATCATCCGAATCTGAATCGCCTTCTTCGTCTTCAATCATCGCATCCGCATTTGTCGCCATCGGCGCCTTCTTCTTAGGCGTCGGTGTTTTAGCCTTCTTCTTTTCCGGGGTTTTCTTCTTCGGCGTCACTTTCTTTTTCGCCGGTTCCTTTGGTTTTGCTACCGTCTTCTTCCCGGTGCCGCCAAACATGCTCGCGATGTTGCCGCTCTTCGGCCCGCCGCCGGCAGCCGGTTTCTTCGCCGCCGAGCCGGCAACCGGTTTCTTCTGTTCCGAGCCCGTCGTCGTCGTCGTCTTAGTCGCCGCAGAAACAAATTTCTTCCCTCTCGGTAACCTCTTTGCAATTTCCGACTTCTCAAACGTGCCGCATTTCAACGTCCAAGAGCCCGACTCCTCTTCTTCTTTCTCCGCGTCTAAAATAGCCTTCGTCTGTGCCTCTTCCTCGGAGACTAACTGTTCCAAGACGGATTCACCGTCCTCTTTCCTCTTCACCAAAGCGTACACGGCCACTTCATTCAACTCCTCATCGTTATTACAATCAAACTCCTCCCCTGCGTTCAAAACTCTCAACTCGACCCCTCTCTCGCTCGTGATCGCGTACACGCACGCGAGCGTCGTCGTCGTCTTCTCCTCCTCCTCTTCCTCCTCCCCAAAGATGTCCTTGTTTTTCGACTTTAAAATCGTCCACAGCAATCGCTTCCCGGCGCGCGCGGAGAGGGAAAATTTTCGGCACAACGTTCTGTACGTCACGCACGACCATTTCGGGGACTGTCGCTGAAGAAATCTCATCGCCTCGGACGCGAGGTCGGTCGGGTTCGAGAGAGATAACGGTTGTTCGCTGCTCATATCTCTCTCTTTATTTTAGTGCTTTTGTTGGTGCGTCTCGACTTTTTTGAATTTTTTTCCACGCGTGTGCATTTAGGGTTTTAAAAATCGCCTCAATTTTTTGCACATCAAACAAAAGAACTTTTTCCTCAGAAGAAGAAGAAGAAGAAGAGATATGAGTGCAAACAACAACACGACCGCGGCGGATCGAGTGGAAAAAAAATCCATCGACGAAGCGATCGCCTCCTTCGCCATGCTGGTGCGATGCGTCTCGTCCTTTCGTTCTTTTTAGTTTGTTTTTTCTCCTTCTCTCCGAGAGCGCGTTGTTTTTTCGTTCCCGGTCGTAAGCGGGAAGAGAAGGCAACCGTTTTCTTTTTCTAACGACGACGATGAAATGATGACTTTTGTTTCTTCTTCTTCTTCTTCTCTTCGCGCGCGCACGCGCTGTGCGGACGCTGACCGCTCTCTCTTTCTCTCTCTTTTCATCTCTCTCTCCAAAATCGCGCGCGCGCGTTCAAAACGAAAATAAACAAAAACAACCGCAGGCGGCGACGTTCATGTTTAGCGCGTGCATCATCGTCTCTTTCCTCATTCAAAGATTCAACTGGACGTATTTACAACCGTCGGGAGCGTCTTTGTGCATCGGGATGATATCGGGAGCGATAATCAACGGAACCATGCACGATAAAGTCGATCGTTTGTTCATGTTTTCTCCAAACGCGTTCTTTTATGGGTTTTTACCTATTATCATATACTCCGCCGGATTGAACTTGCAACGGAAAAACTTCTTTCAAGATTTTTGGACGATATCGCTGTTCGCGTTTGTCGGGACGGTTATTAGCGCTTTCGTGTTTGGAATAGGGACGTGGTTTTTGACTTTAATAGGGATTATCTCGAAGAAACATTTAGGGTCGAACAGGTTTTTAGAGTGTTTGATGTACGGGACGTTGATATCGGCGACAGATCCGGTGGCGACGCTTAGCGTATTCGCCGACGTGAAGGCGCCTCCGCTGTTGTATAATTTAGTATTTGGCGAGTCGGTGTTGAATGATGCCGTAGCGGTGGTGCTATTTAGGACGCTCGAGAAGTTTTACTCCGTAGATTTCACCATTAAAACTTTTTTCACGGTGATAATTCAATTCGTAGGCGTGAGCATCGGGTCGATGACGATTGGGATTTTGTGCGCCTTGGTGTGCGCGTTTACGACGAAGCGGTTGGGTCTAAACGACCCGGGAGTAAACGTTGCCGCATCGTATAACGGCACCGCGTACACGTTCGCTTTGTTATTATTAGATGGATATTTCTCGTACGTTATCGCGGAAAACGTCGGGTGTTCTGGGATTATGAGCATCTTCTTCACCGGGATTGGTAACGCGCATTACTCGTACCACAACGTCGGCGCGGAGGCAAAAGTGGCGGTTTTTAAATCGTTCGAAGCGATTGCGTTTTTATCGGAAACGTTCGTTTTCGCGTACTTAGGTTTACAAGTCGCCACCGCGCCTCACGTTTTTGACGTCGGAATGATTTTGTTTGGATTTCCGTTGGCATTAGCCTCGCGATTTGCGAACATTTTCCCGTTGTCCAAAGTCGCCAACGAGGTGCGGTCGGAGAAGATTCCGGACAACATTCAAAAAATGCACGCAGCGTGTGGTTTACGCGGTGCGGTAGCGTATGCCTTAGCGTTGGCAATGCCTTCAACGAAACCAACGGAAAACGTGAGAGGATCACCGGCTATAGAAACCGCGACGTTGGTGATTTGCGTGATTTCCACGTTGGGCCTCGGCGGCGCGTGTTTACCTTTAATGCAAAAGTGGAAATTGCACGACCCGGACGACGTGAATCACTCAAACGCGTTCGATCGAGAAAATTGCGACGGAGACGACGACGATGCTAACGATCTAGTCATGAGAGCAGAAATGCGTGCGATTCAAGACGCGGAAAGAGCGGCGATGGGTGGCGGGTTCAATCACTGGTCTCGGAATTTTACAAAAGTGAAATACTTCTTCTTCGATACGTGGGATAAAGTGGAACACGGCTTCATGCGACCAACGTTTGGTGGGCGACCAATTGCTGGCAGTGGCAGTAGTGGTGGTGGTGGTAGTGGTGGTGGTAGTGGTGGCGTTGTTGGTGGTATTAGTGGCGGTGGAGGAAGGGCGGCGTTTACGAGGTTACAGAACGAGGACGAGGACGAGGATAATACGAATAATGCAAGCGACGGGAACAACAACGTCGAATTAGGAAACGTAGTCGCTATCGCCGCGGCGAACAAGTGAAAACAAAAACAAACTGTATGAGTATATAGAGCTTCAACATATATTGTATTAAATAATGACCAACTACCAATAAGCACTTAAGTTAAGATTACGTTTTTTTTCCTTCTCTCTTTTTTTTCCCGCGTGTTATTTATTTAGCATTCGCCGCACGCTCTCACGGTGACTTTTTTGCTCGTCTTACCGCTTTGCGAACCGACGGCTTCAATCGCCGACACCACGTCCATACCTTCGACAACTTTACCGAAAACGACGTGCTTCCCGTCCAACCATTGCGTCTCTCCCGTGCATAAGAAAAATTGCGAACCGTTCGTGTTCGGACCGGCGTTGGCCATGGACAACGTCCCCGGACCTTCGTGCTTCAACACAAAGTTTTCGTCTTCGAACTTGTTCCCGAAGATGGATTTACCCCCAGTCCCGTTTTGGTTGGTGAAATCACCGCCTTGGCACATAAAGCCCGGGATGACTCTGTGGAACGGAGACCCTTCGTATCCGAAACCGGCTTCGCCGGTGCACAAGGCGCGAAAGTTCTCGCACGTCTTCGGCGCGACGTCCCCTCTCAATTCCATAACAATTCTGCCGCTCGGCTCGCCGTCTAAATCAATTTCGAAGAAGCATTTGAATTTATCGTTGTATTTCACTTCCACTCGTTGCAAATCCATCAACTCGACTTCAAACTTCAACGTCTGCCCGGCTAACGGATGGTTCGCGTCCAACGCAATCTCGTCGTCCGTGATTTCCGTAATCGTCGCCGGCATACCTTGACCAACCATTAACTTCGCGCCAATCACGCACTCTGCTTCCCCGATTGCGTCCACCACGTCTTTCTTCGGCACTCTCAAAACGTTTTCCGGAGACACTTCCCCGTACGCCAACTCCGGCGGCAACACGAGCGTCTTCTGTTCGCCAACTTTCATCCCTAAAACGCCGTCGTCGAACCCTTTAATCATTTGACCTTGTCCGACAGTAAACGGTAACGGTTGACCGCGGTCTCGAGAAGAATCGAATTGGGACCCGTCCGACTCTAACGTGCCGACGTAGTGGATTTCCACCCGGTCGCCTTTGATGACTGCTTTATCTCCGCCGGCGGCCGACGATGCGAAAGTTCGCATCGCTCTTTTCGCGCCGCTGAACGACGACGACGAAGATTTAATCTTCGGGAGCAACGCGCGTGAGATTAACGATCGAGCGGAGAACATATGGTTTTCTTCGTGTTTGTGTTTGTGTGTTTGTGTTTGTTTGTAGCTTTCGATGCGGCAGTGGGTATTGCAGCCGGCGTGTAAATCTCTGGCGATTGGATTACGTGTCCAATTATCTTCTTCTTCTCGTCGAAAATATCCCCACAAACACACGCTTTGGATGAAAAACCTCTCGAGACTACGTCGTCGAAGGAAGAAGAAGCACGCGACGTTCGTTTGTTTTTCGGTTCAAGATACAAAAAAACTACTACATGTATACGTAATAATATTACACGCGCTATAAAAAGGGCTCTCTACTTGATGTACCGGTTCAAAAACCTCTTGTGAAAATCGCTTCGAATGGTATCGTTGACGAACCTCTTCTCCCGCTTCGGCTCGTCGCGGGCTTGGTTTCGAAAGACGGTGTCGTCGTCCCATCGGCGCTTTAAAGTGGCTGATTTCTTTTTCGCGCCGCCGGGTTCGTCGGAAGCCATTTCGTCTCGTAAAAGAGGATTGCCCATTTTTAATTCGTCTCTTTGTTCCATCTCTTCGAGCTGTTCGCGCTCGCGTTCTTTTCGTTCGTTTTCTAAAGCGCGTTGGGCTTTTATGCGTTCGAGTTCTTCCATCAACGCCGCCGCGTCGTCGTCGGAATCCGAATCGTCGTCGTCGGAATCCGAATTCCCGTCGTCTGAATCGTCACCGTCGCTGTTGTCTCCTTCATTCTCGGAATCGTCATCGTCCGCGTCCTCCGGGTTGGCTTGAAACGCGCTCGTCGTCGTCCCCGCCTCTATTCGCAATCTCTTGTTTCCTCCTCGATCTTCCTCCTCCTCCTCTTTTCCCTCTGCGCCCATAATCTGCCGCTCCATCTTCTTCTTCCGAAAATGCGCTCTCTCTTTCTCCAAAAGTTTCATCCTCATCGTCATCTTCCCCGCCGCCTCTCTCTCCCCTTCGCTTTCGGCGGTGCCGCTCAACAGCTTCTCCATCTCCTCTTCCTCTTTCGTTTTCCACCTCGTCTTCATCGTCAACATTCCCGGGTCGTCCAATTTCGAGCGCATCTTCGAAGGCGCGAAAACGCGAGCGCCGCCTTGCTCTTCGTGCCCGCGCGCGGTGAACCACGTCGCTCGGTGTGCCGTCGTCATTTTTCTCCTCTTATTCTAGTAGCGCGTGTTACTTTTTTGTATCGAACCGGAAAAGCGTGTTTTTGTGTGTTTGTGTCTTTGGGGAAATTGTGAATACGAAAGAATTTGCGGCTGATTTTGGACAAATCAAAGAAGAGGAAAAGAAAACCAAGAAAAAAAAAGCACACGCAACGACATTGGACATGCGAAAACTCCGAAAAAGAAGAAGAAGATACGCGCATCTATTATCCGTTTAAAAAATCATCCATCGTGCGCTTGGCCGCAGAGTTCGCTTTTGCACCGTTTCTCCTCCGAAAGTCTGATCAAAGCGCGAGCGTCGAGGGTCAGAGAGATTATTTCGCGAGAGGTTAAGAAGAGAATACATCTCGGCAGAATAAAATGAAAACGCCTAATTTTCTTTCTTTTTCTTTTTCTTTTTCTTTTTCTTTTTCTTTTTCGTTGTCGTTGTTGCTGCTAAAATATTGTTTGCGGTTACTGATGGCCGCGTGGTTGTTGCGAGAATACGTCGAACGCGCGAGCGAGGAGGACGAAGAAGAGAGAGCGCGTTCTGGTGGTGGTGGGATGATGGCGCTTGGATTGTTTTTGACGAGTGGCGTGGAAGCTTTGGTGAGAGCTAGCGCGAGTTTTAGAGAAGAGAAGAGGAAGAAGAGGAGGTGGTGCGATTCGTTCGTCTCTTTAGCCTTGATGAAGAGTAATAATACGATTCAGAAAATGGTAGATATTGCGAGAGCGATGTCGGGCAGAGAGAAGTTGAGCGTCGGTGAAATGCTTCTCAGCGCGAGTTTCATGGTCGCGTGCGCGGCAATTTTGGCAATTTACGCGAGCGAAAGGCAAACGTGGCCGGCAGTGTACGTTACCGCCATTTTAATGAATGAGATGTATGAGAGACGTTTCATGATTGAAGAATTTATCTCGAAGCATAGAAGAGGAAAATCTTGGCGTCAGTATGATGATGACGACGACGACGACGAGCAGCAAACGATTCCTAAAATTGGCGTCGGTGCATTCGCAGACGCGGGTGATAAAATTTACCTCGTAGGCAAATATCGCGACCAGCTTTTCGATCGGATTGTCGATGGCACTCATCAGATTATTCACCGACAAAAGTGCACAAGTAGCAACATCGGCCGTTATTTCCCTCCATCTTTTGCGGATCATCACATCCGAAAAGGAATGGTATCAACCGAGGGAACATGCCCACGCTTCTTGTGTTTCTTAAAGGAGGACACTTTAAACAACATCCTCGCGTTTACCAAAGAAGACGCCAACTGCGACGACTTGGATGAAGCTCCTAACGAAAGCACCTTAAGAAAAAAGATAGCGAACGGTCTGGCGTCTTTAATCATGACACCCGGTGAAACAACTACAACGACTTCGACGGGACTTTCGCCTTCAACGGAGAGAAAGAATAACACGATAAAGAAGGAGGAAAAAGAACTTCACATGGACAACGTCGGCGTAATGTTCAAAAGCACGCGAAAACGAAATAAAGAGACGACACTCTTGATCAATGATATTGGCGTAGGAAGAGCGTTCGTGTCTGGAAGACACTTTGTCTTTCTTAAAAACCCACCATCGATCGTTTCCGATGCAAATATAGCACGTTTTTTTGCCTCGAAAACGTGCGTGTATACCACGAACGATATCGCAATGTTGAAAAAACACACACGCGTTGTCTTTGCCAACAGACGAGACGGCGAAGTTTCGTATGTCGGAACGTTTGCTTCTCTACTAACACAAAAAAACTTTGGCAGCGAGCTCGCGAAATCTTTTCTTTCTCGAAAACCGGCGGAAAGAGAAGAGGATAGAGATGATGAGATGTACTCAGAACCCGTCGCAAAGATTGAAACCGGAGTTCATCGTCTACTTCGCTGTTTTCGCAAAGGCAACTGGTGTCCCACTGTGGGAACAATCGTGAATAGCGATAATCGAGCAACTCTTCTCGCGTTCTCTGCGATGATTGTATCGCTGATTTTGATCGCAGCGTTAAACGCAGAAAACGCATTCATCGATTCGACGGCATTCATCGTCTCAGTCTTCGCACCAATTTTTTTGTGCATCCTATTGGACTTAGCGTACACGAAGACGTGGATACAAAGCATCTTGATCGAACAAAAACATTTTTATAAAACGGTTGCTTTCGGTACAAAGATACATGTTGGGATTGAAGAGATTATTTACTCTGGATTTTCTTTTCGTTTTAAGGCAATTCTTTGCGACGTGGCGAATGAATACACGTTGGCGAACACTGCAATATTGCACGAACTCGTCGTAAAAACTGTCGTGATTCTTTCATTTATTGTGCTGATGGTTGCATCTCACTTCGCTTTCTTTGAAAGTGCAGAGTTTTCTTTCGAAAACAGCTCTGTTCGAGCGCATCGAGCGGCGTCAACTTTCTTAGCGCTCGTCGTTGCGCGAGACTCCCTGTGCTCTTTTCTCGAAAATCTGTCGAAAAATTCCGTTTTTACGCGTCGCGTCGCGAGGACGAGGAGTATATATGATGCGAGAAATATTGAGACGAAATATCCAAAGAAACTGCGCAGAACACGCTCGATGTTTTGAAGTAAAAGAATTATGCGTGTCTCTCTCTCTATCTTCTTTCAGATTAAAAAACAAAGTTGATTTTGAAATGATGATCATTACTAGTATAGTATCACGTCGGCGAATCTCTTTAGTTCTCATCTGGCATTCCCATCAACGACGTGAACTCCAATGGGGTAAACTTTACACCGTCGCCTTTGTAGAATTTGTTTTGGTATTCCACCCAGTGCAAACGCAAGGCGTGCAAAAACGCACTCAAACTCTCCATGCCTAACAAGACGCCCAACGTTGCGCCTAACCACACGCCAAAGCCAATGACGATGGCAACTATAGATCCACTTTCAACTGCCGCCATGAGACATCGGTCCCAAAACACCGCCGAGAGCTGCGCGTGCGCTAAAGAAAGCGCCCAGAGACGCAAATAACTCGCCGTGTTAGAAATTGCACCTAGGACGAATTCAATCGTGTGGATCATTTGATGGACTAAAACATCCCCAAAATTGAATTCTCCATCGCCATGGCCGTGGTCGTCGCCGCTACTGTTATTATTATTATTGCTATTTCCACCGAGGGATCTTAACTCCTCCGAGCTGTTCACCTGTTGCATGCCGTTGCCGTCGTCTTCGTCCAAACGAACGTATGCGCCGCCTCTGTTTTTTTGTTCGTGTCTTCTCTTCAAAATGATTGGCTTCGGGAAGAGCATGATCGGCACCGAGACGAAACACGCAAACAAAATCAGCAGCTGCAATCCGCCTTGGCCTGGGAACATTTTGTTCTCCGGACATCCGGCGCTTCCTCCCGGTCCCTCGCCCATGCAATCGACGTTGCCGGGCGATAAGAACATGTAAATCATGACGTGGTACAAATCCGCGGTACACCCCGGCGTAATCCATTTCAAAATGATCAGAAACGAGAGGTATCCAAACAAACCGCCCAAAAAGACAACTTGAGGGATGAATTCGCAGTACACGGACAACCAATCGCCGTCTTTCAATTGGTTCAAAAGCGACATGAAGATCCCAACCATCATTTGCGTCACTCCTAACAAGATGGACATTTTCATCTTCAGCGAGTTCAAAAACGGAAGTTCCGATCGAGTTCCGTGCCAAACCGGATCGACACCAAACGGATACGCGGAATCATCTCGGGAGACTAAACCAGTGGTGTATTGCGAATCGCACGTGGTATCCTTCGTCGGATCAATCGGGTCGCAGACGTACTTTGACGCACCAAACATTTTCATCGGCACAGAAAAACACTCGTTATACAAAACGCCCGTGTACACGGAAAATGCTGCCATTAACAAAATACAATACCGTCCGTGGAAGACCATTCCGAAGATTTCACCCATGGGTTTTTGAGAGAGTTGTCTCTCCTTGACCACCATGTAGATTGCGAATGCGAGCATGATAATACCGTGGCCGAAGTCGCCAAACATAACGGCGAACAGAAACGGAAACGTCACGATCGTCATCACCGTTGGGTTAACCTCGCGATATCTCGCGACCCCGTACGCCTCGACGATTTCTTGAAACACGTTTGTCCACTTTGTAGTGCGGTAATACGTCGGCGGCGTTTGACCTTTGTGCGAGATGGACGCAAAAATGGTTCCGACGGATGCCGACGAGTTCCGGTTAGCAACTACCACCGCCTCGGCGACTCTGCTCTTCGCTGATGTTGGACACCAACCTTCGGCGACCAAGCACTTTCTCGTCACGTCGATTGAAAACATGTTCATCGCGTGATACGTCGCCTTTTCTCTTCTCACCAACGTAAACCAAAACCACAAATCTTTCGCAACTTTACTCAACGTTCGATCTCTGTGTCGTATGCTCGCCTCTAACGTCGACCGTAACTCGGTCAACCTTCCCGTACACTCCGCGTTCATTTGTCTCTGTCTGGTGAAGTCTTCCGGAAACGGGTACCTGTTCGCATTGAACCCTTCGCAAATTTTCACAATCTTATTCCTCGCCCTCTCGCCGGCGAAAAACACCACGTATACCGTTTTGAACGTCTTCTCCCCAGTCGTCGGCTCTTCCACGTGCCCTTCGATGTTTGCCAACTTCAAAAACACGTTCCCTCTCGTCGCGCGAAACAATACTCGCTCGAACGCGTGCACTTTCTCCGTATTAATAGTTCCCGTAATAAATCCCAACCTCGCGCTCGCCGCCACGCCGCCCATGGAAGCGTCGTTCCTCTCGATGTCGTGATCCGGATGATTTTGATCGATAAACGATCCAGTTCGTCGAGTCATTTGCGAAGACGTCCCACCTCCACCTAATCCTTCGTCGTCCATTTCGCTTCGAAACGAACTCGACAACAAACTCTCCTCGTCCTGTCTCGCGTTTTCTCTTCGCATCATCCGCAACGAATCTTCCTCGTCCTGGTGTCGATGCGCGTCCGACCGCGCTTCCTCAAAAAAACCGCCCGCTTTCTCTAAAACCAACTGCAATTCAACCAACTCTCCGTGCGACCGTCTCAGCTTTTCCGTGTTGGCGGATAATTGCGAGACTTCTTCCGATAAGACGTCCAGCGTGTGTTCGAGCTCGTCGATCGAAATGATTCCTCTATTGCTACTCGTCGTGCTCTCTCCTCCGAAACGCCCGTAATAATCCTCGTCATCCTCCGCACCTCCGCCTCCTTTCCTAATCGTAATCCCGGCTTTGTTCACGTTCTCGGTAAAAAACCTCAACTTCCTCAACATCTCGTCGCACCGTTTCACCTGGTTCGCGTACGTCTTCTGAAACGCCGATTTATCCTTGTTCAAATCTCGAAACGCGACTAAACCTACTCGGCCTAAGGTTTGCACCGTATCGTGCGCGGCTTCCGCTGGGATGATCAGCTGGACCAGTTCCATCTCTTCCGAGCGGAACAGGTCCATTTCGATCGCCATCCTCCTTTTTCCTTTTTTGTAAAAAGAAAGAAGAGTAGTAGTAAGCGGAAGTGTGTCGCGTGGGGAAAAATGAACGTTCGAGAGAGGTTGCCTGTTGGATTTTTGCACGACCGGCTTAATTTAGGGTTTCACAAAAAGTCGCAAAGTCTCTTTTCCCTTTCGCACCCTCCGCACAAAAAACTATAAAACTTGGAAGAAGAAGAAGAAGACGAAGACGACGAAGAAGAAGTACTTTTTCTTCAAAGAGAGAGATTCAGAGAGAGAGAGAGAGAACGCGAATCACGTTTCACGCCCTCCCCTCGTTTTAAAATTTTACGTGTGTCTCTCTCTCGCGTGCGCAAGTGCGTAAAGTTTATAAGAGTTTAAAGAGAGAAAAGAGAGAGAGATCCGGCGCGATCTCGTTTTGTAACGGCATCAAAAACGAGGGAAGAGAGAGAGAGAGAGTAAACACACACACGCAGAGCAAATAAACA
>Ga0255767_1002566_pt1 | contig 15693 bp, 11 predicted proteins | sample 071ome_24_FD_179967 | JGI IMG/M metagenome (GOLD analysis project Ga0255767, IMG submission 179967) | Coastal salt marsh microbial communities from the Groves Creek Marsh, Skidaway Island, Georgia - 071402CT metaG (version 2) | ecosystem: Environmental > Aquatic > Marine > Intertidal zone > Salt...
GGGCGGCGGTCAGAGTGGTTTTACCGTGGTCGACGTGACCGATGGTGCCCACGTTGACGTGCGGCTTGCTACGCTGGAATTTCTCTTTAGACACTTTCTGCTTTCCTCAACAGTGCTGGGTTAACTGGCCTTCTTCATCATCACTTCGGTGACGCTTGAGGGGGCGGGTAGATACTGACTGAACTCCATGGAGTACGTGGCACGACCTTGCGACGCCGAACGCAGCGACGTGGCGTAGCCAAACATCTCGGACAAAGGTACTTCGGCACGGACGATTTTTCCGGAGGGAACGTCCTCCATCTCGGAAATCATGCCCCGACGAGAGTTGAGATCGCCCGTGATGCCGCCCATGTATTCCTCCGGAGTAACCACTTCGACGCGCATGATGGGCTCGAGCAACACCGGCTTCGCTTTTGCACTTGCCTCGCGGAAGGCCATGATCGCGGCCGCACGGAAGGCGTGCTCAGACGAATCGACGTCATGATAGGAGCCATCGTAAAGCGTGACCTTTACATCGATCACCGGGTATCCCGCCACGATTCCGGATTCCATTGCCTCGACGACGCCTTTCTGGACCGCCGGGATGTATTCCCGCGGCACCACGCCACCCTTAATGGCATCGACAAATTCAAAACCCTTACCGCGCTCCTGGGGCTCGACGCGAATGTAGACGTGCCCATACTGACCCCGACCTCCGGACTGCTTGGCGTATTTGTGTTCCTGCTCAACGGATCCGTTCAGCGTCTCTCGGTACGCGACCTGAGGCTTACCGACATTGGCTTCCACACTGAACTCGCGTTTCAGACGATCGATAATAATTTCGAGATGAAGCTCGCCCATGCCGGAGATGATGGTTTGACCTGATTCTTCGTCGGTTCGAACGCGGAAAGACGGATCTTCCTGAGCGAGTTTTCCGAGAGCGACGCCCATCTTTTCTTGATCTGCTTTTGTTTTTGGCTCAACGGCCTGAGATATCACAGGCTCCGGGAATTCCATTCGTTCCAGCGTAATCACATGATCGGGGTCACACAGCGTGTCCCCTGTTGTGATCGCTTTAATACCTACGGCCGCGGCGATGTCACCGGCTCGCACCTCTTTGAGCTCTTCACGTGAGTTCGCATGCATCTGAAGGATTCGGCCAATGCGGTCTTTCTTGCCTTTGACGGGGTTGTAAACACTATCGCCAGATTTAACGACGCCGGAGTACACGCGAAAGAACACGAGCTGACCCACAAAAGGATCGGTCATAATCTTGAAGCCCAAAGCCGCGAAAGGCGCATTGTCTGATGAAGGCCTCTCTTCTTCGGTCTGCTCGTCTTCCAGCACGCCTCGGATCGCGGGTACCTCGGTCGGATTCGGCATGTAGTCGATCACCGCATCGAGCATGGCTTGTACGCCCTTGTTCTTGAATGCCGATCCACAGGTCACCAAAACCACTTCGTTCGCGATCGTTCGCTGTCGAAGCGCTGTTTTGATTTCATCCGCGCTCAGGTCGCCGTCCTCGAGATACTTCTCCATGAGCTCTTCTGTCGACTCCGCCGCGACCTCTACCAGCTTCTCCCGAAGCTCCTGGCATTGATCGACCAGGTCGGCCGGAATGTCGCGCTCTTCAAATTTGGTACCGCGGGTCTCTTCATCCCAGTAGATCGCTTTCATCTTAATGAGATCAACAACGCCCTCGAACTGGTCTTCCGCCCCAATCGGAACTTGAAGACATATGGCATTGGCTCCCAAGCGATTTCGGATCTGATCGACCACGCGGAAAAAATTAGCCCCGGTTCGATCCATCTTGTTGACGAAACACATCCGGGGAACATGGTACTTGTCCGCCTGACGCCATACGGTTTCAGACTGAGGCTCTACGCCACCTACCGCACAGAACACACCCACGGCGCCGTCCAGCACCCGCAGTGATCGCTCCACTTCAATAGTGAAGTCCACGTGACCCGGCGTATCGATGATGTTGATTCGATGCTCGGGGTAGTTCTTGTCCATCCCGCTCCAAAAACAGGTCGTCGCGGCAGACGTGATGGTGATGCCCCGCTCCTGCTCCTGCTCCATCCAGTCCATGACCGCGTTGCCGTCGTGGACCTCGCCGATCTTATGGGAGATACCGGTGTAGAAAAGGATACGTTCGGTCGTGGTCGTCTTACCGGCATCGATATGAGCCATGATGCCGATGTTGCGATAGCGGTCTAAAGGAGTTTGTCTTGGCACGTTGAGAGATCCGTAAGCTAGATAGAAATAAGGGCTATTGCCTTGGGACTAGAAGCGGAAGTGGGAGAACGCTTTATTTGCTTCGGCCATACGATGCACCTCGTCCTTTTTGCGCGCGGCGCCGCCACGCCGGTCGGCGGCATCCATCAGCTCGCCCGCCAGACGATCGGTCATGGACTTTTCGTTGCGTTTGCGAGCAGCATCCACGAGCCAGCGCATGGCTAGCGCGTTGCGGCGACTCGGGCGCACCTCGACGGGGACCTGGTAAGTGGCCCCGCCCACACGGCGACTCTTGACCTCGACCACCGGTCGCACATTTTCCAGCGCCTGGTAGAACACCTGTATCGGCTCGTCGCTACCACGACCACCGATCGTATCTAACGCGCCATACAGTACTTTCTCGGCGATTGATTTTTTACCGTCCTGCATCATGACGTTGATGAATTTGGCAATTGTGGTATCACCAAACTTCGGATCAGGCAGGATTACCCGTTTAGGGACTTCACGACGTCTTGGCATGCGTTCCGTGTTCCGTTGTCAGTCTTCTTTCAATCTGTCCGGCCCCTTGCCGCACAGACATTAGTCTTTCATCAGCGCGAGGGTGCCCGAAGGGTGCCCAAAGCGCCGCCCTGATCGCCGTGGCGACCTCTCTAAATTGACGGTGAGACAGCTTTTTGTCGCTAGAGGTGAGAACCTCCTTCGCGACTTCTGTGGTGCTCTTTCCCAACGAGAGCGCCTTTATCACCGTGACCGGTCAGCTAAGCCGGTCCTCTACGGTATTACGACGATTCGTGAACCGATCAGCGAATGTCGTTCCCTTTTGTTTATTCCTTAATACTTGCCTTAAGCCAATTACGACTTAGGTCGCTTCGCACCATACTTCGAGCGACCTTGACGACGCTCGCCCACGCCGGAGGTATCCAGCGTGCCTCGGACCGTGTGGTAGCGCACGCCCGGTAAATCTTTAACCCTGCCACCGCGAATCAACACCACGGAGTGTTCCTGCAGGTTATGCCCCTCTCCTCCGATGTAACTGGTCACCTCGTACCCGTTAGTCAACCGGACGCGTGCTACTTTTCGCAGCGCCGAGTTCGGCTTTTTAGGCGTCGTTGTGTAGACGCGTGTGCATACGCCTCGTTTCTGAGGACATGCTGCGAGCGCCGGAACATTTGACTTCTGAGTCTGTCGAGTTCGCGGCTTTCTAACCAGTTGATTGATTGTTGGCATATTTTGGTAATGAAGTTCTGGAATCGGCAAAAACCTCTGCCCAGAGCCCAGCGAAGGGCCGCGATTCTAGGCAGAGGGGTTATTTTTGTCAACAATTCCCTGTTTTTAAGCGTTTTTCGCAGAAATCGTCCGATACGCTAGGCGACTTCTGCCGTCTTTGAATCGGCGGCCTCGCCAAACACGTCCTCTGTGCTGACGGTTTCGCCCTCGGATTGCTCACTAGAGCGAAGGCTTTCGAGTCTTCGCCGCCGTCGCTCCTCGTGATGGGCCAGGCCCGTCCCTGCCGGGATCAGGCGCCCTACGATCACGTTTTCCTTCAAGCCGCGCAGGTTATCCACCTTGCCCTGCATCGACGCTTCGGTCAGCACCCGAGTCGTTTCCTGGAAGGACGCCGCTGAGATGAACGAATCCGTACTCAACGACGCCTTCGTGATACCCAGCAGCACGGGCAAGAACGTAGCGGGCGCCTTCTCTTCGGCAACCAGTCCATCATTCTCATCGAGCAACGCCGATCGCTCGACCTGATCGCCCTCGAGATAACGGGTGTCACCAGGCTTATCGATTTTCACTCGACGCAACATCTGACGAATGATGACTTCAATGTGCTTGTCGTTGATCTTCACGCCCTGCAGTCGGTAGACCTCCTGAACCTCGCTCACAATAAAATCTGTGAGCGGCTCCAAGCCGCGAAACTCAAGCACGTCGCTCGCCGCCAACGGGCCCTCAACGATGACATCGCCCTTCTCGACCGTCTCACCATCAAACACAATGATGGGACGATCTTTGGGAATCGACATCTCATGCACCGTACCGTCTTCTCCGGTAATTTCAAGGCGAACCTTGGTCTTGACTTCCTTGCCGAAAGAGATGGTGCCGGTTGCCTCCGCGAGGATCGCCGGCTCTTTCGATTTTCGAGCTTCAAACAATTCGGCCACCCGAGGCAGACCACCGGTGATGTCGCGAGTTTTTGAGCTCTCCTGCGGGATCCGCGCCAGCACCTCGCCAACGCCAATGGAAGCGCCGTCGGTGACGACAATAGACGCGCCGGGAGGCATCTGATGAGCCGCTTTAACCTTATTCCGCCCATCGACGAGCTCCACGCTCGGCTTGATATCCGTAGTCGCGCCGCGGCGGCTTTTGGGGTCAATTACGAGATACGTGCTGGAGCCCGTGAGCTCGTCCATCTGCTCGGTGACGGATACGCCCTCCACCATGTTCTGGAACCGGACCTTTCCGGCCACCTCGTTGATGATCGGATGGGTATGCGGATCCCAAGAAGCAATCAACTGCCCGCTCTCCACCTGATCCCCATCGCTGACGATGACTTCAGCACCGTAGGGGACACGATGACGCTCACGATCCACACCGTGCTGATCGTGAATCACGAGCTCACCTGATCGGGACACCACCACGTGAACACCGTCATCCCGCTGTACCGCACGCACGCCCACCCAGGACGCCGTACCGTTATTTTTTACTTCGACGCGACTGGCCGCCGCCGTTCGGGAAGCCGCACCACCAATATGGAATGTCCGCATGGTCAGCTGTGTGCCGGGCTCGCCAATACTCTGTGCCGCCATCACCCCGACCGCCTCGCCACGACTGACCAGATGCCCGCGGGCTAGATCCCGGCCGTAACACGTGGCGCAAATCCCGTACCGGGTTTCACAGGTGACGGCCGAACGCACGCGCACATGGTTGACGTTGTGGGCCTCAAGAACCTTTACCCCATGCTCGTCGATCATCTGCCCTGCAACAAACAGCGTGCTGCCGTCGCTCGGGCTAACGACGTCCTCTGATACGGAGCGCCCCAGAATTCGATCATTCAGCGGAATAACAACCTCTCCACCCTGAACGATCGCCTCTCTGAGAATGCCGTTCTGGGTGCCGCAGTCTTCTTCGGTGACCACCAAATCCTGGCAAACGTCAACGAGACGTCTCGTCAGGTAACCGGAGTTAGCCGTCTTCAGCGCCGTATCGGCCAAGCCCTTTCGGGCACCGTGTGTCGAGATAAAGTATTCGTTAACGTTCAACCCTTCACGGAAATTCGCCGTAATTGGCGTCTCGATGATGGAGCCATCGGGCTTTGCCATCAGGCCCCGCATACCGGCGAGCTGGCGAATCTGCGCCTGACTGCCTCGAGCGCCGGAGTCCGCCATCATGAAGATCGAGTTAAACGAATCCTGCTCGACAGTCTCCCCAGAGCTATTGGTTACGTAGTCGACCTTGATCTCGTCCATCATCTCGTTGGCAACGCGTTCGCTCGCGTGGGTCCAGATATCAACGACCTTGTTGTAGCGTTCGCCGTCTGTAAGGAGACCTTGGCTATGCTGGTCCTGAATGGCCTTCACCTCCGCCTCAGCGGCCTCGAGGATCGATGTCTTGCCGTCCGGCACCACCATATCGTCTACGCCGATCGACACGCCCGCCTTTGCCGCCATGGCGAAGCCGGTGTACATCAACTGGTCGCAGAAAATAACCGTATCCTTTAGTCCAACATCACGGTAGGACTGGTTAATCGCGGCAGAGATAGCGCGCTTGTTCATCGTCCTGTTGACAAGCCCAAACGGCAATCCCTTGGGGAGAATCTCAGACAACAGCGCCCGGCCGGTCGTGGTCTCCACCAGATTAATGACCTCCTCAAGCTCACCTGCCTCCGATCTGCTGAACTCAGCGATGCGCACCTTGATCTTTGCGTGTATAGAGACGGCACCTGCGTTCAGTGCGCGTCTGACCTCGGCCACATCGGTAAAGGCCTTGCCCTCTCCAACCGCATTCACGCGCTCACGGGTCATGTAGTACAGGCCCAACACAATATCCTGAGACGGAACGATGATCGGCTCACCATTAGACGGCGAGAGCACGTTGTTTGAGGACATCATCAGCGTGCGCGCTTCCAGCTGGGCCTCAATCGACAGTGGCACGTGTACCGCCATCTGGTCGCCATCGAAATCCGCGTTATACGGCGTGCAGACCAGCGGGTGCAGTTGAATAGCCTTACCCTCCACCAACACCGGCTCAAAAGCCTGAATACCGAGGCGATGCAGCGTTGGCGCCCGGTTCAGAAGCACCGGATGCTCGCGAATCACTTCCTCAAGAATGTCCCAGACCTCTGGCTCCTCGGACTCCACCAACTTTTTCGCCTGCTTGATCGTCGTGGCAAGTCCCCGAAGCTCAAGTTTGCTGTAGATGAACGGCCGGAAGAGCTCCAACGCCATCTTCTTCGGCAGGCCACATTGATGGAGTTTCAGCGTCGGACCAACCACGATAACGGAACGGCCGGAATAATCGACACGTTTGCCCAGCAGGTTTTGACGGAAACGACCCTGCTTACCCTTGATCATGTCGGCCAGCGACTTTAACTGTCGTCGGTTGGGTCCCGTAACTGCTTTTCCGCGGCGCCCGTTATCGAGCAGCGCATCGACGGACTCCTGAAGCATGCGCTTTTCGTTTCGCACGATGATGTCCGGGGCGTTCAGGTCCAACAAACGCCGCAAGCGATTATTTCGGTTAATGACGCGGCGATACAGGTCGTTGAGATCTGACGTAGCGAAGCGACCCCCCTCCAGCGGCACCAAAGGTCGAAGATCAGGCGGAAGCACCGGCAGCGCTTCCATGATCATCCACTCGGGCTTATTTCCAGAATGCAAAAAGGCTTCGACCACTTTCAGCCGCTTGCTCACCTTCTTGGTCTTGGTTTCGGAGGTTGACTCAGCCAACTCCTCTCGAAGCTCAGCGGAGAGGGACTTAAGGTCCATGGCCTTGAGCAGCTCTTTCACCGCTTCCGCGCCCATCCCAGCATCGAATTCAGAGCCGTGCCGCTGAATCGCCTCGTAGTACATCTCCTCGGTCATAAGCGCGCCGGCGGTCAAATCTGTCAGACCCGGATCGGTAACCACATAAGCCTCGAAATACAGGACACGCTCGATCTCTCGAACGGTCATGTCCAGCAGTACGCCGAGACGGGACGGTAACGATTTCAAAAACCAAATGTGAGCAACCGGGCTGGCCAGCTCAATGTGGCCCATGCGCTCACGCCGAACCGTAGACAACGTCACCTCGACGCCGCACTTCTCACAGACTACGCCGCGATGCTTCAAGCGCTTGTACTTTCCACACAAGCATTCGTAGTCGCTAATCGGCCCAAACAGCTTGGCGCAAAACAGGCCGTCGCGTTCGGGTTTGAAGGTGCGGTAATTAATGGTCTCGGGCTTTTTTACCTCCCCGAAGGACCAGGACCGAATCTGATCAGGCGAAGCGAGACGAATCCGAATGTTGTCGAATTCCTGATCCACTGTATCGTGTCTTGAAAACTGACTGAAAAAATCTTTCATTTTTTTCCTTTAACCTTTTTCGAGCGTGAGGACGAGATAACGAGACGATCGGCGTATTAACGATCTTCCCGCCGCTCGATATTCAATCCGAGCGCTCTTATTTCTTTTTCCAGCACATTGAATGACTCAGGAACGGACGCTTCCATTCGATGATCGCCCCGCACGATGTTTTCATACATCTTCGTTCGACCACCCACGTCGTCCGACTTGACGGTCAGCATTTCCTGCAGGGTGTATGACGCACCGTAGGCTTCCAGCGCCCAGACCTCCATTTCACCAAAACGCTGCCCGCCGAACTGCGCCTTTCCGCCCAGCGGCTGCTGGGTAATCAGGCTGTACGGGCCAGTGGAGCGAGCATGCATCTTGTCATCGACCAGATGATTCAGTTTCAGCATATACATGTAGCCGACGGTAACCGGTCGATCGAAGTGGTCGCCCGTGCGGCCATCAATCAATCGAGCCTGTCCACTCTGCGGGAGACCCGCGATTTTCAGCCACTCCTTGATCTCCGACTCCTTGGCGCCGTCGAAGACCGGCGTTGCGATCGGCACGCCGCCTCTCAGGTTGTGTGCAAGCTCCTGCACCTCGTCATCGGAAAGATCCTTCAGGTCTTCATGGTGCCGACCGGTCCCATAGACCTTGCCCAACTGCGACCGCAGCTCTTGCATAGCCGCACCGGAATCCAACATCTCGCTGATTTGTCGGCCGAGATGACGTGCCGCCCATCCCAGATGACACTCCAGCACCTGTCCCACGTTCATTCGCGAGGGCACACCCAGAGGGTTCAGCACGATGTCCACGGTCGTGCCATCTTCCATATAGGGCATATCTTCTACAGGAACAATTTTCGAAATCACGCCCTTGTTGCCATGGCGTCCGGCCATCTTGTCACCCGGCTGCAGGCGACGCTTAACCGCGACAAACACCTTGACCATTTTGAGCACACCTGCGGAAAGATCATCTCCCTCCTCAAGCTTTTTGCGCTTCTCATCGTACAAGTCATCGAATTTCTTTGACTGCACAGTAAGCTGCGCACGGATCTGCTCGAGCGCGGTATTGGCCGCTTCCTCGCGAAGGCGAATCTCACCCCACTTTTCCCGCGGTATGGTCTGCAGATAAGCCTTGGCGATCTTATCTCCCGCTTTGATATCGCCCGGACCCCCCTCGGCCACTTTTCCGGTGAGCAGACGCTCGATCCGGTCGTACGCGTCGTCTTCAACGATTTGATACTGATCTTTCAGATCCTTCTTGATACGTTCGAGCTCATAGGCTTCGATCGATAACGCACGGGCATCCTTCTCCACCCCATCACGCGTAAAGATCTGTACATCGATGACGGTGCCAGACATGCCGGAAGGCATCCGCAGTGAGGTGTCTTTCACGTCAGAGGCTTTTTCACCAAAGATCGCTCGAAGCAGTTTCTCCTCAGGCGTCAGTTGCTGCTCGCCTTTCGGGGTGACCTTACCGACCAGGATGTCACCGGGATTGACCTCCGCACCAATGTATACGATGCCCGATTCGTCCAGTCTGGCCAGCGCGGATTCGCTGACATTCGGGATGTCGCGAGTCACATCGTCGGAGCCCAACTTGGTATCCCTGGCCGTGCAGGTCAACTCCTCGATATGGATTGACGTGTAGACATCATCCTGCACGAGACGCTCTGAGATAAGAATGGAGTCCTCAAAGTTGTAACCGTTCCAGGGCATAAACGCGACCAGAACATTACGTCCCAGCGCCAGCTCTCCAAGATCGGTCGACGGGCCGTCGGCGAGCACATCACCAGCGGCTATCTTGTCTCCCACGGTTACCAGCGGGCGCTGGTTAATCGTGGTGTTCTGATTGGAGCGCGTGTACTTCACGAGGTTGTAAATATCGACGCCTGGGTCTCCACGTCCCACCTCGGCATCATCTACCTTGACCACGATGCGCGACGCGTCGACGGCATTCACCACACCGCCGCGATTGGCGACCACGACCACGCCTGAATCCGAGGCCACTTTGCGCTCGATTCCGGTGCCGACAAGAGGCTTCTCGCTTTGCAGCGTGGGTACCGCCTGGCGCTGCATGTTTGAACCCATAAGGGCACGGTTAGCATCGTCGTGCTCAAGAAACGGTATCAATGCAGCCGCCACCGAGACGATCTGAGAGGGCGCAATATCCATGAACTGCACGCTCTCGGGCGTCGAGAGCGTGAATTCGTTGTGGTATCGGCAAGAAATCAGCTCGTCGGTCAACTCCCCTTTGGTGTTGAGGTTGGCGTTGGCCTGCGCGATGACGTACTCCCCCTCCTCAATCGCTGAAAGATAAACGAACTCATCGGTAACTTTCTTATTCACGACCTTGCGGTACGGGGTTTCCAAAAATCCGTACTCGTTGGTCTGAGCAAAAATCGCCAGCGAGTTGATCAAACCAATATTGGGGCCTTCAGGCGTTTCAATGGGACACACCCGACCGTAGTGCGTCGGGTGGACGTCGCGAACCTCGAAGCCCGCCCGCTCCCGCGTTAACCCACCAGGGCCTAAAGCCGACACGCGTCGTTTGTGGGTGACCTCCGACAGGGGATTGGTCTGGTCCATGAACTGCGACAGCTGACTCGATCCGAAAAACTCCTTAATCACCGCAGACACCGGTTTCGCGTTGATAAGATCCTGCGGCGTTAAATTCTCGGACTCCGCCATGGAGAGCCGCTCTTTGACGGCCCGCTCGACACGGACGAGACCGATTCGGAACTGATTCTCAACCAGCTCGCCCACGGAGCGAACGCGACGGTTACCCAGATTATCAATATCGTCGGTTTCCCCGTTTCCGTTCTTAAGCTCAACCAGCGTCTTCATCACATCGACAATATCCTGCTGACTGAGGATACCGGGACCTTCATCGCTGACCCGACCCAGGCGCCGGTTCATCTTCATCCGACCGACTGCCGACAAATCATAGCGATCGATATTGAAAAATAGATTCTTGAACAACTGCTCGGCCGCATCCTTTGTTGGCGGCTCTCCCGGGCGCATCATCCGGTAAATTTCGACTTGAGCCTCTAGCGCTGATTTGGAGTCATCCGTGCGAAGCGTGTCAGAAATATACGGTCCTTTATCAAGATCGTTTGTGTAGATGATCTCAAATGACTGAACGCCAATTTCCCGAAATTTCTCCAGCAGATCTTTCGTGACCTCCTCGTTGGCTGAAGCCAGCACTTCTCCGGTCTCCATATCCACGAGATCGCGAGCAAGTGCCCGCCCATGAAGGTACACATCGGGCACGGACAGTGTCTTCATGCCTGAATTTTCCAGTTCGCGGATATGGCGAGCCGTAATACGTTTGCCCGCCTCTACCACCATCTTGCCGGTGGCGGTTTTGATATCAAAATCTAACTCTTGACCTCGAAGGCGCTCTGCGACGAGATCTATCTCGGCCGACTCGGGATGCAGAGTGATGCGATCGTTATCAAAGAACATGCTGAGGATTTCCTCAGCAGAATAATCCAGTGCCTTCAGGACGATCGTTGCCGGGAGTTTACGGCGTCGGTCAATACGAACAAACAGCAGATCCTTCTGATCGAACTCAAAATCCAGCCATGATCCACGGTAGGGAATAACTCGCGCATTGAACAAGAGCTTTCCGGAGGCATGGGTTTTACCCTTGTCATGGTCGAAGAACACACCGGGCGACCGATGCAGTTGAGACACGATGACGCGCTCGGTTCCATTGATGACAAAGGTGCCGTTCTCGGTCATCAAGGGCATCTCACCCATGTAGACCTCCTGCTCTTTTATGTCGCGAAGCACCTTTGCGGCACCGGATTCACCCTTGTCGAAGATGATCAGACGAAGGGTCGCATGTAGAGGCGCGGAGTAAACCATGCTGCGCTGCTGGCACTCACGCACATCAAACCGAGGCGTCTCTAGGCGGTAGCTCACAAAATCCAGTGAGGCAGCGCCGTTATAGCTCTCAATGGGGAAAACAGACTTGAATGCTGCCTGAAGACCCTCGTCGATCCGCTGTAACGGCTCCACATTGGCCTGAAGGAGTTTGCGGTAAGACGCCTTCTGGATTTCCAGAAGGTTAGGAACCTGTTCTGAACCAGAACGGGAGCTGAAACTCTTACGAATCCGCTTTTTTTCGGTAAAGGTATAAGCCATGGAGCCCTCTCAGCGCAGTTAGGGGAATGCGGGCGACCTATCAAAGAAAGATCGCACGCTTTTGGAGTGTCAGGCCGACGGCTTCGCCCGCCGGCCTGCATACCCCGGAGTCAACGTCGATCTGAACCCAAGCCCAGATCGAGCCGACGACATCACTTGACTTCTACGGTACCGCCCGCTTCTTCAAGTTGCTTCTTGATGTCTTCGGCTTCGGCTTTGCTAACGCCTTCTTTAATGGCAGCTGGCGCAGACTCCACCAGGTCTTTTGCCTCTTTCAGGCCAAGACCAGTCACGCCACGAACGGCCTTAATGACGCCAACCTTCTTGTCTCCGAACGCAGTCAACATGACGTCGAATTCGGTTTTTTCTTCAGCTGCGGCCGCATCACCACCGGCACCACCGGCGGCCGGCGCGGCAACCGCTACGGCAGCGGCGGCAGACACGCCGAATTTCTCTTCCATGTCTTTTATCAGCTGTGATAGCTCCAGCACGGACATTTCGGCTACAGCATTCAACACTTCTTCACGACTCATTTGATTCTCCTTGAATTGGAAATTTCTTGGCTCAAGCGCCTCACCGCTTATTACGCGGCCTGCTCCTCGGGACGAGCGTCCCGAACGGCAGCCAGCGTTCGCACAAACTGCGAGGGGATAGCGTTGAGTGTCTGGACCAATTTGGTCATGGGCGCCGCCATGGTTCCCACCAGTGTGGCGAGCAATTCGTCACGACCCGGCAGTTTTGCCAACGCCTTGATCGCCGCCTCATCTAAGAGGTCGCCATTCATGGCACCGACCATTATCTTCAGTTGATCATGGTCTTTTGCAAAATTGGAAACCACCTTCGCTACCGCCACAGGATCTTCCGAAGAAGACATCAGCAGCGGTCCCACAAAATGGTCGGTCAAACACTCGAAGCTCGACTCGGCAACACAGCGCTTGGCAAGCGTGTTTTTCACTACACGCACGTCCACGCCGGCGCTACGAGCCGCGCCCCTCAACTGAGTAATTTGCGCAACGGTTAGCCCTCGATACTCGGCCAGAACAGCAGCTTGTGCCACGGCTAACACCTGTGTCACTTCGCCAACAACCGCTTTTTTCTGCTCGATATTAAGGCTCATTTGCACTACTCCTTACGGGTTACACCTTGGTGTCCTGACCCGAAACTTCCGGGATCGGGGTCACCGCCTGCGCAGGCCGGAAATCCATTAAGCGAATCAAGTGTCCTACCTTTATTCGCACCTGCGGTCTTCGACGGACTGTGCTGCCGGGGCTACTCTGACTCCCAAGCATCACCGCCCCTCAAATCTCTCTTAAAAAATATCTCCTAATTAACGACGGTCGCGCGATCAACCTTCACGCCTGGACCCATCGTGGTCGACAACGTCAGCCGCTTCAGATACTGACCCTTGGCCGCGGACGGCTTGGCTTTATTCAAGGCGTCAAGAAGCGCCATCAGGTTCTCTTTCAAGGCGTCGGCGTCAAAAGAGGCCTTGCCGATTGGGCAATGAATAATGCCGGCTTTGTCTGTGCGAAACTGCACCTGTCCGGCCTTGGCATTCGTCACCGCTTTAGCCACATCCTGCGTGACCGTCCCGACTTTTGGATTGGGCATCAGGCCTCGCGGACCTAAGACTTGGCCGAGCTTGCCGACGACACGCATGGTCGCAGGGGTTGCGATGCACACGTCAAAATCAATCTGCCCGCCCTGAACGGCTGTCGCTAGGTCGTCCAGACCCACCACGTCTGCGCCGGCAGATTTTGCCGCTTCCGCGTCAGCACCGTCGGCGAACACCGCTACCCGAACCGATTTCCCGGTCCCCTTTGGCAACACGGTCGCGCCGCGCACGTTCTGGTCAGATTTCTTGGCGTTAACCCCAAGGTTAATGCTGACGTCGACGGTTTCATCAAACTTAGCGGAGGCTGTTTTCTTCACCAGCGCTAACGCGTCGTCAACCGAATAAAAGGTGCCCTGAGAAGTACCCTCGGCCGCCTGACGGTATCGTTTTCCTCGAACGCTCATCACACGCCCTCCGTTTCGATGCCCATGCTTCGAGCACTACCCGCAATAATTTTGACAGCCTGATCCATGTCGTATGCGCTCAGATCAGGCATCTTGGTTTTGGCAATCTCTTCGAGTTCAGCGCGGCCCAGTTTGGCTACCTTGTTTTTGTTGGGCTCACTGCTGCCTTTATCCAGACCCGCTGCCTTCTTGAGAAGGATGGACGCCGGCGGCGTCTTTTTGACGTAGGTAAAACTCTTATCCGAGTACACCGTAATAACTACGGGAATCGGCAGACCTGGCTCGAGGTCCTGCGTATCGGCATTAAACGCCTTGCAGAACTCCATAATGTTTACGCCATGCTGCCCGAGCGCCGGACCTACCGGCGGACTGGGTTTGGCGCCACCTGCAGGCACCTGCAGTTTTATGTACGCATCGATTTTCTTTGCCATCTCTTACTCCGTTGGGTTCAAGCGCCTTCCGGCTCCCCTGTTAAACCACTGTTGCTTCAAGTCACCCCAATGGGAGCGACTAAGCCTTTTCGACCTGACTGAAACTCAACTCCACGGGCGTCGATCGGCCAAATATCGATACCGACACCTTGAGCTTGCTTTTCTCGAAGTTCACATCTTCAACCGTCCCGCTAAATTCTTTGAAAGGCCCATCAATAACGCGGACCACCTCGCCCGGGGCGAAGGTGTACTTCGGCCGTGGGTTGTGAGCGCCCTCCTGAACCTGCTGCAGGATCGCCTGCGCTTCTTCATCTTTAATGGGGACCGGCTTGGACCCTGTCCCCCCAACAAACCCCGACACTTTCGGAACCGACTTAACCAGGTGCCAGGATTCGTCACTCATGCGCATGCGCACCAGCACATAGCCGGGGAAAAACTTCCGCTCGCTGGTCCGCTTCTGTCCATTACGAAGCTCCACTACCTGCTCGGTTGGCACCTCAATCTCAGCGAAGTGATCCTCCATGCCCGCCCGGCGAATGTACTCACGCAACGACGTCTGTACATGTTTCTCAAAGCCCGAGAAGGCCTGTACAACAAACCACTGCATGTCCGATGGGACGGCGGCGCCGGCCTCGGTCGTCAGATCGGAAGCAACTGTTTCGGTCATAGGTTTTTATCCGAGGCCCAAAGCCAGATCGTAGATTGCCCAGAAGGAAAAAGCGTCCAATAGCCAAAGATAAATGCCGACCACGAGGACCATCACAATCACGATCAGGGTCGACTGAATGGTTTCCCGCCGCGTTGGCCACACGACCTTGCGAACCTCGCCCCGTGTCGCCAGGGCAAACTGCCAGACCGACTTGCCGCCCTCAGAAGTCAGCGCGATACCCGCGGCGATAATCACCCCCGCGACTACGATAAGCGCTCGAATGAGCGTCGACGCGTCAGGCAACCAGTAGAAAACGCCCACGGCGGCTATGACCACCGCGGCTGACGCTACCAGTTTAAGTCTGTCTACTAACATGCCTGTGTCTTTGCTCGCTTTTTGTGAAACGTTTCGAATGAAGGCAAGGGTTTATCGTTTTGACCGAGCGGTTGTTCCGTATCGTCTGGCAGGCCAGGAGGGAATCGAACCCCCAACCTGCGGTTTTGGAGACCGCCGCTCTGCCAATTGAGCTACTGGCCTATTCGTTACGATTTCTCCACCCTATCCCGTTAGCCTTAGGCGATGATCTTGGAGACCACGCCGGCGCCGACGGTACGGCCACCTTCACGAATAGCGAAGCGCAGACCTTCTTCCATGGCGATCGGGTTGATCAGCTCGGC
>Ga0255767_1002571_pt1 | contig 15684 bp, 9 predicted proteins | sample 071ome_24_FD_179967 | JGI IMG/M metagenome (GOLD analysis project Ga0255767, IMG submission 179967) | Coastal salt marsh microbial communities from the Groves Creek Marsh, Skidaway Island, Georgia - 071402CT metaG (version 2) | ecosystem: Environmental > Aquatic > Marine > Intertidal zone > Salt...
GCCGACTTGGAAAAACTCCTCGGCAAACATTCTCTGTTTCCCGACTCCACCCAATCACCTCATACGACCAAACCATGAAAAAGACGATCCCAACCATCTTCATCACCGCTGTCATCATGTTCGCTGCCGGTTTTTGGCTGCGCGGTTTTTTCCAGGAAGATCACGCCGCTCACTCTCACTCGGCAAAGGAGACAACGCGACAAATAAAATTCTACACCTGTTCCATGCACCCTACCATCCAACAGGATACACATGGAACCTGTTCGTTGTGTGGGATGGATTTGATTCCGGTCTACGAAGGGGATGATTCCAACTCGGGACCGCGTTCCTTAACACTTTCCGAGCGAGCACAAAAGCTGGCGGAGATTCAATCCACTCCGGTGGAAAGACGCTACGCGGAAGCGGAAATCCGCATGGTCGGGAAAGTAGAATACGATGAGAGCCGCTTGTCCTACATCACCGCGCGCGTGCCAGGTCGTTTGGATCGTCTCTACGTTGATTACACAGGAGTTCCGGTCAAACAAAACGATCACCTGGTGTATCTCTACAGTCCCGAACTTCTCAAGGCACAGGAAGAACTCATCACTGCCATTCAAACAGCGACAGATCTTGAATCCAGTTCCAGCGACTACCTCCGGGAGCGCTCCCGGGAAAACATTCGGTCAGCACGGGAAAAGCTGAGGCTATGGGGTTTGACCGAATCTCAGATCGCAGACATCGAACAAAAGGGAACACCCAGCGATCACATCACCATCAATTCCCCAATGGAAGGCATCGTTGTGCACAAGAATGCCGTCGAAGGCATGTATGTCCAGACAGGCACTCAGATCTATACCATCGCCGATCTTACCCATGTATGGGTCAAACTGGATGCTTATGAATCCGATCTGCCCTGGATTCACTACGGTCAGGAAGTTGAATTCCGCACCGAAGCTTACCCTGGCGAAGTGTTCCGGGGGCAGATCGCTTTTATTGACCCGGTATTGAACGCCAAAACGCGAACCATCAAGATGCGTGTCAACCTCCCCAATCCGGAAGGCAAACTCAAACCGGACATGTTCGTGCGCGCAGTGGTGAAATCTCAAATCGCCAAGGGCGGTCGCGTCATGGATCCCAATCTGGCCGGCAAATGGATCAGCCCCATGCATCCGGAAATCATCAAGAACGAACCCGGATCATGTGACATCTGCGGCATGGATCTGGTGAGCGCGGAATCTTTGGGATATGTGAAAGCTCAAGCAGAAACGGCGCCACTGGTCATCCCGTCCAGCGCACCACTGATCACAGGAAAACGCGCGGTGGTCTATGTCGATCTGGGACAAGGTCAATACGAAGGAAGGGAGATCGAACTGGGTCCCAGAGCGGGTGATTATTATCTGGTCGAGTCAGGGCTCCAGGAAGGCGAAAAGGTGGTTACCCACGGAAACTTCAAAATCGACAGCGCCATTCAAATCCTCGCCAAACCCAGCATGATGCAACCTCAAGGAGGCAAATCCGGCGGCGTTCATAACCATGATCACGGCAGTCACACAGAACATGAAGCAGAAGCGCCCCAACCAACGGCCTTCCCGACACCGCCCGGTTTGCAGGATTCGTTGGACGAGTTGGTCAGTCTCTACATGGAAATCCAACACGCCCTGAGCCACGACGATCAAACCGCAGCCAACACTCCGACCACCAGGATGGAAACTGCATTGGATTCCATGCCAAGCGAAGTTTTGGATGGCGAAGCTCAAGCAACATGGAACGAAAGGCAAACCGAACTCCAACAAGCCCTGTCCCACATGAAAACTTCCGGCGAGGACATGGGAGCGATGCGTCAAGGGTTCGAACACCTGTCCAACACATTGATCCAAACACTACGACAATTCCAACCCACAGCCAAAGCTGACGTGTATCTGTATCATTGCCCCATGGCTTTTGACGGTAAAGGCGGCGATTGGTTGCAAAGCCATGAGGGAACCGAAAACCCCTACTACGGTTCCAAAATGTTCACCTGCGGAGCGTTGAAAGAAACGCTCGTGACATCCGACACCAACACATCGTCCGACGATTCCAATGAAGAGTAACGATTCACCCCAAGGCTGGATCGAACGTCTCATCGATTTCTGCCTTCACAACAAATTGATCGTTGTCCTGGGAACCCTGTTTCTCATCGGGTGGGGTTTGTTCGTGGCCCCGTTCGAATGGGAGATCGACGGTATTCAACGGGATCCCGTTCCGGTTGACGCCATCCCGGATATCGGAGAGAACCAGCAGATTGTGTTCACGGAGTGGATGGGACGTTCGCCGCAGGATGTAGAGGATCAGATTTCTTACCCACTCACGGTTTCCTTGATGGGACTACCCGGAGTGAAGACAGTCCGGAGTTATTCCATGTTCGGGTTTTCATCCATTTACGTGATCTTCAAAGAGGATATCGACTTTCACTGGTCGCGATCACGCATCCTCGAAAAACTAGCAAGTCTGCCCGCGGGGACACTTCCCGAAGGCACCCAGCCACGACTTGGTCCGGATGCCACAGCCCTGGGCCAGGTGTTTTGGTACACCCTCGAAGGACAGGATGCCGATGGCAACCCGACCGGCGGTTGGGATCTGGATGAACTCCGGTCCGTTCAGGACTACTACGTGCGCTACGGTCTTTTGGCCGCGGACGGTGTCAGTGAAGTCGCCTCGGTGGGGGGATTTGTGAGAGAGTATCAGGTGGATGTGGATCCCGATGCGATGCGGGCATTTGATGTGTCGCTGCAGGAAGTGTTCAAAGCCATCCAAATGTCCAACGTGGACGTCGGCGCGCGAACGGTTGAAGTCAATCATGTCGAATATTTCATCCGGGGCCTTGGCTTCATCAAATCCCTGGAAGATATCGAGAACACAGTCATCAAGGTACGGGATAACGTTCCTGTCTATGTCCGTAACGTGGCCCATGTCACCTTCGGCCCGGCGCTGCGGCGAGGGGCATTGGACAAAGAGGGAGCGGAAGCGGTGGGGGGTGTCGTAGTGGTTCGCTACGGTGAAAACCCGTTGGAAACGATTCAGAACCTGAAAGAAAAGATCAATGAACTCACCCCGGGACTTCCCTCCAAAACATTAGACGACGGAACGGTCAGCCAGGTTCGCATCGTCCCCTTCTATGATCGAACCGGTCTGATCAAAGAAACACTCAACACCCTGCAGGTGGCCCTGACCGAGGAAATCCTCATCACCATCATTGTCGTCATCGTCATGTTGATGCACCTGCGCAGCTCCGTCCTCATCGCAGGATTGTTGCCGATTGCAGTTCTGATGTGTTTCAGCGCCATGAAAATGTTTGGTGTGGACGCCAACATCGTCGCTTTATCCGGCATTGCCATTGCCATCGGCGCCATGGTGGACATGGGAATTGTCATCTGTGAAAACATCCTCAAACAACTGGAAGAAGCCTCCCCGAACGAACACCCCATCGATGTCGTCCGCCGGGCATCCGGTGAAGTCGGCAAAGCCGTTTTGACAGCGGTGTCCACCACCGTTGTCAGTTTTCTCCCCGTATTCACCATGGAAGCGGCGGAAGGCAAACTCTTCAAACCGTTGGCATGGACCAAGACCTTTGCGCTGCTCGCTTCGGTGGTCGTAGCACTGACCGTGATTCCCCCGCTTGCCCAGATTCTTTTCACCGGACGTATCACCGGGAAAACCGTGCGCCGTTTTTCTTTTGGCACCATGATGGTGCTGGGTTCCATTTTGTTGCTTGTCCAACTGGTTCGATGGGCAAGCGGTGGCGAACCTCATGTGGTTGGTTGGCTGATCGGACTGGCGACCCTGCTCACCGGGCTGTATCACCTCCTGGCACCTCGCTTGCCCGCAATGGTTCAACATCGTGTCCCCAAAACAACCAACTATCTGGCAGCTGGCGTTGTTTGTTTTATCCTGACCTCACACTGGCTTCCCTTGGGGCCTGAAAAAGGAATACTGTCAAACCTGGTATTTGTTATTGCATTGATTGGAGGGTTGCTTGGGAGCGTTGCCCTGGTTCAACGAAATTACGGCGCCATGCTGACATGGTGCCTGCGTCATCGTTTGGCTTTTCTGACTCTGCCTATCGCGTTGGTGGTTTTGGGGTGCAGCATTTGGTTGGGATTTGATGCATTGTTCGGTTGGCTTCCGGGTTCAATCCGCACATGGCGTCCGGTGTCACAACTGGCGCATCAATTCCCGGGCATGGGTAAAGAATTCATGCCGGCATTGGATGAAGGGTCCTTTCTCTACATGCCAACCACCATGCCGCATGCGTCCATCGGAGAGTCCATGGATGCCATGCGCAAACAGGATCTGTCCATCCGACAAATCCATGAAATCGACACCGTGGTCGGCAAACTCGGACGCGCCGACACATCGCTGGATCCGGCACCGGTCTCCATGGTGGAAACCATCATCAACTATCACCCGGAATATTTGCTGGATGATCAGGGACACCGTTTGACCTTCCAGTTCGATGCGAAAAAAATCGATTCCTTCAGGGATCTTAACGGCAATCCAGTGCCCGCGCCGGATGGAGAACCTTACCAAGTAAAAGGATCCTTCCAACGTGATGCCTCTGGCAATCTTATTCCAAGTGATTCCGGAAAACCGTTTCGTATCTGGCGTCCGGCGCTCAACCCTGAATGGAATGAAGGCCGCGCTCCCTGGCCGGGGGTTCAAAGCGCGAATGATATTTGGGATCTGATTGTTGATTACGCCGAAGTGCCCGGCTCCACCTCCGCGCCGAAACTTCAACCCATTGCCGCCCGACTCGTCATGTTGCAAAGCGGTATGCGCGCCCCCATGGGCATCAAGATCAAAGGCCCCGATCTGGAAACCATCGAACAGGTCGGTTTGCAACTGGAACGACTGCTCAAGCAAGCGCCCAAGGTCAATCCCGCCACCGTGATCGCCGATCGAACCGTGGGCAAACCTTACATGGAAATCGAAATTGATCGGGAAGCCATCGCGCGTTATGGCATTCGCCTGGGTGAGGTGCAGGAAGTCATCGAAGTGGGTATCGGCGGCAAACGCATTTCCACCACGGTGGAGGGACGTGAGCGGTATCCGGTTCGAGTTCGTTACATGCGCGAATTGAGAGATCAACTGGAATCACTCGGACGAATCCTCGTTCCGGCTCCGGACGGCTCACAAATTCCGCTCGAACAACTGGCACACATCAACTACCGACGCGGTCCTCAAAACATCAAAAGCGAGGATACCTTTCTGCTGGGTTACGTCCTGTTCGACAAACAACCCGGTTTCGCAGAGGTGGAAGTCGTTGAGTCGGCACAGAACTTTTTGAAACAACAAATCGAAAACGGGCAGTTGGTTCTGCCTCCGGGAGTCAGCTATGCCTTTGCCGGAAGCTATGAGAACCAGGTGCGTTCGGAACAAAAGCTGCGACTCGTGCTCCCCCTGGCCTTGTTTGCCATTTTCATCATCCTCTACCTGCAATTCAAATCCACCGCCACCACCTTGATGGTATTCTCCGGCATCCTGGTGGCATGGGCTGGAGGTTTCCTGATGCTATGGCTATATGGACAGGATTGGTTCCTGAACGTGAGCCTTCTCGGAGTCCCCATTCGTGAGCTGTTCCAAATGCACACCTATCACCTCAGCGTTGCAGTCTGGGTAGGATTCCTCGCACTGTTTGGCATTGCATCGGATGACGGCGTCATCATGGCCACCTATCTGGATCAATCCTTTGAAAAGCATAAACCAGGCACCATAGCCGAAATCCGGAAAGCCACGGTGGAAGCGGGCAAACGCCGGGTACGCCCCTGTCTCATGACCCTTGCCACCACCGTGCTGGCGTTGATTCCGGTGCTCACATCCACCGGACGCGGATCGGAAATCATGGTCCCCATGGCCATTCCCACCTTCGGAGGCATGAGCGTGGTCGTCATCACGATGTTTGTTGTGCCCGTGCTCTACGCAGCAGTCAAAGAGTTTGAAATCCGTCACAAACTGGACGCACGATTCGCCGGTGTCCTGTCCGTTGCCAGTTTGTTTGTGTTGCCTATTTTGAGTGGAGTGATATTCGGTAAGGAAAGCAAATGACCACGGATTCATCCATGATTCAGAATTACTTGCCGTCTTCGACATAAAACGACTCCTCAGGTTTCGGAGGCCAACTCCATATCCGATGAAATCCGGAATGGTGCTCCGGCAGCCGGACGGGCAACCTTAGTACAGGAACGTTTCGATTGAATGAACTGGCAAAGTCCTTCCAGACGGATTTACGTTCCGGTATCCCCAAAATGCGTCCGCTGTTCCAGAGCTGGCCATCACGTGTCAGCAAAACCGTATTCTGGAGCCCCAAACCAATCGCCCAAGGATCGATGGAATCAGGCAGTTTCACCCATTTGGTCACGAATCCAGGAAAGGTGGATTTGACTTTGGCTTCAGGATCCAGAGCCAATTGATTGTATTGATTGCTACCCATCCCCCACCAGGAACCGTCCTTCTTTTTGGCAAACATATGGTATTCGCCAGCCACAATATCCACCCAATCGGAATCTTTCCCCAACCTTCCCCAACCTTTTGAAGCAACATATTCGTATTCCTCCCAAAACTCATTTCGCGGCAAATTTTTTCCGTAAAGCCACAAGGAACCATCTTCATGTAAACCTAGAACCATTCCATAGCTGGGAGCCAATTTTATCCACCCAGCCTTATCGGATAACAGGAGCGGACGTTCTTTGGGATTTCCTGGCGCAGGATTGGAATAGGGTTCGTTGCCCCAAGTCCAAAAGGATCCGTCTTTCTTGAGAGCATATGTTTCCGAATGGATAGTTTTTACCTGTGCCCAGTCGGTGTCCAATCCAACCCGTAAAGGTGCCGAGGATTTTTTTGGATAAGGAAGCCCTTCATCTCTGGCGCGTCCCTGCCCCAATTGATCCCAATCATTGTTGCCCCAAGCCCAAATGGTCCCATCTTCTTTCAAACCGACGACATGGTTGATTCCGGCAGAAATATCGACGAAACCGGAATCAGAAAACGGTTGATAAGGGTTTCGGTCTACTTGATTGTTGCGAACAACACGATCTCCAAAAACACGGATGGTTCCGTCATCCAATAAGGCAGTGATTCGCGCGTCACATTCAACTATCTTACGAATGGTAAAATCATGAGAAATCGGGATTGGAACAAGTGAAGGCCTGCTGAATCCAGTCAACACCTCAAATGTGGGGTCATGCTCCGAAATACCTCCCCAAACATACAACTCGCGTTCGGGAGAAAGAAAAACAACGAAATTGCGATGCACCACCACCTGCGGATCGATCGCCCCTTCTTGAATCGGCGTCCCTACCTGAATGCGCCCAAAGGGTGGCTGGTTCGCTTTCTGGAGAACCTTAAACCCAAGCACCAACAAAAGTACGATGGCAAGCCACTTAACAAACTTCAAATTTAAAGGACGTTTCATGAACCAACAACAGACACCAAGTTACCCCACTACTCACACATAGCAAGCGCATTACAATCACCATTCCTTTTTGGAACGTGTTTCAGATTTAAAAAAAGAGTCCCACACCGCAGGGATTAAATTTGGAGTGCGTGCGTGATGAGCGCCGCTCTGAATCTAGTTCGGATACCCGAAAATCTCACGATCGCTGCAATGAATCCCCCGCACCCCTCAACCGACTAAATCCATTTGTTGTGCAGCTTTGCGAACAAGGTATAGGTTCTGTGTGATAGGGGTGCAATAACACTGACCTGAGGTATCCAGAGCGGTGCTGCACACCGCAGTCCAGAGGGCGCTTGGCGTAATCCTGCCGTTGGGGCGTTTAATGAGACCGGACTCATGATGTGCGAATCCTTACGCATCTACTCTTTCAGATCATAACAAATCAGGCGATCCTCACATCGGAGGTAAAGTTTTCGATTGGACAACACAGGAGCGGTCCAGCAGGGATACTTCATTTCGGGCACCTGGAATTTACTGATCTCAGTGGGTTGGGTTGTGTTGGGTTTGAACAAGCCCAATTGTCCGGCTTCCCCCATGACAATGAGTTTTCCATCGGCATAGACGGCGGAACCACGTCCATATTTTTCGGGCGGTCCCAAGTAACTCTTGCGCCAGCTTTCGTCCTGATCCCAGTGCACCGTGCCGGTGGCCATTTCCACACAACGAAAGCGTGCATCCGGTTCGTTGCGTCCGCTGAAGGCATACAGATTGCCATCCAACAGGACCGGTGTGCTCCAATGCACTTCCAAAGCACGAGAACGCCAGACCTGATCCACCGACATACCGTCCGGTGCCACCTTGAGCAACACCGATCCCACTCGGTAGTAAGCAGCCGAAATCAGAATCGTGTCGCCGGACACGACTGGATTCATGGCGTTGACACTTTCATTAACGGTTGCCCGAAACCAATAGTGAAAGTTTTCCTTACCGGTTTCTGGATCCAAAGAAACCAGGCCTTGCCGCATCAAACAAAGCACATGACGTTTGCCGTGAATGGTCGCAGCAACAGGAGTCGCGTAAGAAGCTTGTTTCTCGAATCCCTGCCACTTGATGAAAGGTTCCCCACGCCACCCGGTTTTGCGTTCGCCATCCCAAGTGTCCTTGCCAACGCTTTCCCACAGCGTTTTACCGGTCGCTGCATCGAAGGCAGCCACGCCGGAATTGGGCTGTCCCCCAACCATGACAATCAATTTGTCCCCCTCTAACAAAGGCGTACTTCCAACACCAAAGAAGGCATTGGGAATCTGAAAATCCTTTGCAACGTCCCGCAACCAGACTCGTTCACCGGACTGAACATCCAGGCAAAGGAGTTTGCCTTCCGCGCCGTAAACATAACAACGATCTTCCGTCAACAAAGGCGAACAGCGCGGACCGTCGTTGTAACCGTAGGGATCTCTGTAGTTGGAGGGATAAGCATGCTTCCATAAAGTTACCCCGGTTAACGGATTCATGGCTTCGACAAGCTCTTCATCACCCACCCGGTGGTGAAGGACCAATCTTCCATCCCTGACAGAAGGCGCGCTGTATCCGGTCCCGACTTCTTTCTTCCAAACGCGTGGCGGTCCTAGCTCGGGCCACTCATCCAACAGACCGGTTTCAGTAGAGATACAATCCGCTGTCGGCCCCAGGAACCGAGGCCAGTCCTCAGCTTTTGCAAAGAGAGCAAAAACGAACAACACACAGCAAAGGCGGATGAACAAAGAAACATGGCGGTGACTTTTCATGGCAGTGAAACCTACGAGCATGAGAAAAATTTGAAAGGAAAATTGTTTGGACAGGATGAACAGGATTTACAGGATGGGTAACAGGTATTCCAAAAGGGACGGCGTTATCCCGGGCATCGAGATATGGGTCAACTCATTGAAGATCCATCTTCCAGGTATAAAAGGTGGCTTGCCCCCCCAAAAAAGAACATCCAGTAAATCCTGTTCATCCTGTCTAAAAAACAAAAACACCAAAGTGGCCAACCCCACGCCATTCCGATTGACGTTTCCCTCATGTCAAGGCACTATCCGGACATCCCAGACAAGAACCGACTTTCGGCTCATGAATGATCCTATACCATATGCAGATCAGGCTTCCACGTTGTGGAATCGTCGGACGTTCTTGAAAACGTTGTCCCTGACCAGTGTTGCGGCCGGTTGCGGTCAACTGTCCGCCGCATTCAGCAAATCACATCCGGACCCGAACAACCCGCCCCGGGTGGCGCTGTTGGCCACCGAGGTTCGAAGGCACAGTCATGCACAGCATTTTATCGACCGATTACTGGAAGGATACGGTTGGCATGGGGAACATTACTATACACGCATCAAGCTGGCCTCTCTCTACGTGGATCAGTTTCCCGAGAACGATCTTGCCCGGGATCGTGAACGTCGACACGGAGTTCCCATCTATCCGACCATCGCGGAAGCGCTGACGCAGGGTGGCAACAAACTGGATGTCGATGGAGTCATCATCATCGCCGAACACGGGGATTATCCCAGAAACGACAAAGGTCAAAAACACTATCCACGTTATCGTTTTTTTAAAGAGATGGTCGAAGTGTTTGAAAACAGCGGGCGATCCGTGCCGGTGTTCAACGACAAACATCTTTCCACCGACTGGAACGAATGCGTCGAAATGGTGGAGGATTCGAAACGACTGGAGTTTGCCTTCCTGGCAGGATCTTCGTTACCGGTCACCTGGAGGATTCCATCCGTGGACATACCTTGGAATGCCGACCTGCGCGAAAGCGTCAGCGTGTGTTATGGGGGTGTCGATTCGTATGACATTCATGGACTGGAAACCGCACAATGCATGTCCGAACGGAGAGCGGGAGGCGAATCAGGTGTCAAATCCGTTCACGCGGTGCGTGGAGCAGATATCTGGCCCTTGCTGGAAAAACGCGACTCAACACGCGAACTCTTGATGGCTGCCCTGGCACGCAGTCACCAATGCAAGGCGCCGAATGATTGGGCTTTCAAACCTCCGACATTGGATTGGATACAACAAACCAGTCCGGGCGCGGTAGCGTATTTCATCGAACACAACGACGGATTCAAGACCACGTTGTTCATGTTGAACGGTCTGGTATTGGATTTCACTTACGCCGGCATGATGGGCAATGGCAGGATCACCTCCTGCCAAATGCACCTGCCCATGCCGCCACGACAAACCACCACAGCTGATTTCTTCAACCCCCTCTCCCATCGCATCGAAGAAACCATTCTGTCAGGCAAGGCGACCTATCCGCCGGAACGGACTTTACTGACATCAGGCATGACCTTGTTTGGAGTGGAATCCCTTTATCGCGGAGCAGTCAAATTGAACACACCGGAACTGGACGTCCAATATCAGGTCGAACCATTATCCACTTACTGGCGTGGATAAGACGAACCAACATGCATCCCAGAAAGAACATCGCATGAAAAAGCTAGCATTGATAAGCGTCTACCTCGACCAGAACACGCCCGCTCAACAACTCCTGGATCGTTGCCTCACCGGTTGGCCGTCTGAAGGTCGATTTGTTGAATCGCCTTTTGAATCTGTTCTCGTTCACGGACTTTCCCGCAAGAAACTATTGGAAAGCCGTAAAGGAGCTCCCAAACTGGTGTTGATGGACAATATGAAAGATGTCCTGAAAGAAGCCGACTGTTGGATTTTAGCCCCGGGCAAGGAAAACAGTTGGGCATGCTGCACCCAATACACCCAATTCATTGCGGACAACTACGGCGCCAACAAACCAGGCTGGGTTGTCGGTCCATCCGGAGGGCTTTCCCAAGAAGTGATGCCCTCCTTTGTGAAAGATGGCCGTATGCAAGTTCAATATAGTACCTCCTTGCCTTGGACCTGGCGTTTGCCGGAACAGGATATTCCGTTCGGCGCCGACTTGAAAGAAGTAGTCATTTTAGTGAGGGGAGCATTTCCCTACGCCGAACAGGAAGGTCTGGACGCATTACTCGCGCTGACCGCCCATCGGAAAGGCGGCGAATCCGGCATCTCAAAAATAACACACCTCGAGGGTAACGAAGTCTGGAAAGCGGCACGAGAGGGACGCTTCTCATGGGATGTCTTCTCGGCAGCCGTCTCCCGCACCAATAGCAAATTGGGCGATGCCACCATCGATGGTCGCACTCAGGATATTGTCGGTCTGGGCATGATCCCCAACATGGCAAAGGGAACACGAGCCTGGATCCTTGAACACAAGGATGGATTGAAATCAACGATCATCACCATGGACGGCGTGCTGAACGACGATCATTTTGCCGCACAAACAAAGGATGGCAATGTGGTGTCAGCACAATTTTATCGCCCCCCCAAACCCAATGACCACCAATACAGTCGCCTCATGGAACGCATTGTTCCTTTCCTCGCGGGCAAGGAAGCAGCCTGGCCTCTTGAACGGACTTTGCTTTGGTCAACAGTGTTGAACAACATGCAAACCATGAAACGGGAAAAAACCGCCGAACTGAACTGGAGTGGAGACTCTTTCGCGTATTCGGTCAACTCGCCGGTTTGGAAACCCTGATAAAAAAATCCCCCCATGCCTGACCAATCTCCCAAATCGATGGACCCGGTTTTCCTGAACTCCAAGCGCGAGACGTTTTGGATCCTCATCATTTGGGCGGTATTTGCCTTGTGGGTCGTGGGCATTTCCGCCTGGTTGGGGTACGGAGACGCAAAGGATGCTCCGGCAGAGACTGTGCTCGGATTTCCCAAGTGGGTTTTCTGGGGCGTTGCCATCCCCTGGCTGGGGGCGAATGTCGTGATCATAGGATTTGCCTCAAAGTTCATGAAAGATGATCCGCTGGAGGAACCACCCCAGTCCAACGCAGAGGAACAGGACTACCCCCCCCGGAGGCCCAAGTAATACCCCATGCAATCTCTAGAAAACCTCATCCAAAATGCCATCGGCAACTCCCAGGGCCAGAATGCGGCCCTCGGAAGTTTCTTTGCTTACATGCTCCTGGTGTTTGGACTTGCCTGGTTGGCCGGCAGGGTGCGTAGTTCCAAAAAGGAATTCGTCAGCGAATACTTTCTCGGCAGTCGAGGCCTGGGCATGTGGGCCTTTGCCTTGACCTTCGCAGCCACCAACGCATCGGGGGGAAGTTTTATGGGATTCCCCGCCTTGATCTATACGCACGGTTGGATCCTTGCGCTTTGGATTGCCAGTTACATGATTGTGCCCTTGGTCACCACCGGACTGCTGGCCAAAAGACTGAATCAGGTTTCCAGAAAAGCCAATGCGGTGACCGTCCCCGACATCCTCAAAGCACGTTTTGGCAGCGCTTCGGTCGGATTGGTGGCAACCGGTTTGCTGACATTCTTCATGTTCTTTTACCTGTTGGCCCAGTTCAAAGCAGGCAGCGAAATCCTGGCGACTTTGTTAAAGGACGTCGATACCTTTCAAACCGCGGTGAACTGGGTGGCTGGCTGGAAAACTCAATTCGTCCTGACACAGGCAACCGATGCCGACTATCTGCTTTGCCTGATCCTGTTTGCCGGTACGGTGATTGTGTATACGACTTACGGCGGGTTTCGCGCGGTCGTATGGACCGACGTCATGCAGGGAATCGTCATGGTGGTCGGAGTGATGGTGATGCTGGTACTGGCGTTAAGCCAAGTGGGCGGACTTACCAAGGCCACCCGGGAACTGGCTGAAATGGAACCTCCGCAAATGGGGAAAGTGGACATCCAATGGAAATCACCCCTGGCAGAAGACGTGGCTCTTCCCAAAGGCGTTTGGCTTAAATCATCGGAAAACCAAATACTCCGCGTGGCAGATCACACGATCCTGGAATCCGGGCAAACGGACTTAAGCGGAGTGGAAGTCCTCATTCAACCCGATCCCCCACAAAAGATCATCGACCAGGCGCTCGACCTTTCTCAATGGGGAACCGTTACCATCGCCACCAACTCGCCTTACGCCAGCGGCGCCGGACAAAAAGGTGTCTACGTCCGACCGCCCGGTCCCCACCCAAAAGAAGACGTGGGATTTCTTTCCCTGGGTATGGCATTTAGTTTTTTTGTGTTCTGGGCCTTTGGCGGCGCAGGTCAGCCCAGCAACATGGTGCGTCAGATGGCGTTCACCGACAGTCGGGTCCTCAAGCGATCCATCATCGTGGTGTCGCTTTATTACACCGCCATTTATTTTCCGCTGATCATTATCTTCTGTTGTGCGCGGGTGATTCTACCGGGTATGGAAATCGACCCGGACCGTATCATGCCGGAAATGGCGCGCACTCTATCGGTCAATGCCGGCATGCCCTGGCTGACGGGACTCATCGTGGCCGCTCCGTTTGCGGCGGTGATGAGCAGCGTGGATAGTTTTCTGTTAATGGTCTCCTCCGGCGTGGTGCGCGACGTTTACCAACACCACATCAATCCCGACGCCAAGGAAAAAGCGATCAAATGGCTGACCTACCTGGTGACCGCCTTGATCGGTCTCGCGGCTGTTTTGGCCGTATTGAACCCTCCAAAATATCTGCAGAACCTGATCGTTTTCGCAACGGGCGGTTTGGCGGGAACCTTTCTGATCCCCATGGCCCTCGCCCTTTATTGGCCAAAGGTCACGCGTGCGGGGATCATTGCAGGCATGTTTGGAGGGTGCGGCACTCACCTGATTTTGTATATCGCCGGATATGTGATCCACCACGAGTTCAAGGTCTATTCCTTCCTGGGGATCCAGCCCTTCATGTGGGACATCGCTGGCTCGCTCGTGGCAACCGTTCTGGTTTCAAAGATCACGCGCCCACTTGACGCCACTCTCGTCGATCGTTTTTTTGGTGATTCTTCCACCAAATAACCACCGGGCTTATTTGTTCCCCTTCATGCAGCAGCTTTTTCCACAAGCTTCGGCCTTTTCTTTTGGGCCGGATTCCTTGCACCCTTTTTCGCAGCACGCACCACCAGGAGCCAACGCTTGTTCCCTCTTCTCAGACTCGGCTGCATCTTGGGTCAAAACGGCAGGGTGCCGCACATCGTGTTCATCCCAACCATTCTTCGCAAAAGCAGAGATGATTTTGGCGTGATTATGTGCCACTTTGATTGCTTCCGGGGTGGTTCCTGTAACGGTAACTTTAATTCCTTTATCCGTCCGCTCAATTTTGTGCTTCATGTCGTCATAGTGCATGACCATTTCCGGAAATGCGGGATCCCATCGTCGCACCATCTTGCCGGATTTCAGGCGCGTCCTCATTTGACGGACATGTGATTTCAGAACACTTGCAAGTTTTGCATCATCTGTTTCCGTGACCGAGATATATCCATTTTCCGTCAGCTCCACACTTCGCACGATGGAATCATGCTCGGTAAACAAGGTGTGAATGTTGTCACGCGCTTCGACAGACATCGGTTGAGCGCTGAGCATCACTGAGCAGAACATGCTGAATACAAAAAGTTTTAAAATGTTTGCAGAACTGAGCATTTGAGTTTTCATATCTTTATAGTTAACTTTTACGTGACTATATGATCATTAACAAATTTTCTTGCACTTGCAAGTAATATTATTTTGAATGCATTGCATGAGTTCAAACCAACAGCGACGAAACATGACCAGTGAAGCACTGGACATGATTGCTGCACGCTTCAAAGCATTAAGCGAACCCACTCGGCTCAAACTAATTATAGCGCTGGAGGATGGAGAGAAGAATGTCACCGAACTCATGGAACTTGTTGGAACAACGCAGACAAACACCTCCCGCCACCTGCAAAACCTGACTGACTCAGGCATACTTGGGCGCAGGAAAGAAGGTTTGAACGTGTTCTACGTCATTGCAGACAAGTCCATTTTTGAACTGTGCGACCACGTTTGTGGCAGCTTGGAACGCCGTTTTCAATCACAACAGAACGCATTCAGAGGGTCATAACGTTAATCCACCCCGCCCGAGGCTGATGGCCTCTCAACCTTTTTCCCTCATGTTAAGCAAACTCTGCATGATATGGGCGCTCCTGGCGAGTTGTTCGCTATTTGGCCAGAATGCGGAGGAACCATTGCGTCCCCGACTCTTGGTGCTAACCGATATCGGAGGTGATCCGGATGATCAACAGTCGCTGGTCCGGTTGATGGTTTACGCCAACCAGTTTCGAATTGAAGGTCTGATCGCCAGCGCATCCGGCACTCCAGGGGAACTTAAAGAGGCCGTGACACGGACTGATTTGATCCGCCAAACAATCAAAGCATACGGAACTGTTTACCCCAACCTGTCACGCCACGAAAGCGGATGGCCTACCGGGGC
>Ga0255767_1002583_pt1 | contig 15644 bp, 17 predicted proteins | sample 071ome_24_FD_179967 | JGI IMG/M metagenome (GOLD analysis project Ga0255767, IMG submission 179967) | Coastal salt marsh microbial communities from the Groves Creek Marsh, Skidaway Island, Georgia - 071402CT metaG (version 2) | ecosystem: Environmental > Aquatic > Marine > Intertidal zone > Salt...
AAAATCACCTAAAATGTAAAAAAAACGCAATTTATTCGAAAAAAATTTTGGCGCGTGACATATCCGACGCCCCGGCGTTGGACATATTTCGGCTTGTGTGGCGGGGGATCGGTTGCCACTCTTTGGCGGCGAGACTTGCAGGGATGGCCGACATGCGGATTTCAAGGCTGGAGACATTTTCGACCCCCGATGTCGGGTTCGTGCGGGTGACCGGTGATGGCGGCGAGACCGGATGGGGCCAGATGTCGACCTATCATGCCGACATCACGGCGCAGGTGCTGCACCGGCAGGTCGCGCCCTGGATCCTCGGCCGTATCATTGACGGCGATGACCCGGTGGCCGATTTTCTGGACCTTGCCGCCTTTGTCCATGAACGAGAGCATAAATTTCCGGGCTCCTATGTGCGGCGGGCGCTTGCCGGCGTCGATACCGCGCTGTGGGACCTGCTGGGCAGGCTGGCCGGACAGCCGGTCGCCAGCCTGATTGGCGGCGCGCCCGGGCGGGTGCGGGCCTATGCCTCGTCGATGAAGCGCGACATCACGCCCGAGGACGAGGCCGACCGGATGTGCCGGCTGCGCGATGATCAAGGCTTTGACGCCTTCAAGTTTCGCGTCGGTGCCGAATGCGGGCGCGGCAGGGATGAATGGCCCGGCCGCACCGAGGCTATTATCGAGATCGTGCCGCGCGCGCTGGGCCCCGGCGTTGTCACCATGGTCGACGCCAACAGCGCCTTTGACGTGCCGCGCGCCATCGAGGTCGGCCGCATGCTGGAGGCGAACGGCATCACCCATTATGAGGAGCCGTGCCCCTATTGGCGGCCCGACCTGACCCGCCGGGTCACGCATGCGCTGGAGATCGATGTCACAGGCGGCGAGCAGGATTGCGACATGCGGCACTGGGTCGAGATGGCGGCAAACCACGTTGTCGACGTGATGCAGCCCGACGTGATGTATATGGGCGGGCTGACGCCGACGCTGGCGCTGGCCGAGATGCTGGCGAACGCCGGGAACGAGGCCGGGATTGATGCCGGGAATGAGGCCAGGAATGAGGGTGGGAATGAAGTCGGGAATGCGGCCGGACCGGGTGGGCGCGGCTATCCCTGCACCCCGCATGCGGCGAACCTGTCGCTTGTCACCACCTGCACGATGCATCTTTTGACGGCGATCCCGAATGCCGGCCCCTATCTTGAGCTGGCGATCGAGGGGGCGGATTATTATCCTTGGACCGAGGGGCTGTTCCGCGGCGACCCGTTCGCCGTCGAGGACGGGCATGTCACCGTCACCGACGCCCCCGGATGGGGGGTCGAGATCGAACCCGACTGGCTGGCCGCCGCGCAGCATGCCGAGAGCCTGTGGGACGGCACAAAGCCTGTCTGCGAGACGTTTCCGGAGCAGGCGATCGGTGCCTGACGCGATGCCTGACAAGATGTCCGAGGCGATGTCTGACAAGATATCTGAGCCGGTGCTCCGGCTTGGCCAGCGCCACAGCCAGTACCCCAGCCAACACCCCAGCCTGCACAATAGCCAGCACCATTGAAAGAGGAGGGGCAGCCCCATGACGACACTCTATGTCACCGGTGCCGGTGTCAGCGCCGACAGCGGCATCCCGACCTTTCGCGGCGAGGACGGTTACTGGACCATCGGGTCGGTCAACTACACGCCCCAGGAAATGGCCACCCGCCAGATGTATGAATCCGACCCGGGGCAGTTCCTGCTGTGGTATTACCGGCGCTTCGCCGCCTACCGCCATGTCCCGCCGAACGACGTTCATCGCTGGCTGGCTGGCGAATGCAACGCCGCCGCACCCGACGGCACGCCGCGCGCGCGGCTGATCACGCAGAATATCGACGGGTTGGACGGGCGCGCCGGCAATGCGGATTATGTCTGCATCCACGGGCGGCTCGACATGATGACGCTCTATGACGACCAGATGGCGCTTCACGGCCGGGCGCAGGCGGCGGCCGCGATGCAGGATGATGTCATGACCGGCGGCGTGGTCGTGCCGGCGCCGTGGGATGATGTGCCGGACGCGCTGCGCCGCATCGGCGCGGCAAGTGACGATCCGGCAAGCGCCAGCGATGATGAGATGATGGCGGCGCTGCTGGCCTTATGCCGGATCGTCGGGGATGTCGGTGGTCTTGCGGGTGGTGTTGCGGGCGGTATTGCGAGTGAAGGCGGCGCGGATGGTTCCGGCGCGCCGCGACCGGTGCAGGGCGTGTCGCTGAAACCCTATGTGCTGCTGTTTGATGAGTATTACACCGATCTGTACCGCATGGGCACGGCCGAGGACTGGATGCAGGCGGCGAGCCGGATGGTGTTCATCGGCACCAGCTTTTCGGTGAACATCACGGCGATCGCGCTTCGCAGCGCGATCCAGCGCGGCATCCCGGTGGAGATCGTCGACCCGGAACCGGTCGATCTCGGCATCCCCGACGGCATGGCCGACATCACCTACCACCGCATGACAGCACAGGAATGGGTGGGTTAGGAGGGGACATCACTTTGTATTGATGAAGTCTGTAGTTCTTTCTCCAGGTAGCTAAAGAAGGCTTTATGCCTCAGGAATGCATCATCCAATAGTTGAGTATACGAAATTACAGTTATTGATGCCCTTTTTACATTGTTCTTTATGACGATAAACTGCCCACTTTCTGAAACATCTGGATTGTGGCGCTCAATCTCGGGAAGGCGCTGGCCAAATTCCGCAACCGTCTTCGGGTATTGGTCGGCCGTGTAAGGTTGGTATGCGTAAGGCCTTATGCGTGTCGCATAATCCGTTACTTTCGCGCCATTGGATGAGCTTGCATGATTGAGGTGTTTCGATGGCTTATCGTCCTCAAGCAGCAACGCTACGAAACCAATCACCAAAAGGATCACAATTGCCCGGCCAACAAAGCCGAATATACGTCCGATGGCAGACATCATCGCCGTTCCTTCTGATTTTTTCGCAGGATAAAGCGGAAGGGTTAAAAAACCGTTCATAACCGGTCGATTTTACTCACTCACCCAAACGTGAAGTATCGGCTGTTGTCCCGAATGCGCGCATGAATAGGCTTGGTGGCGTTCCTGTCGTTGCCGGATGCCGCCCATGTCGATTGTCTACATACTCACCAACCCCGCCTTTGACGGTTTCGTGCAGATCGGTAAGACGGTTGATCTCGCGCAACGTTTGCGCAGTCTCGACAACACGTCGATCCCGTTGCCCTTCCGCTGTGAGTTCGCGGCCAGGGTCGCCGATGCCGATGCCACCGAGAAACTGCTTCACCACGCTTTTGGCGACAGGCGGGTGCGCGACAATCGCGAGTTTTTCGAAATCGACCCGGTGCGAGTGATCTCGGCGCTGAAACTTGCTGGCGGACGTGAGGTCACCCCCACTGATGACATTGGCGAGGACGAGGCCGCCGTCGAGGCCGCGAACCGGTCCGCCCGCCGACAGACGCCCTTCAATTTTGAGATGATGGATATCCAGCCCGGCAGTGTGCTGACCTATTATGATGATGACGCCATCACCGCGACCGTGCATAGCCGCAACAGGATCGTGTTTAAGGATGAGGTGACCAGCCTCAGCGCGGCGGCGCTCATCCTCCTGCATCGGGAAGGCTTCAACTGGGTCACAGCCAACGGCCCGACCTATTGGCTATATGACGGCGAAACCCTGCCGGAACGCCGCGCCCGCATGGAGCGCGAGGCCGAGGATATTGAGGAATAGCTGGCCAAATGAGTGACAAAAATCATCAAAAGCGTCATCAGCAGACGCAGACTATCAATCGGCCGAAATGGAAGGGTAAAGACTGGGAGCTTCTCGAAAAGGATGAAGCTGAAGGTCGGATTTTTAATCCAACGAAGTCCCGCAATCTTGGTAAGGGCAGACGCAAGTCATAACGGTGGCACCCCGCACTCACTTTGGGATTGATCACCCCCGCCTTAAATCCAGCAGTTCGGCGTGGATGCCTTCATTGACCATATGGCGGATGCGGGTGCGTGATCGCAGTTCCACCCCGGCGCTGGCCAGCGTCGGCGGCAGCGCGTCCTCCCACCCCATCTTCACCCATCCCATGCCGTTCACCGTGACCAGCACCGGCGCGCCGGGCGCGGCGGCGTCCATGATCCGCGGCAGATCCCCGATATGCGGCGGGCCATAGCCGAACACGCCGACACAGATGACAGCATCATAGGGGGTGGCCGGGACCGGAACCGGGGCGATGTCGGTGCCGAGGGCGGCGGCCAGCTGCGGGGCGTAATCCGCCGTCATGTCGAGCTCATATAAGGCCTGGTAGACGCCGCGCCGCGCCGCCACCGCCCGCATTTCCGGCGACAGGTCGGCCCCGTCGACATGGGTGTATCCCGCCGCCGCCAGCAGCGCGCCGGCCTGGCCGGTGCCACACCCGGCATCGAGGATCCGCGCCCCCTTCGCCAGCGCACCGCCGGAAAGGTCCGGCGCGATCAGCGCCGCCACCGCGTCGGCCGGCGCCATATAGCCATAGGCGTCGATCAGGTCGGAATCATAGCTGTCCGCCCAGGCGGCATAGAGCGCCATCAACTCGTCCGTTGGCGGGTTGGCATAGGCGACCGAGATGTCGATGTCACCGGTGGCACGCGGCGTATGCTCGGTCCAGTCGGACGCGTCGCCGTGATCCGTGTCACCTTGATCCGGGCCGCCATGATCCGGGCCGCCGGGTCTGTTTTCACTGCTCATGCGCGCCTCCCCCCGAAGTTCTCCGCATGATGACTAGCTCATCTCACGCCGTCAGCATGGCACGCCCGGCCCCGGCTGTGAAGGGGGGCTGTGAAGGGGGCCGAGAAAGGCAGATGTGACGGGAGGGTGTGGCGGTATCAGAAGGGAAGCGGTTCGCCCTCATAGGTCTCGAACACGCCGCTTGTCGCCATCGTCAGCGCATCGAAGCGTTGCAGCAGGCCGGCCGCGCTGACCTCGGCGGTGATGGCGGCGCCGGCCCCGCCCATATCGGTCTGCACCCATCCCGGGTGCCAGGCGCCGACGGCGATGCCGTGTTCGGCAAGCTCCAGCGCCATTGACCGCGCCAGATTGGTCGCCGCCGCCTTGGTCGCGCGATAGATCGGGGCGTTGGTGCCGGCGCGCTCCGACGATCCCATCTGCGATGATATCACGGCGATGCGCGGGATGATGCCGGCGGCGCGGCTGTCGGCACCGGCCTGCAGATTCGCCAGGAAATGCCGCGCCGTGAAGAACACCCCGGCGATATTGGTCATCAGCGAATCCGCGATATTGTCCTCGGTATGGCCAGCGTCGGTCAGCCCGCCACGCGCGTTCATCGTGCCGGCATTCGCCACCACAAGGTCGAGCGGCGTGGTCATCGCGGCGGCGGCCTGGAACGATGCCTCGGTGCGCGCCTCCAGCCCGATGATCGTCAGCGCGTCGCCATGCGCGGCGGCAAGCTCATCCAGCGCGGCGGCCTTGTCCGGGACACGACAGGCGGCGATCACGCTGTCGCCGCGGGCCAGTGCCTGGCGGGTCATTTCCAGCCCGATGCCGCGATTGGCGCCGGTGATCAGAATGCGTTGGGTCATGATGATTCTATGCCTTCGCGTCGGGTGTAATGATGCCGGGGGTGATGATCGCCGGGTCGAAGGGCTTGCGGGTGAAGATCTCGCGCAGCATCGGCTCGAAATGGCTCAGCGGGCGGGTCGGATAGTCCGGGTCGAAGGCCATCTGGTCCCAGTCGCGGCAGAATTGCTCGCAGCTGTCGAACCATTCATGGCCGCGCCAGCGCTCGCGCTCATCCTTGTTCACGCCGGATGCCTCGCCATAATAATACATCTGGAAGACGCCGTGATGCTCGATGATCCAGGTGACCTCCTCGCGCACATAGGGGCGGATGATGGCGGCGGCCATCTGGCTGTGGTTCTCCGGCGCCAGATCATCGCCAAGGTCATGCACCAGCGCGGCGACGATCAGTTCGATATCGGCGCCGTCATCCTCGGCCCGGCTCGCCGATTGCAGCGAATGCTGCAGCCTGTCGATGCGATAGCCGGCAAGCGAGTTGCTGAGCCCGCGAAGCGCGTCGAGCAGCCGGTCGGGAAGAGCGGCGACATAGTCATGCTCCAGTCTGCCGAGAAACGCGTAATCTTCGGGCGTGCCTTCATCCATGCGGCGGAAACTGACGGTGTCCATGGCGCGGTCCTCGCTCTGCGATTGCGGATCGCCCCATCCTAGCCGCCAGCGCGCCCCGCCGTAAAGTGCGGGTGGGCATCACCGGGTGTCAGTCCGCTACAGCGAATCGATCCGGTTCCGGTAATAGCTCACCATCGAGTCCGGATAGCCCGGCATGGCGGCAAGCTCGTCCAGCATGGATGTCAGCGTCGTCACACCGCGCCGTGTCCTGCTGGCCAGCAGCGCCGCCAGAAACTGGTCATGCGCGGCGCGGATGGCCTGATTCCGCGGAAGCCAGCTGTGGATCGGTTCGGCGGCAGCGCGGCGCTTGCCAGCTGATCAATTTTTATCAGATTGGATTTATGGCGAACTTCGGCTACCGTTATGGCGTTATAATGGAGTTTCACCGCATCCAGATCGTTGGTGCCACTGCCGATGGGCTTGAGCATGGTTGCCAGTTTTGTAAGAGAGCGGGCCATGGGAACTGAAATGCTGATCCTTGAACAAAAATCGTAGCACAATATTGTGCTAAATTAAACTTTTGGACGTGGCTGAACCCGTGGAAAAGATCATCAACAATCTTACAAATATAGCCAATGGCGTTTTTGAACGCATGATTATTTCAATTCCAGCGCCGGATTCACCCCATTACTGGACCATGATCGCCGCGCTGATCACGCTTCTTTCGCTACTTGTCATATGGCTTTTCGTGCGGTTGCGCAGGGCGGGCAGGTCAGGCCGGGACACTGTCAGCGGTGAAGACAAAATCACCCTGTCCGATGTTGCCGCGCAGGCAGCCGCGGATGCTCGGGCTGGAGCCGCGGCCTCTGATGCCAATATGGCTGGCGAACAGGCTTCACAACCGGCGGATGGTTTCAAGTTTTTCAAGAAGCCGAACAAGGCCAATGCTGGTGATGGCGGGGCGACGGATCCCGAGGATGATATTTTTCTTCTTGGGCTGGAGCAGGAAATGCTGGCGACGCGCCAGCTATATCTGGATGGTCTGATCTCGAAAGAGGTGTATGTCACCGAAACGCGGGCCCTTTATGACAAGGCGCAGACGCGTATGACATAGGGCATGGCGACCGGTTGCGTGTCAGCCGCTCCCATATCCTGCCGATTGCCGATCCGCCGACTGCCAACCCGCCGGGCCCGCCACGCGCGGGCACGGGTGCTTTCGCCGGCCGGAAACCAATTCACGATGCTGGCCATTTCGCCCATGTGATCATGGCGGCGGGGCTGCTGGCGATGCGCGCGGGGCTTCACGGCGAGGACCGCAGAACGTTGGTGCTGGCCGGTCTTATGCATGACCTTGACCATCAGGGACGGCGCGCATCATCGGGCTACTGTCGTCAGGAGCGGCTTTCGGCGCAGCGGGCAGTGCGGGTGATTGTCGGATGTGGAGCCGATGCAAGGTTGGCATTGCGCATCAACAGCTTGCTTCGTGCGACCGCGTTAACCAATGATGTTAACCGTTCGACCATTCTCGGATCTGATCGGCTGGCGCGTCTTCTGACCGATGCCGATATCTTCGCCTCGGTTGTCTACCCGCGGCAGCGATCGATGGGGATGACACGGGCGCTGAAGCTCGAACATTGCCTTGCCGGGTCGGTCACGACGTTGAACCGAACCGACGGTTTGCCAACATGATCGAGGCAACCGGTCTGCAATCGGATACGGCTCAGTCAATGCTTCAAACCGTGCTTGAATCCCGACATCCATCGCGCAACATCATCAGGCTGGATGGGGAACATGAAAGTCATTGCATACTGTAAAGATTGTATTTTTTGGGACCTCATTCATGCGGGGACGACGACGAGGTCCCGCAAGGGCCGATGTCGCCGTCATGCACCGACACCGCGTGCTGACGAGATCAGCCGGGATATTGGAACTGTCTGGCCGGCGACATTCGATGATGACTGGTGCGGCGAGGGACAACAGGCTGGTGAGATGGTCGGGACGATCCTCGATGATGAATGGGCGCCGCGCTGACCTGTGGGAAGACAGGTCAAATGGGTTGGCTCTTAGCAGGTGGCGTTGATCTGTTGCTTGAGGACTCTTCGCGTCAATTTCTGTTTTTTTTGCAAAAAAAGGTAAATCGCTGTAATGCTTGGTCGTTCACTGGATCAGGAGAAGAGCTGGTCCGCATGACGCGCAGGCGTATCACGCAATGCAGGCGTATCACGCAATGCAGGCGTATCACGCTAGGGCGTATCACACGCAGGGGTACGGCGCACAGGGGTGGTCAGGTCATGAATGCTGGTAAGGCTATTTTTATCGGCAACATCAAGGGCGGTGTGGGTAAAAGCACGCTGGCTGTCTATTTGACGGATTATCTCAGGCGTCGGTACCAGCGGCGGCCGGTGATGCTTCTCGACACCGATCCACAAGGAACGGCGTTCGAGATGATGCAGCCGCACAGCCGCGCCGACGATATCAAATTCCTGCCAATCGGCGACCGGTATGACGGGGTCAGCATGACCACGCTGGATGGTGTGCTGCGTCGCATGTTGTCCTATGACGACGCCGTCACCATCGTCGATACCGGCGCAGGCAAGCTTGGCAATGTCTGGCAGATGGCGATGCTGTGCAGCACCGTGCTGGTGCCGACGTCCATGTCATGGACCGACCTGCGGCCCACCATCGATTTCATCAAGGAGCTTGATGAACGCAAGGAAGATTATGGGGTCGTGAACCCGCATGTCGTAGTGGTTCCGAACCGCACCTCGCCGTCACAGAAGAATTTCGGCCAGTTGGCCGGGGCGCTGGAAGAGGTGAACGCCATCATGGCGCCGCCAATTTCCGATCTGTCGGCGGCGCGCAGTCACTCGTCCGAGTTCCAGGGGATCACCGCCGTTGCTGGAACGCGTTTTTCCGAGGAAATCGAACGTCTTGGCGAGTTCATTATCAATTACGTCATCAGCGGCGAACTGGACCGGATCTACCAGACCGCCTGATCGCAGGCCGCCGGGTTAACGCGACAGCGCACCGGCAACCCATGAATGAAAATGATGTGTCGGCGCATCCATGACGGCCGAGAATTTCCCGCCATCATAGCCGGTGGCATGCCTCCCGCGCTGCATTCCCTCGACAACCCCGACATCCTCGGCAAAGACCGTTTGCCACATCTCGGTGTTCGTCGCCCGCATCTCGGCGAACGCATCGCCCCGCACCGCCTCGTCGGCATAGTAGATTTCCACCTGTTCGCGGGTGCGGCCCGGACCATCCGGAAGCAGCAGGATGGCAAAGGCATGGTCCTTATGCACACCGAGAAGGACGTTCGGGAACAGCGCGATATATTCCGCGCCGGCATCCCATTGTGACGACAGGCCGGTGAAACTCGGAAAGCGGCGTCCGTCAGCACTGATCTGTGGCTGGTAAACGGTCGTCCCCTGGCCGGCAAAGCCACCATCATCAAGAATGTTGTAGTGATCCTCCAGGCGCGAATAGCTGTTCAGCGCCGGGTGCACAAAAGGCAGATGATAGGCTTCGCAGTAATTCTCGACGGCCAGTTTCCAGTTGCATTGCAGGGTAAAGGTTATCGAGGAGTCGGTGCCTGTATGAACAAGCGGCTGGTCGAATTCCTTCCAGCGGTCGATCAGCGCCGCCGCCATCTCCTCGAATGCCGGTGCCGCACCACCAACATTGACAAAGATCACGTCTCGCCAGACATGCGAGCGCACCCGGATCAGCGGCAGGTCACATGTCTTGACGCTGTCATGCGTATCGACATCCGGCCCGCCGACATGCGGCGTTCGCCGCAGATTGCCGTCCAGATCATAGGCCCAGGCATGATAGGGGCAGGTGATCGGGCCGCGAAGCCGGACCGGCTCCTCGATCAGGATCATCCCACGATGGCGACAGACATTCTGGAACACATTCACCTCGCCACCGGTGTTGCGGATCATCAGCATCGGAATGCCGAGGAAGGTAACCGGCCGCGCCATGCCGGGCTCGGCGATATCCTTGCCAAACCCGATGGCGGCCCAGCCATCACGAAACAGCGTGTCCTGCTCATGCCGGTACGCCTCATCATCGACATAGCATTCATTTGGCAGGCCGTTTGCGGTTTCGATTGGCGACATCACATTGCGCAGGTTGGTCATCGCGGTTATTCCTTGCAGGCTGGTCTTGCAGTTGGTTGTGACCCGCGGATCGTGACACTCATAATATTGTGACGCAATATCGATCTGACCCGGATCTCAGGAAAGAGAATTTCACGAAAGAATGGCGGCATGACAGGTTACGAAGCAGCCCCGATCCATCTGGATCTTGATAATCGCTTCTACAGGCAGGTGGAGGCGGCGCGCTTTCCGCGTCATGTGCTGCGCTGGCGTAACGACCGTGCGGCCGCAACCATTGGCCTTGCCGGTCTCGATGATGCTGGCTGGATCGACCATTTTGCAAGTTTCAAGCCGTTGCCGGACAACCTTCAGGCGCCATTGGCGCTCTGCTATCACGGCCATCAGTTTGGACATTACAACCCCGAACTTGGCGATGGTCGTGGATTTCTGTTCGCGCAAATGAAGGCGGATGGTGGCCGGGTCCTCGATCTTGGCACCAAGGGATCGGGCACAACGCCGTTCTCGCGCACAGCAGACGGGCGTTTGACGCTGAAGGGGGCGGTGCGCGAGATTCTGGCGACCGAGATGCTCGAGGCGCTTGGCGTCAACACCTCAAAGACGTTTTCTGTGATCGAGACCGGTGAGGCGCTGGACCGGCATGACGAGCCGTCACCAACACGATCGGCGGTGCTTGTCAGGCTTTCGCATGGCCATATCCGAATCGGCAGTTTCCAGCGTCTGCGCTACATGGATGATGCCGAAGGGATCGAAATCCTGATGCGCCATACAGCGCGGCATCATTTTGCCGGCAATATGGATGCCGATGCCCCGGTCAATGAACTGGCCCCGCGATTTTTGGCAGCTGTCGCCGCCGGCATCGCCGAGACGGCCGGGGCCTGGATGGCGGCAGGCTTTGTTCATGGGGTGCTGAACACCGACAATTTCAACGTTACCGGAGAAAGCTTCGATTATGGCCCATGGCGGTTTCTGCCACAGTTCGACAGCCATTTCACCGCCGCCTATTTCGACCATGGCGGGCGTTACGCCTATGGCCGCCAGCCCGAGGCGAGCCTCTGGGCGGTGTGCCGTCTTGCCGATTGCCTTGTGCCATTCGGCGGCACGGAACCGCTGGAGGCGGCGCTAACGGGCTATTACCCGCTGCTGGAGACCAGCCTGCAACGGCGTCTGTGCTGGCGGTTGGGGATCGAGGTGCCGGCCGAGGATGCACGGCGCATCGCGGCGACGCTGTTCACCGCCGCGAAGGCGGATCAAACCCCCTATGCGCAGATTCTGCATGACTGGTATGGCGGTGAGAGGCGGCGTGGCACCTATGAGGGGGCGGCCTGGCAGGCCTTCGCCGGCACACTTGCCGGGGCGCAAAGGCTGCCGCAGGCGGACAATTCGATATTTGATCGCGAGGCGCCGGTCGCCTTGCCGATTGAGCGTGTCGAGGCCCTGTGGGCGCCAATCGCCGATGCTGATGACTGGGCGCCGCTCTACGCCGCCATCGACGAGATCAGGCTGTGGGGAGGCGCGCTGCGCGGCGATGACACCCTCAAGCGGCAGGCGGCGCCAATGAGCGGGTAAAGACCTCGCGCACCACAAAGCTGCTTTCCATGCGCAATACATGTGGCAGGCCGGACAGATGCTCGGCATGCAGGCGGCCGAAATCGGCAACATCGCGCGCTGCAACGCGCAGAATATAGTCGCTGTCTCCGGCGATCAGAAAACAGGCAAGAACCTGCGGCACTTCGGCCACGGCGGCTTCGAATTCGGCCAGCATGTCTGCTGACTGCCCGTTCAGGGTGATCTGCATGAGGACAAGAACCTCATGGCCAAGCTTTGCTGCGTTGAGTTGCGCCTGATAGCCGTCAATAATGCCGGATTTTTCCAGCAGGCCCACCCGTCGCAGGCAGGCTGACGGTGACAAACCTACTATATCAGCCAGCTCGACATTGGAAATTCGTGCATTATTCTGCAACTGAATGAGGATCGATCGATCTATGCGGTCCATTCTTTGGTCTACTCCATAGAACAACGGTTAAACAAATAGCCTTGAAAATCGAATAATATTTTAATATTACACCTTAAAGTCTCCATATATTGTGAAATTACCTGCTTTTTTTCGCTAAAAAAGCAGGTAATTTTTTCCAAGAACAATTAAAACACCACCGTGAACGGATGGGTCGTGTGACGCGCTCTGTTGTGATCAACATCACTCTGAATTCTAACGGAATTTAAATCGGCTCGTCAAACTAATCCCGATTGAAGGAGACAATAAAATGCTGATCGGCGTCCCAAAGGAGATCAAGGTTCGCGAGTCGCGCGTCGGCCTGGTGCCAAATTCGGTGATTGAACTGACCGGGCGTGGCCATGAGGTGCTTGTCGAGACCGGCGCCGGTGCCGGTATTGGTGCGTCGGATGACGTCTACCGCGCTGCCGGTGCCAGGATCGCTGACAGTGCAGCGGCGGTGTTCGAGGCCGTGGAGATGGTCGTCAAGGTCAAGGAGCCGCAGCCCGATGAATGGGTCAGGCTGTCGGCCAACCAGATCCTCTTCACCTACCTTCACCTTGCCGCCGACATCCCCCAGACGCGTGGCCTGATGGCCTCCGGATGCACCGCCATTGCCTATGAGACCATCACCGATGACGCTGGCGGGCTGCCGTTACTGGCGCCAATGAGCGAGGTTGCCGGCCGTCTTGCGGTAATCGAGGGCGCGGCCAACCTGAAGGCGAGCGCCGGCGGGCGGGGCCTTCTGATTTCGGGTGTTCCCGGAACCAGCCCGGCAGAAATCGTTGTTATCGGCGGCGGTGTTGTCGGCACCAATGCCGCGAAAATGGCGGTTGGACTTGGTGCGAGAGTCACCATCCTCGACCGTTCTGTGGCGCGCCTGCGCCAGTTGGACGACCTGTTTGGCAGCGCCGTCACCACCCGTTATTCCAGTAAGGCGATCATCGAGGAGGTCTGCCGCAATGCCGATATGGTTATCGGCGCTGTGCTGATCCCGGGGGCAAGCGCGCCAAAGCTGATCTCGAAATCCTTCCTGTCCGAAATGAAGCCCGGCTCGGTGCTTGTCGATGTCGCCATCGATCAGGGTGGGTGTTTCGAAACATCGCGTCCAACAACGCATGACGACCCGACCTACATCATCGACGGAGTCGTGCATTACTGCGTCGCCAATATGCCGGGATCGGTGCCGCTGACCTCGTCGGAAGCGTTGAACAACGCGACGCTGCCGCACGTTCTGGCACTTGCCGAACATGGGCTGGCGGCGCTTGACCGTGACCCGCATCTTGCCAACGGGTTGAATGTCCGTGGCGGCGAGGTGACCTATGACGCGGTTATTGAGGCCATGCGGGACACCGCCGCCTGACAGTCCGCGAAGATTCCTCCGAAGAGTGGCCGGCGTGTGATCGCGTCGGCCGCTGTTCTTTTCAGGTACCGCCGCTGTATCTCAATTGTATCTCAATCTGAAAAAAGGGGTTGACCGGCAGCGGCCATTCGCAGATAACTCGCAGCGGTTTCGCCACCGCCATGTGACCGGAGCAGGTCGCCATCAGAGGCGGCGGAATTTATGGGGCCATAGCTCAGCTGGGAGAGCGCCTGCTTTGCAAGCAGGAGGTCGTCGGTTCGATCCCGTCTGGCTCCACCAATTCTTCCATATTCCTCAGGCAGGACAATCGCGTGGGCGGCATCAGACCCTGCTCAGGGCCTGATCTGGCACGGTGATGTTTGTCTCTGCCGCCTGTGGGTCTGTCCGCCCGTGGATGGCGTCGGACTAGCCGTTGTCCGGCTCAGCCGAGGTCTTGCGAACCAGACATGCCGCCTGTTTCGTGAACAGAGACACCGCGAACACGTCGCAGGAGAGGTTGTTGTTGTCACAGAACTCCATCAGCGCTCTGAATTCATCCTGTTCCCAGTTCCGATTGACGATCAGTTCATCGAAAATCAGGATGGTTTTGTCATCAATCACCGGCGCGGCGTGGGTCAGCGCGGTGATTGTCGAGGAATAGAGGTCCGCATCAAAATTGATCAGGCCGGCCTTGGGCCTCGCCTCGGCAAAGAAACCGGGAAGCGTGTCCCGAAAGTCGCCGGTGATGAATTCCGCACCAAGTATGTTCGGCACCTGTCCAAAGCTTGTATAGGTGCCCTGCGGGAGGCCGTGCCAGGTTTCCGGAAGACCCTCGAAGGTGTCAAAGCCATACCCGTTCGGGAAGGAATCGATCAGATACCGAAAGGAATTTCCCATCCACACGCCGAATTCATACATCGGCCGTCGGCGATCTGCCCGCGCCACCGCCGTGTCGAACAGCGCCCATCTGTTGAAATGGATCTGCGGCAATTCGGGAAGTGACAGGATCCATTCGATCGATCTGACGAGAGGGTTGTTGCGATACCCGTTGCTGGCCAGTTTCTTCAGGTGGGAGGTATCCCCTTCAAAGGCATGGAGACCAGCCAGTGTGATGTTGGCAAGTTCATTCGTCGGGTCTTTGGCCAGACAGTACTCGAGAATTGACCGCGCGGTGTCCCGATCTTTCGACAGCGAATGCAGGTTCCAGTAGGCGAGGGCATTATCGGGTTCAATGTCGATTGCCTTCAGGAATTGCTGCTGCGCCTCCGGCAGGCGCGCGCGATCATTCAGCAAATTGCCGTAATTGATCAGCGCCGGGACGAAATCTTCCTCCTTCGCCAGTAGCGAGGTGAAGACCTCCTCGGCATTTTCCAGCAAGCCGAGGTCCTTCAGTGCAAGGGCAAGATTGTTTTCGACGGCACGAAGATTGGCGGATTTGAATGTCTCTGTCGTCGCATCGGACGGGATGTCGATAAAGCGCTGACAGTGATGGACGGTTTCCAACGCCTGGCCGAGATTGGAATAGGCCGTTCCAAGCGCGAAATGCAGGACAAGCGAGTCCGGGTGGTCAGTGATCAGGTCCGAGGCGACGGATATGACCGTCTGAAATTCCTCGCGCCGCAACAGACGTTGGACAAGCGCCTCGATTTCGCTGCCTATTTCAATGCCGCCGGCGTCGCCGGATCCGGCGATGTCCGCATCGGTGGCTGCCACCGAACTGTTGCAAGACAGCGAGGCGGAAAGGTCGGCGGTGTGGTTGTGTTGGAACTGGTTCATCGAAATCTCCTGCAGGGAGACAAACGACGTGGGTCAGCAAGTTTTAGTTTTTCGGTGAGATGGTGTGTGACAGGCATATCCGGCGGGGGGAATCCGGCCCTGTGGATGCGGTCGATGCTGACCGGAATGAACATCTTGCATCGGCGGGGATATGGGTCTAGGTTGCGGCCTTCGAAGGACGGCGGGTCCCGGCCAGGAGCCAGATTCCAGTCGCCTTTCACACAGGAGGCCGGCGGTTCGATCCTGACCGTACCCGACCGTACCTAACCGTACCTTTTTCTGGCGTATGCTGGATCACTGTGCTACCCATGTTGATAGCAAA
>Ga0255767_1002596_pt1 | contig 15605 bp, 14 predicted proteins | sample 071ome_24_FD_179967 | JGI IMG/M metagenome (GOLD analysis project Ga0255767, IMG submission 179967) | Coastal salt marsh microbial communities from the Groves Creek Marsh, Skidaway Island, Georgia - 071402CT metaG (version 2) | ecosystem: Environmental > Aquatic > Marine > Intertidal zone > Salt...
TGCTCTGCATCCCCAACACGCGTTTCACGGGGCTTGCTGACGTTTCGTCCGTTGCGACCCTAATCCTCCCTGCACATGGGGTCAACGTGAACTTGAGGCCTGCGGCCCCGGGCCGCGCATCCATCAGGTTCAGGTTGAGGGTTCAGCCCGTGCCGTCGCCCGCCGTGCCCGAATCGCCGCTGCCGTCGTCGCCATCGGTGCCGTCCGTGCCCCCACCGGCCGTGTCCCCGCCCGTCGTGTCCGTCGTGCCGGGGGACCCGGCGTCGGATCCCTCCTCGGGCAGGGGCACCACCTTCGCGCCCAGCATGGGGCGCGACGGATTGGAGATGTCGAGGTAGGCGGCATCGCCCAGCGCCTTCGGGTCGGCCTGGGCCAGCACCGCGGCGAGCGCCTGTGCCTTCTGCGCCAGCTTGGTGGGCGGGCCGATCCGCAACTCCAGCCCATTCGCGAGATCGGCGAACAGGCGGCCGTCCTGGAACCGCAGGTTGCGCAGGCGTCCTGCCACCTCGGGCTGCAGCCAGCCCACGAACAGCAACGCGGCGCGGTCTCCCGGCGCGGTCAGCACGCCTCCGGGCGGCGGCGAGGCCACGCTGATCACCGGCAGGCCCACGGTGGTACCGGCCTTCCCCATGACCTGCCCCGACGGCGACAGCAGGTACCTCCCCCCGGATTCCACGGCGAGGATGGCCACGGGTTCGCCCATGGTCACATCCACGGTGATGGACCGTGGCCAGTCGCGCTCGACCCGCACGTCCACGACCCCGGGGAAGCGCTCGAGGGCGCGACGCATGTCACCCACGGGCACGCGCACCATCGATCCGGTGGCCCCCACCAGCTCGGCGGTCTCCTGCACGGCCGCCTTCTGGGGACCGGTGTAGCCCTCCACCGTGACGGTGCCGATGCCCATCACCGGTCCGCTGACGATCCAGAGGACGAGCAGCAGGGCCGCCACGGCCACGGTTCCCCAGTACGCAACGCCCCGCACCACCCGGTTGCCCGCGATGGCCGACGCGCGCTCCGCCGCCGTTGGCCCCGGGGGCCTGCGGCGCCGCGGGGGACGGCCCCGGCCGTCGCGCGGCGGGCGCCCGCCTCCCGGCGGCCGGCGCGTGGACACTCAGTCCACCTCGGCGAGCGGCGGGGGGCCGATGCCCCACTGGGGGTGCAGGTAGCGCACCTCGGCGTGCAGCACGGGACCGCCGGCGGCGCGCACGCGACTGCGGGCCTCGTCCATCAGGGCGATCACATCGCCGGCCCGCGCCGTGGGACCCGCCTCGATGAAGTTGGCGTGCACGGGCGAAATGCGCGCGCCGCCGATGGCGTGGCCCTTCAGTCCCGTCGCCTCCACCAGGCGCCCCGCGCTCTCCCCCGGCGGGTTGGTGAACACGCTGCCGAACGTGCGCACCCCCTGCGGCTGCGTTGACCGCCGGTGCGCGCGGAACTCATCCAGCCGCGCGCGGATCTCCACCGGGTCGCCCGGCAAGAGCGCGAATCCCACCGCGGCCACCACCTGGTCTCCCTCCACGGATGTGCGCCGGTACCCCATGGCCAGGTCGTCGCGCCCCACCCTGCGGCGCCCCTCGGCATCGCAGATCACCGCCCATTCGAGCACCTGCGACAGGTCCGACGCGTATGCACCCGCGTTCATGGCCACCGCGCCCCCCGCCGTGCCGGGGATGCTCGCCCCGAACTCCAGTCCGGTCAGGCCCGCCGCGGCAGCGCGCTGCACCGCCCGGGGCAGGGAGGCCCCTCCCCCGCACCACAGGGTGCGCTCGCCCCGTACCGATATCGAGGCAAGACGCCCGGTCAGGCGCACCACCAGCCCCCGGAAGCCGGCGTCGTCCACGATGAGGTTGGACCCCTTCCCCACCACCGCGACGGGCGCGTCGTGTGCGCGTGCCCAGGCGAGCGCCCGGGTGACGGCGGCGAACGACGTGCACGTGGCGAGCGCGTCTGCCGGTCCACCCACCTTGATGCTGGTGAGCGGTGCAAGCGGCACGTCGCGCGCGATGCCGTCGCCCGCGTCACCCACCGGTGCCCCCGAGGGCATCGAGGAGTCGCGGCCCCAGCGTGGTGATGTCCCCGGCGCCGAGGGTGAGCACCAGGTCTCCCGGGCGCAGATCGGGCACCAGAACGGCAGGCACGTCGGCCAGGTCGGGCACGCTGAGCACCTCCTGCGGGCCACGCACGCTCCGCAGCACCAGGTCGCCGTCCACCCCCGGCTCCGGATCCTCGCGTGCCGCGTACACATCGGTCACCACCACCACATCCGCGGCAGACAGCGCGGTTCCGAAGGCATCGGCCAGCTCCCGGGTGCGCGAGTACAGGTGCGGCTGGAACACCGCCACCACGCGCCCCGGATGCATTCCGCGCGCCGCCTGCAGCGTGGCGGCCACCTCCACGGGGTGGTGCGCGTAGTCGTCCACCACGCTCACGCCCGCAGCCGTGCCCTTGTGCTCGAAGCGGCGCCCCACCCCGGTGAAGGGTGCGATGCGCGCGGCCGCGTCCGCGGGGTCCACGCCGCACCAGTCGGCCAGCGCGATGGCGCACGCGGCGTTCCACCGGTTGTGCGCCCCCGGCGCCGCCAGCGCCAGCGGTACCGGCGCCCCGTCCGCGCGCATCAGGAGGTCGCCCTCCACCCGGCCCCACGCCCCGGGAACGTCCCCCACGAGGCGCACGGGACAGCGCGCGGCCCGCGCAACATCCCGCGCACGCGGGTCGGGGCCCGCTACCAGGAGGCCATCGGCGGGCAGGGCGGCGACGAACTGGCGGAACACGTCCTCCACGTCGGCGATGGTGGCGTACTCGGAGTGGTGGTCGTGGTCGATGTTCAGCAGGATCGCCGCCTCCGGCGCCAGGCGCAGCAGCGATCGATCGCTCTCGTCGGCCTCGGCGCAGAACCACGGGCCCTCGCCCCACGCGGCCCCCGTGCCCTCGCCCCACGGCACCTCGGCGCCCACGCACACCGTGGCCCCGCCCAGCGCGAGCGCCAGCATGGCCGTGGTGGTGGACTTGCCGTGGGCCCCGGCCACCGCAAGGCCGCGGTGGCCCTGCATGAGCATGGCCAGGAGGTCCGAGCGGTGCCGCACCGGCAGGCCCCGCGCCCGCGCGGCCCGGAGCTCGGGGTTATCCCCGGGGATCGCCGTGGACGCGAACACCTCGTCCACATCCGCCGGCAGCGCGTCGGCGGCGTGGCCCGCACGCACATCGGCGCCCGCCTCCCGGAGCGCCGCGAGCGCCGGGCCCTCCTCGCGGTCGGTGCCCGACACCGTCCACCCCGAGCGCAGTGCCAGCAGCCCAAGGGCGCTCATGCCCGCCCCGCCGGCACCCACCAGGTGCACCCGGTACCCGCTCATCGGCGGGCCACGGCCTCGACGAGGTCGGCGATGCGCTCGGCGGCGTCGGGACGCGCCGCGGCACGGGCTGCCGCCGCCATCACGGCGAGTCGCTCGGGCTCGGCCAGCAGCGCCCCCACCACCTCGCGCAGGTGATCGGCGCTCAACTGGTCGTCGGCGATCATCAGCGCCGCACCGGCCTCGGCGAGCCACCGGGCATTTCCCGTCTGGTGATCGGCCGTGGCGTGCGGATACGGCACCAGGATCGCCGGCCTGCCGACCGCCGCGAGTTCGAACACCGACCCGCCCGAGCGCGAGATCACCAGGTCGGCCGCGGCGATGGCCTGGGGGAAGTCGTCGAGGAACCCATGCACGTGGTAACGGGGTCCGCATCCGCCCTCCTCCACGCGGGCGCGCACCTCATCGGCGTTCCGCTCTCCCGCCACGTGCACCACCTGGAACGGCGGCGTGGGGCAGAACGCGCCGATGGCGGCGTCGTTGATGGACTGCGCGCCCTGGCTGCCGCCGGCCACCAGGATGCAGGTGCCGGAGGGATCGATGCCAAGGCGACGGCGCCCCTCCTCGCGCGTGGCCTGCCGCACGGCACGCCCCACCGGGCGCCCGGTCACCACGTACTTGCGCCCACGGCGGCCGGCGACGGGGAAGGCCAGGGCCACCCGCTTCGCGAAGGGAGCCGCCAGCCGGTTGGCCAGCCCCAGCCGGGAGTCGGCCTCCATGAGCACCACGCGGCGGCGGGTGAGCCGCCCCGCGATGGCGGCGGGGCCCGCCATGTAGCCGCCGCCTCCCACCACGACGTCCGCCCGCCTGCGCCGCAGCACGCGCATCATGCGCGGCACCGCCAGCGCGGCCAGCACCACCGACCACAGGTTGCGCAGCGACACGCGGCGGTCGAACCCGCGCAGGGGCACATGGTCCTCGGGGTAGCCGTGCCGCTCGGGGATGCCCGAGCCCGCGCGGCCGCCCACGCCCACGAAGCTCACCTCCATCCCCCGCGCGCGGAGCTCCTCAGCCAGCGCGAGCGCCGGCATGATGTGCCCGGCGGTCCCGCCCGCTGCGATCACCACGCGCAGCGGGTCGCCCGGGGACGACGGCGAGCCGCCGTGTGCGCGATCGCCGGCTGATCCCGACGAGGATCCCGGATGCTGCGGTGAGGACGACGAGGCTGCTTCCCCCATAGCTCACGAAGGGCAGTGGCACGCCGGTGACCGGAAGGAGTCCCAGCACCGCCCCAAGGTTGACGATCGCCTGGATGCTGATGAGCGACACGAGACCCCCGGCCATGAGACGCAGCCGCAGGTCGGGTGCCGCCATGGCGATACGGTAGCCGCTCCAGATGACGGCCCCGAGCAGGGCGATCACCCCCAGCACCCCCACCAGCCCCAGTTCCTCGCCGATGGTCGCGATGATCATGTCGGTGTGGGCCTCGGGCAGGTAGTTCACCTTCTGCAGCCCGTTGCCCAGGCCCACGCCGCTCACCCCGCCGCTGCCCAGGGCGAGCTGGGCCTGCGTCACCTGGAAGCCCCGGCCCTCGGGGTCCGACCACGGGTCGATGAACGACGTGAAGCGCGCCATGCGGTAGGGGGCGGCCACGATGGCCGCCGCCGTCAGGGCCGCGGCGGCACCTGCCAGCAGGCCGAGCACGCGCCCCGGTACCCCCGCCAGCACCAGCATCACGAAAGCGGTGGACAGGAGGACGATGGTGGTGCCGAGGTCCGGCTCCATCACCAGGAGCACGCCCATGGCGATCATGATGCCGATGGGCTTCTTCAGGGCGTCGAAGGTGTCGAGGCGGTTGGCGTTCCGGGCCAGGTAGCCGGCCAGCCACACGATGAGCGCCAACTTGGCCAACTCCGACGGCTGCATCTGCACCGGGCCGAGGCCGAGCCAGCTGCGCGCCCCGTTGGCCTCGATTCCAAAGCCCGGCACCAGCACCACCACCAGGAGCGCCAGCGACACCAGCACGGCCGGTCGCCCCAGGCGGAGGATCAGCCCGGGGTCCACCCGGGCGCACACGCCGAACGCGATCAGCGCGACGAGGGCGAATGACCCCTGGCGCAGCAGCATCCCCGAGGGATTCTCATCCGACAGCAGCGCACTCGCGCTGGACGCCGAGTACACCATCACCACGCCGATGCACACCAGCACCAGCAGGGCGATGGACAGCACGGCCTCGGGTGCGATATCACCGGCGCCACGCCGCGGCGGGCGGGAGGACCGACGGGATCTGTCAGGGGCCGCGGTGCGCACGACACGGTGTTCGCCGCGCGCGGCCGGTTCCCTACCGGGCGCCCACCCCGCGCGCGGCCTCGCGGAACACGTCCCCGCGGTGCTCGTATCCCGTGAACTGATCGAACGATGCGCATGCCGGGGCGAGCAGCACCACCTCGCCGGGCGCGGCATCACGGGCGGCCTGTGACACCGCCTTCGGAAGGCTGCCCGCCTGGGTGGTGGCCACCCCCGCCGCGCCGAGAGCCGCGGCCATCTCCGGCCCGGTCTCGCCGATCAGGTACGCGTGCACCACCGCGCCCGCCGCAGCCGCCGCCAGATCGGCGAAGGGCGTGCCCTTGCTGCTGCCGCCGGCGATCAGGCGCACCCCCGCGGGATAGGCGTCCAGAGCCGCGATGGCCGCGGCGGGGTTCGTGGCCTTCGAATCGTTCACGAAGGTGACGCCCCGCGCAGTGCCCACCACCTCCAGCCGATGCGGCACGCCGGGGAATGTCGCGAGACCGGCCGCGATCTCCGCGGCCCCCAGCCCGGCATGGGCGGCCATGGCGGCCGCGGCCATCACGTTCTGCCGGTTATGCGCTCCACGCAGGGGAATCGCATCCCACGGCGCCACCAATCCGAGGCCCTGCACGTGCAACCCGCCCCGGGCCCATGACACCGTGTCAGGCCCCTCATCCACCCCGTCGGACACATGGCGGGCGGGCGCCGCGCCCGGGCAGTCCATGCCCACGGGCAGGATGGCCAGATCGCCTGCATCCTGATGCGCGAACACGTTCAGCTTGGCCTGCCGGTAGGCCGCGAAGTCCGGGTAGCGGTCCAGGTGGTCGGGCGTCACGTTCAGCAGCACCGCGGCGTGGGGGTGGAACGACGGCGTGTCCTCCAGCTGGAACGACGAGCATTCGGCCACCAGCCAGCAGTCCCCCGCCACCTGCCCCGCAAGCGACGCCATGGGCGTGCCCACGTTGCCGCAGGCCACCGCGTCGAGGCCGGCTGATCGCAGCACGTGCGCCAGCAGCTCGGTGGTGGTGGTCTTGCCGTTGGTGCCGGTGATGGCCATGACCGGGTTGGGCATGGCCCGGGACGCCAGTTCGATCTCACTCCACACCGGCGTGCCCGCCGCGTACGCCGCCGCGATGGGGGCCGCCTCGCGCGGCACCCCGGGACTGCGGATCACCAGATCCGCCGGCACCGGATCCTCGCTGGGCGCCCGCACCTCCACGCCCGCGGCGCGCAGGTCGTCCGCGGGCACGGCATCGCGGTCCACCGCCACCACCTGCCAGCCCAGGTCGCGCAGCAGGCCTGCGGCGGCACGCCCGGAGCGGGCCAGGCCCACGACCAGGGCACGGCCGGGCGCGGGAAGACCGCTCACGCGGGCAGCGTGCGGAAGAACAGCGTGAAGCCGATGCCGGCGAACATCAGCGCGATGAGCCAGAACCGCACGATGATCTTGGTCTCGCTCCAGCCCGCCATCTCGAAGTGGTGGTGCACCGGCGCCATCAGGAACACCCGGCGACCCGTGCGCTTGAACACCACCACCTGGATCATCACCGACAGCGCCTCGATCACGAACATGCCGCCGATGAAGATGAGCAGGATCTCCGTCTTGGTCATGACGGCCATGGCCGCGATGGCCCCGCCCAGCGCGAACGACCCGGTGTCGCCCATGAACACCGACGCCGGGTAGGAGTTGAACCAGAGGAACCCGACGCACGCGCCCATCAGGCATGCGGCGAGGATCGCCAGGTCGCGCTGCCCCGTGACCACGTAGGTCATCCCCACGTAGGCCAGCAGCGCGATGGCCATGGTGCCCGCCGCCAGGCCGTCCAGGCCGTCGGTGAGGTTGACGGCGTTGGTGGCCCCCGCCAGCACCAGGAACACCATCACCCCGAATGCGATCGGCCCGATCTCCAGCGAGTAGCTGACCACGTGGAAGTCGATCGTGGTGGGCACGCCCACCACTTGAACCGAGATCACCGCCAGCACCACGGCGATCACCACCAGCCCCAGCATCTTCCAGCGCCCCGACAGGCCGAGCGATCGCTTCTTCACGATCTTCATCCAGTCGTCCACGAAGCCGATGGTGCCGCAGGCGAGCGTGGTGAAGAGCACCAGCATCGAGGCGGTGCTGTGCGACGACAGGATGAGGAACGGGATGGCCATGGCCAGCAGGATGAGCAGCCCGCCCATGGTGGGGGTGCCCTGCTTCTCCGCATGCCCCTGCGGGATCTCCCCCTGGGGACGGACGAACTGCCCCACGTCGTGATCGCGCAGCCAGCGGATGACGCGCGGGCCCAGGAACAGCAGCAGCATGACCGACCCGATGGCCGCGATGAGCACGCGTGGCACGCGCCTACCCCCGCCCGAGGATGGCCGATGCCACCCGCTCCATCGCCATTCCCCGCGAGCCCTTCACCAGCACGGCATCGCCGGGGGCGATGAGCGCCGGCACGCCGGCCACGGCAGCCTCGGTGTCGGCGAACACCACGCTGTCCACGCCCTCCGCGCCGCGCGGGTACGCCGCAGCGCGCGGGCCCACCGCCACCAGCAGATCAACCCCCAGGTCGCGGGCACGGGCGCCCACCTCCCGGTGGAACTCCTCCTCCCCGGGACCGAGTTCCAGCATGTCGGCCAGCACCGCCACGTGGCGCCCGGGACGGCGGCACAGGTCGGAAAGCGCGGCGTCCATGGCCGGCGGATTGGCGTTGTAGCAGTCCTCCACCAGCACCCCGCCGCCGGGCAGTGCGTGCTCGGCACCGCGCATGGCCGACCGCTCGAGCACCACGTGCGTGCCCGGCGCGGGCGCCAGGCCGAGCGCCAGGGCCGCCTGCACCGCCGCAGCCATGTTGCGGCGCTCCCACGCCTTCATGTCGCCCAGGTCCAGCGGGATGTCCGGATCGTCGCCGAACCGTCGCACCTCGATGGCCGGCGGCAGGCGCGCCACGTGGGGGTCCAGCAGCGGCTCATCGGCAGGCACCACTGCCACGCCGCCCTCAGGCAGCGCGGCGAGGATCTCGGCCTTCGCCGCAGCGATGGCCTCGACGGTGCCCAGCAGCTCCAGGTGCACCGGCCCCACCGAGGTGATGACCGCCACGTCGGGCGGCGCAAGGGCCGCGAGCTCGGCGATCTGCCCGGTGCCCCGCATGCCCATCTCGATCACCGCCACCTGGGTGTCATCCGGGAGCCCCAGAATGCTGAGGGGCACGCCCACCTCGGTGTTGCGGTTGCCCGGAGTGCCCTCGGCACGGGCACCCGCCGCCCGAAGCACCGCCACCACGGAATCCTTCGTGGAGGTCTTGCCGTACGAACCGGTGACCCCCACCACCCGGGCGCCCAGCCCCTGCAGCACCCCGCGTCCGATCAGGCCGAGCGCCCGCACCGGGTCGTGGTGGACCAGGATGGCCGCGCCCGAGTCGCGCAGTTCATCGCCGATCTCCCCCCACGCCTCCTCCGACACCAGCACCGCCGCCGCTCCCGCGGCGATGGCCTCCGGTGCGTGCAGCCCGCCGTCCACGTTCTCGCCCGGCACGCCCACGAACAGGTGCCCGGCCTGCACATCCCGGCTGTCGGCCGTTGCGCCCTCGCACACCACGTCGTCCGGCCCCGCCACCTGCGACGCGCTGGCCCACAGCACCATGTCGGTGGCCGAGAACCTCACGCGGCGCGTGCCTGCCCCAGCACGTCATGCGCGACCGCCCGGTCGTCGAACGGCGTCACCACGCCGTTCACCTCCTGGCCCGACTCGTGCCCCTTCCCGGCGATCAGCACCACGTCCCCGGGGCGCGCCATGGCGATGGCCTCCGCGATCGCCCTGCGGCGATCCGCCTGCACTTGCAGCTGGGCGGGGCCGTGGCCCGCGCCGGCGACGATGTCGCGGATGATGGCGTCGGGGTCCTCGCTGCGCGGGTTGTCGGACGTGACGATGCACACGTCCGACAGGGCCCGGCCGATGGCGCCCATCTGCGGCCTCTTCCCCCTATCGCGGTCGCCACCGCAGCCGAACAGCACGATGAGCCGGCCGCCCGCCGCCAGGTCGCGCGTGGCGCGCAGCACGTTCTCGAGGGAGTCCGGCGTGTGCGCGTAGTCCACGAGCACCTGGAAGGGCTGGCCGGCCTCGATGGGCTCCAGGCGGCCGGGCACACCCGTGACCGTGGCGATGCCCCGGGCAATCGCGCCCTGGTCCAGGCCCATGGCCTCGCCGAGCGCCACCACCCCCAGCACATTCGACACGTTGAAGCGCCCACGCAGGGAACTCGACACCTGCAGCGCGCCTCGCGGGGTGCGGACCGTGGCCGTGAATCCGTGCGCTCCCATGTCGAGCGCCTCGGGCGCCACATCCGCATCGTGCGCGTCGATGCCGTACCGCACCACCCGGTGCAGCGACGCCGCCAACTCGCGCCCGCGCGGATCGTCCACGTTGACCGCGGCGGGGGGGTCGGCCCCATGGCCCTCGGGCCGCGCGAACAGCAGGCGCTTGGCCGCGAAGTAGGCGTCTTCATCGCCGTGGTAGTCCAGGTGATCCCGCGTGAGGTTGGTGAACAGCGCGCCCGAGAAGTCGAGGCCCGCCACCCGGCCCTGGTGCAGGGCATGGGATGAGACCTCCATGGCGCATGCGGTGTCGCCCGCCGTGCGCATGGCCGCGAGCAACCCCTGTATCTCCACGCTCTCGGGCGTGGTGTGCGTGGGCACCGACGACTGCCCGCCCACGCGCACCTCCACGGTGCCGATGAGCCCGCATGGCATGCCCGCGGCCTGCAGCACCGACTGCGCGAGATATGCGCAGGTGGTCTTGCCGTTGGTGCCGGTGATGCCCACCACGGTCATCGCCGTTGATGGATCGCCGGCCAGCCGCGCTGCCATGATGGCCATTGCCGCACGCGGGTCGGGGGCCACCACCTGCGGCACGGGCAGGTCCAGCGGGCGCTGCACCAGCAGCGCCGCGGCACCCCGGGCGACGGCGTCGGCCGCGAAGTCGTGGCCGTCCACCCGGCTGCCCGGCAGGCATGCGAACAGGTCGCCCGGCGTCACATCATCCGACCGGTACCGGATGGCCGTGATGTCGGGGGTTCCGGGGGTGTCCTCCGCCTCGGCGACGAGCCGCGTTCCGGGCACGCCGCCGGTCAGGTCCGTGAGCCTCATCCGGGTGGCCACGATACCAGTGCCCGCGGCGGCGACCCTATGGGGTGATTCGCAGTTGCCGCAGGGCGAATTCGGTGATCTGCTCGAAGGCGGGCGCGGCGACGTCGCCGCCGTAGAAGGCCCCGGCCTTGGGCTCGTCCACCATCACGGCCACCACGATGCCGGGCTTGGTGGCGGGCGCGTATCCGACGAACGACGCGATGTAGTTCTCGGTGTACTGACCGGTGTTGGGGTCGATCTTGTTGGCCGTGCCCGTCTTGCCCCCCACGGTGTAGCCCTCGATCTTGGCTTCCTTGCCCGTGCCGTCGTCGCTCACCACCTTCTGCAGCATGATGTTCATCTGCTCAGCGGTGCGCGGCTTCAGGATCTGCTGGCCGCGCGGGTGGGGAAGCACGCGATCGCCCACCTTCTTCACCACGTGCGGCGGCACCATGCGCCCGCCGTTCGCGATGGCGCCGTAGGCCTCGGCGATCTGCGCCAGGGTCACCGACACGCCCTGGCCGATGGGGATGTTGAGGATCGACACGCCGGACCAGTCCTCGAATGCCGGGAGCGACCCCGACACCTCGCCCGGGTAGTCGAACCCGGTCTTGGCACCGAACCCGAACTTCTGGATCCACTCGTGCGTCTTGCGCTGCCCGAGCTTCTGGGAGATCAGCACGGTGCCGACGTTGCTCGAGTTCTGGAGGATCTCCTGCACGCTCCACGACACGGCGGGGCGGTAGTGCGCCTCCTTCAGCGTGCGGTCATAGAGGGTGAGGGTCTCGGGCACGTCGATCACGGTGGTGCGATCCACCACGCCATCCTCGATCGCGCCGGCGATCGCCACCACCTTGAAGGTGGACCCCGGCTCGTAGGCGTCGGTGATCGAGCGCACGCGCTCGGTGTCGGGCTTGAACGTGCCCCGGTCGTTCGGATCGAAGCCCGGCACCGTGGCCATGGCCAGTACCTCTCCGGTGTCCGGCCGCATCACGATGGCCGACGCCGCGGTGGCATCGTGGGTGCTGAGCGTCTCCGCCAGGACCGCCTCGGTCTTCTGCTGGATGGCGCTGTTCAGCGTGAGGGTGATGGGCGTTCCCGGCGTGGGCGCGCGGTCCTTGATGATCCTGAGCGACTTGCCGTCCGGGTCGCGGGCCTCCTCGCGCATGCCCTCGGTGCCCTTCAGCTCCGACTCCATGGTCTTCTCGAGGCCGGTGAGCCCCACTCCCCAGTCGTCGGTCATCCCCACCAGCTGCGCGGCCACCGACCCCAGCGGGTACAGGCGCTTCTGGGTGTCCTGCAGGGTGATGCCGGGCAGGTCCAGCTCGCGCAGGTAGCGCTCGCGCTGCTGGTCCACCCCGGTGTTGAGCATGGCGTAGCCGCCCTTGCCGGAGATGCGCTTCTCCACCTCGGCCACGGGCAGCCCCACCGCCGTGGCGATCTTCTCGGCCGTTCCGCGCGGGTCCTCGATGAGGTACGGAGTGGCCGTCACCGCGACCGCGTGCTTATCCACGGCGAGTTCGCGGCCGTCGGCCGACAGCACCGGACCGCGCGGGGCGGGCAGGCGGATCGTGCTCTCGTGCTGGTCCTGCGCCTTCTTCGACAGATCGCCGGCCTCGACGGTGGCGAGCCAGCCCGCCCGCAGCGCCATGATGCCCAGCGCGGCCACCGTGGCCATCGCGATCAGGCGGATGCGCCGCCCGGCACGCCGCTCGGCATCACCCCTCCGCTGACCGCCGCGCGGGCGGTCAGCGCGTGCGGGGCGCCTGTCCCGGCCCAATGCGGGCCCCCTTCGGCACGCTCACGTAGGTCAGGCCGCTGCCCGGCGCCTGCACCATGCCCAGGCGCTGCACCGCCTGCTCCACCACCTGCCCGTCCTTCTGCGCGAGCACGGCGCGCAGGCGCAGGATGTCGGCCTGCGCCTGGTTGTACATGTCCACCGTGCGCCCGGTCTGGGTGGTGAGGTTGAGCCGCTGCACGTTCACGAAGACCACGCCGCCGAGCAGGAGGGCGATGAGCGGGATGAGCACCCAGGCCAGGCGGATTCCATCGAGGTGCAGGCGCTCCAGCAGGGTGGGCCGGCGCGAATGCACCACCCGCGGGCGGGTGCGTCGCATTGCCTGACCGGCGCCGGAGCGACGGGGGTCGCCCGGCGCGCCGCCTGGGCGGGGCGCCGGCGCAGGGACGGCCCGCGCGGCCCCCGTGCGGGTGCTCACGCGTCCGCCTTGCGGATCACCCGGAGGCGCGCCGAGTGCGCCCGCGGGTTGGCGGCGATCTCGGCGGTCACGGCCTTCACGGCCTTTGGCGTGAGCATGCGCCCCTCGGGCGACTGGCCGCACCCGCACACGGGGAGGTCGGGCGGGCAGATGCATCCCCGGGTGCGATCACGCATGAAGCGCTTCACCATGCGGTCCTCGAGGGACTGGAATGCGATCACCGCAAGGCGCCCGCCGGGACGCAGCAGGTCGAAGGCCTCGGGCAGTGCCCGCTCGAGGATGCCCAACTCGTCGTTCACCTGGATGCGCAGCGCCTGGAAGACGCGCTTGGCCGGGTGCCCTCCGGCGAACAGGGCCGGCGTGGGGACGGCGCCGCGGATGATCTCCACCAGGTCCCCGGTGGTCACGACGGGCTGCTCGACGCGGCGGCGGGCGATCGCCCGCGCGATCTGGCGTGCGTGGCGCTCGTCGCCGTACTCGCGGAACCACCGGGCCAGGTCCGCTTCGTCTGCGCCGTTCACCAGGTCGGCGGCGCTCACCGGCAGCGCCGGGTCCATGCGCATGTCCAGCGGCGCCTGGCGCGAGTACGAGAACCCGCGCTCGGCGGTGTCCACCTGCATGGATGACAGCCCCAGGTCCATCAGCACCACGTCGGCCCGAGTGCCCTGCGCGGCCAGGTCCGCCAGGCCGGTGGCGAAGTCCGTCCGCTCGAGGCGCGCCGGGCAGGGCATGGACGCACGCAGGGCATCGAAGTGACGTGCGGCCTCGGGGTCACGATCGATGCCGATGAGCTCACCGGTGGGGCCCAGGCGGGCGGCCAGCGCCGCCGCGTGCCCTCCCGCGCCGAACGTGCAGTCCACCACCACCTCGCCGGGCTCCGGCGCCGTGAGCGCCAGCACCTGATCGAGGAGCACCGGCACGTGGGGGGCGCCGCCCGCGGCCGTGGGAACGGCCTCGATGCGCGACGCCGCGGCCGTCATCCCCGGCCCCCGTCGATCCGTTGCGCAAGGCGCGCGGCGCGCTGTGCCACGCCGTCCTTGCGCAGGCGGTCGAAGCGCTCCTGCAGCCGATCGGGGTTCCACAGCTCCAGGTAGGAGCCAGCGCCCACCACCTTCACCTTGCCGTCCAGCCCGGCGTGCTCGCGCAACTCGGCCGGCACCAGCAGGCGGCCCTGCTTGTCGAGGCCTTCCTGTTCGAAGGCGCCCGCCAGCAGGAACCGGCTGATCTCGCGCTGGTCGTCGTCCAGCACGCTCATGCGCCCGAACGTCCCCTCGATGAAGCCCGGCCACTCGAAGCGCGGCACCACGACGAGGCAGTCATCCAGCCACCAGGCGGTGACGGTGCCGTCTGCGAAGGGCTCGCGAAGGCGGGCCGGGATCGCTACCCGCGACCGGTCATCGAGGCTGCACTCATACGTGCCACTGAGCAGACGGGGTGCCACACGCGGCAACCTACCCCCGTCCTCCCCACAATGCAACCCAAATACCCCAACTTGTTCTCACATCACCCCACCCGCCCACCCAGGCGCACCTCGCAACGAGGCGTTCACCCCCGGACCGCACGCTGCAACGCAGAGTGCGGTGAGAACACATGTTCCGTCCGAGGGGGGTCGTACATTTGTTCGCATGAACACGCGAACCCATCTCACGCTCGTCCCCGCCATCGATGACGGGGCATCCCCTCAGGACCCGCGCGTCGCGGCGCGCAGGCGCACCACCACGCAGCGGCCCCCGGGTGGCAGGGCCGCGGGCGCGGCCGCTCTCGCCGCCGGCCTCACCCTGGGGCTGGCGCTGGGCGCCGTGGCCACCCTCGTCACGCACCCGGGCACCTTCGGAACCCTGCTGCTGCCGGTAGCCGCCGCAGCCGGGCTCACGCTTGCAGCCGCGTTCCGCAGCCGCCAGGTCGCGCAGCGCCGGCGCCGCGCCGCCCGCATGCGCCACGAGCGCGATCAGGTGCGCCAGCGGGCGCTCCTGCCCAGGCCTGTCCTGGTCCACTCCCGCAGGGAGTTCCGGCCCGTACTGGTGCCGGGCGAGTCCGTCGCGACGCCCATCCGGCGCGCGGCGTAGGCCGCCGGGCGCCCGGGAGCGCTGCTCCCGCCCCGGGCGCCCGGCCGGCATGTGTCACCCCCGGAACGGGGGGTGCCGCAGGGCCTGCGCGCGCGCTATGTTCGCGGGGTGAGCGACGCCCCGCGGCTGGCCGTCTTCGGCGATATCCACGCGAACCTGCCGGCCCTCGATGCGGTGCTCGAGGCCATCGCCGACTCCGGCATCACCCACGCCATCATCACCGGCGACATCGTGCTCCGTGGCCTGCAGCCCGAGAAGTGCGTCACGCGCGTGAGGAAGACCGGTTGGCCATGCGTGGAGGGCAACACCGACCGGCGGGTCGTCGGCAAGAAGGTGAAGCCCAAGACCAACCCGCGCGACATGCGCCCCGGCACGCGCACGTGGACCAAGACCATGCTCAGCCAGAAGTCGCTCGACTGGCTGGATGGGCTGCCAGCCGTCGTGGAGGCGAGCCTGGGCCCGCACCGCGTGGTCGCCGTTCATGGCGACCAGACCGTGCCCCCCGGAATGGTCGATCACGGCGCGGACGACCACCAGATCATCGCGACGATGGACGCGCTGGGCGCGGACGTGCTGATCACCGCCCACACCCACTCGCCCATGCTGCGGTGGGTGGACGGGCGACTGGT
>Ga0255767_1002599_pt1 | contig 15587 bp, 9 predicted proteins | sample 071ome_24_FD_179967 | JGI IMG/M metagenome (GOLD analysis project Ga0255767, IMG submission 179967) | Coastal salt marsh microbial communities from the Groves Creek Marsh, Skidaway Island, Georgia - 071402CT metaG (version 2) | ecosystem: Environmental > Aquatic > Marine > Intertidal zone > Salt...
CGGACGGGGACTTTTTGCGCTGGATGTGACGGACCCTGAGAAGTTCAAAGAAAGCAATGCGACGCATATTGCCCTGTGGGAGTTCTCAAGCAGTGACGACCCGCATCTTGGATACACTCTGGCGCGGCCCACTATTGCCCTGCTGCCGAATGGCAGGTGGGCAGCGATTGTCGGCAACGGCTATGAACACACGGCCGTCGGGACGCCGACTTCCGGCCAGGCCGAGCTTTTCGTGATTTTTCTCGATGGCGGTCTTGATCGAAAGTGGACGGAGGGTCGCGATTACCTGAGGATTCCCACAGGCACAGGATCGGTTGGCCGCCGAAACGGATTATCGACGCCTGCCGTCATCGACACTGATGGAGACCGGGTTGCCGATCGTGTCTATGCCGGCGATATCCAGGGCAATCTTTGGGCCTTTGATCTTTCCAGCAAACTGACTGCTGACTGGAAGGTGGCTCACGGTGGTCCGCTTTTCAGCGGCGCCGCGCGCCAGCCCATTATGGCCAAGCCGGAAATCATCCGGCATCCCACACTGCCCCTGCGGGGCAACGAACCCAATCTGATGATCTTTTTCGGCACGGGCCAGTATCTCGTTGCGGGCGACAACACCACCACCGATACCCAGAGTTTCTACGCTGTCTGGGATCGGGGCAGGGGTCGGTTAGATCGGACGGATCTCGTCGAGCAGGTATTTTTGCGTACCAACCAGAGCGGTGGACGCATTACGGATCCGGACCGTTGGCAGGAGCTTAAGGTCGACTACAGACAGGCGAGCTCCGGCGACCGGTATGGCTGGTACCTCGATCTTCCCGATAAGGGCGAGCGCGTTGTGACGGATGCCCGGTATCGGGATGGCCTTGTGTTCTTTAATACATTGGTGCCGACCGATCCCCGACCCTGCGCTGCGGGTGGCACAGGCTGGATGATGTCCGTCGATGCGCTGACCGGCGGCAGTCCGGTGGCGCCCGCGTTTGATTTTGATGACAACGGCATTGTCGATCCCGAAGGGGATACCGAAGTTATCGGTGGCGATGGACGCAGAAAGAAAAAGCGTGTGGGTTATGCCGGCAAGAAATACAGTTCCAAAAACGGTATCCCCACCGGCGTCTCGATTATCGGCGACAGCCGGTATACTGCCGGCAGTGGAACAGATGAGTCGTCCGAGATCGTGGTCGAGGCATTAAAGCCCGGCGAAGGCACGCTCAAAGGACGCACTTCCTGGGATCAGTTGTTCCCGGAATAGCGCTCTGTGTCCATTAACCAGCGTTGGCTGGGCAGAACCATAATCTTAAGAAAATGGAGGAGACATGACGGGCAAGGTCATCGCATTTTTTCCCGAGGCGGCGTTTGGACCGGCTCTGAACTCGGTCGGGATCGCACAGGCGTGCGAAAAACTGGGGCACAAGGCTGTGTTTCTTACCGATCCCGGGATGCAGGGCGTGTATTCCGGTTATGGGTTTGATGAGTACACCGTGAACATGTCCGAACCCATGCCGCCGGAGGAGATGGCGAAGTATTGGACAGATTTTATTAACGGACACATTCCCAATTTTGATCTGACGGCTTACGAGCAGATCGACAACTATGTCAAGGAGTGTTGGGAAGCCATCGTCGAAACAGCTGTCTGGGCAGAAAAAGAATTACCCGGTGTTCTGGAGAAAGTCTCACCGGACATCGTGTGTGTCGATAATGTGATCCTGTTCCCGGCGATCAAACGCTACGCCCGTGAAAACAACAAGCCCTGGGTGCGGGTAATCTCGTGCTCCGAGAACGAGATTCCTGATCCGCAGATTCCTCCGCATCTTTCAGGTTGCGGCGAAAACGACAGCGAGTGTTTCAGTGCCTTCCAGAATCACTTCAACGAAGTCATCCAGCCCATTCACGACCGCTTTAATGCTTTCCTCGCGGAGTGTGGTGAGGCGGCTTACCCGGTTGGCGAGTTTTTTGAAGCCTCACCGCATATGAATCTGCTGCTCTATCCTGAGCCCGTCAAGTTCAACCGCGCAACGCCGCTGGACTCAGGACAGTTCCAGTATCTCGAAGGCTGTGTACGCGACGAAGAGGCGTATGAGGTGCCGCAATTCAAGGCTCATAACGATGCGCCTTTGCTCTATGTCAGTTTCGGCAGCCTTGGTTCAGGGGACACCGGCCTTTTGAAGCGACTCATGGATGTGGTCTCTACCATGTCGGTCCGTGCGCTCTTTAACGTCGGAGACTATGAAAGCGAATACGATACCGTTCCTGATAACGTACAGATCGCATCGTGGTATCCCCAGCCTTCGGTGATTTCTCAGGCGGATGCCGTGATCCATCATGGGGGCAACAACTCCTTCAATGAGTGCCTGTATTTCGGCAAGCCAGCGATCATCATGCCGTATGTCTGGGATGGTCACGACAACGCCAAGCGTGTTGCGGAAACTGGACACGGACACCACCTGCATCGCAATCACTGGAAACCCAAGGAACTGCGGGCGACCATTGAGAGCATGCTCAGCAACAAAGCCATGCAGGAGCGTCTTGCTGCCACCTCAGCGCATATGCGCTCTGAACACGGGCCGACCAAGGCCGCAGCGATTCTCGATAGATTGCTGGACTAATTTTCTCAAGGGATCAGCCTTGGGTCGGTAGACCTATGGGCCCTGTTTTCTGCTAGGGTAGAAACCGTGGCCCCGGTTACCCCTAAAGAAAAGTCCCGATTTCGAAGCGCCCTGACTCTGTCGTGGCGCAGTCTGCTGCCGCTTGGATTGCTTGCTTTGGCGTTGGTTCTTCGGCTTGCGGAGCCGTCGCTGCTCACCGATATCCGGCTCGCGGTGTTTGACCAGTATCAAGTGCTTAAGCCCCGGGAAAAGACTCCGGTCCCGATGCAGCTGGTCGATATTGATGAGCGCAGTCTCCAGCAATTCGGGCAATGGCCATGGCCGCGCAATCAGCTCGCACGACTGATTGATACTATCAACGACGCGGGTGCTGCGGCCATCGTCATCGATGTTTTGCTGTCTGAACCGGATCGGCTTTCACCGTCTGCTGTGGCCAATATGATTCCCGATTGGCCCGAATATCAAAGTGCCCGCGAGGCGATCCTTGGGCGCACGGGTCACGACGAGCAACTTGCCCAGTCCCTTGCCCGCGCGAATAGTGTGCTGGGGTTTGCGCTTGATGACGAGATCGTGGGTGAAGTGCCGTCTCTCAAGGCCGGTCTGGTTCGGGCCGGTGATCCGCCCGGTCCATTTTTGCCTGCTTTTGCCGGCGGCATATCGGCTTTACCCCTGCTGACTGAGGCGGCCGAGGGCTACGGCGCCTGTAGTTTGGTTCCGGACCCTGATGGCGTAGTCCGGCGTGCCTCTTTGCTGGTATCTGTTGCCGGGAAAGTGCTGCCCACGCTTGATGCAGAAGCGGTTCGGGTGGCGCAGGCAGCCTCGACCTATATCGTAAAGTCCACTAACGCGAGCGGTGAGGAGTCGTTTGGCGCGCCCGGCGGTGTCGTCGGCGTCAAGATCGGTGGCTTGACGGTGCCCACTGATGAAAAAGGCCGGATTTGGATCCGTTACTCGAACCAGCCTTTCGACGCCATCGGGGCTTCGGATCTCCTCACAGGGGCTTTTGATCCTGAGGCAGTTGCGGGAAAGATTGTCCTGCTGGGTTCAAGTGCTGCCGGGCTATCGCGACCCCAGCCGGTTCCGGTCCTTGGGGTTGTGCCGGCCCTCGAGATTCGGGCTCAGATTCTGGAGACGCTGATTAGCGGAGACTTCCTGCACCAGCCTGACTGGGCCAGGGGCGCCGAAGTATTGGCGTTACTGTTGTTTGGCCTGCTGCTTATCTGGTTGCTGCCGCGTTGGGGCGCGCTGTGGTGTGCATTCATCGCGCTGGGTGCAATCGCGGCAGCACTGGGAACGTCCTGGACACTTTTTTCCCAGTACAGCACCTTGTTCGCCCCGTTTTATTTCGTGTTTGTGATCGTTTTGCTTTATCTGACGCAGTCGCTGCAGGTTTACCTTGCAAGTGAAAAAGAGAAAAAAGAGGTGCGCGGTGCCTTTGGGCGTTATCTCTCACCGGTTTTAGTGGAGCAACTGGCCAATGATCCTGACAAGCTGAAACTCGGCGGTGAGACACGGCACATCAGCGCACTTTTTTGCGACATCCGGGGATTTACGAGCCTGTCGGAACAACTCGCGCCCGAAGAACTGACGGCGCTGCTGAACCGGTTTTTGACCCCGCTGACTGATGTGATCCTGAACGAGCAGGGAACCATCGACAAGTACATGGGCGACTGCATCATGGCGTTCTGGAATGCGCCAGTGGATGTCCCTGAGCATGAGTATCGGGCGTGTTCTGCGGCGCTGAAAATGCTCGATGCATTGACGAATCTCAATCAGGCTTTGCGGCGTGAAGCTGAAGAGTCGGGCGCCGACATACAAGAGCTTCGAATCGGCATCGGCATCAATTCCGGTACGGCCCTCGCAGGCAACCTTGGCTCCGAGCAGCGGTTCGACTATTCAATACTTGGCGACAGCGTTAATCTGGCCTCGCGGCTTGAGGGGCAATCCAAAACCTATGGGGTGGAAATTCTGATGAGCGAGGCAACGCGAGCGCCCGTTCGGGATCTCGCCTTTCTGGAGCTCGATCTCGTGCAGGTCGTGGGCAAAAGCGAGCCGGTACGGATCTTCACTCTAGTCGGGGATGAGTCGCTTGCCCGCAGTGAAGTGTTTCTTGAAGCACAGAGCATGCAAAAGCGTATGCTGGAACACTACCGCGCGAGCCGCTGGCGGGAGGCGCTTGAGTTGATTGAACAACTCGAGCAGCTCGAGCTGCAGCGTTTTACAGGTTATCTCTCGATGATGCGCAACCGCATCGAGGCATTTAGAACCTCCCCTCCTGGAAAGGACTGGGACGGGGTAGAACGCCGGCTGGTGAAATAAAGCGTCCGGTTAAGACGCTAGCGCTGCGATCCGGCGAACACCCCGGCTGCATGATAGTCGTGACCGGTGACTTTAAAATGCCCGCCGATATCGGGGGGTGCGTTGCCGTGGGCCGTGCCGCCGAAGAAATATCCGCCCGCCTGCAGTGTTCTGGTGCCGGAAGCACCCGTTACATGGAAGACCGTGTTGTTGGGAGTGAGTGCCGAAGCGCCTGAGTAACGACTGCCGTCAAAGTCGGCGCTAAAGCTCTGCACCTGGTAGGCGCTTACCCCAAATTGCACGCGGGCATCAAAACTGCCTGTCTTTTCCTGAAGTATGCCAGCGCCTGCTACCGCGCCGACGAGCCCGCCGGAATATGTAGCCGTCTTGCCGGCCGCCTCAGCAAGATCTGATGCTGTCGCAGCAGCGCCCGAAATCCAATGCTGGATTTCGGAGATGGAGTTCCCAGAATCCGTTATTGAGGTCGTTTTGCGGTGCCATTTCAAGAAGCGGCAGTCTTTGCAAAGCGGGATCTCGTCTCCCACGAGTCGCATGGAAGAGTTTTCTCGGCTAATACTGGAGGTCATAGCGAAATCGGCCCCCACATCAAAGATGCCGGTTGCGACGAGTGTAGTGGGTTTTTCACTCTTTAAATCGGTTGCTTTGGCTCTTACGAGCGTCGTTGTGCAAACTCCGGCAGTACAGGTTATGGTATGAGTAGTTGTGGTTTCAGTCGTCGTTGTTTCAAATGAAGACGGTGAGAGTGATTCACTCTCGGAAATAAAGGTTTCACTCTCGGACAGCGAAGTACCAGAGACCGTAAACGTCTCAGTGGGCTCAGTTGTCGTAAACGTCTCAGTGGGCTCAGTTGTCGTAAACGTCTCAGTGGGCTCAGTTGTCGTAAACGTCTCAGTGGGCTCAGTTGTCGTGCAGCCAGCGAGAGGATCACAAGTAGTCGTTGTGCTTTCAAAATCGGTAGCGACTGGCTCCAATGGCTCCAATGGCTCCAATGGCTCCAATGGCTCCAATGGCTCCAATGGCTCCAATGGCTCCAATGGCTCCAATGGCTCTAACGGCTCCAGAGAGCTAAAGCTGGTTAACTCAGCTTCAGTTGGGCAGTATCCGTCGATAGCAGGATCACAGGGTCGATCGACGGGATCGGGGTCAGTTATGGGCGCAAAGTATGTGGGCCTGTCTGCTTCCGTCGTCCCTGTAAAAATGTAATCGTCTGAATGTACATATCCACTTGTCGGAGCGGTAACAAATGCGCCATCCTCGGTTCTAACCCCCGGGGCTCTGGTCGTGTCATCAACTGCTTTTGTGAGCTCTGTGAGATCTGCTGCCGGTTCAGCGCGCGCGCGAACCGGGCTGCCGCCAATGGGAGATCCAATCGGAGGCGCAAAGGCCGCGACATCTTTGCTGAAATCGAGAGTCAGTGCCGTAATCTCAAGCTTTAGTGCTGTTGGTGCCACCGGCGGGGCAGGGATGCTAACCGTCGTTGCGGGCAGCGCAGGGGCAACGGGGATAACCGGCGTAACAACTCTGCTGGAAGCTGAGGGCGCAGGAGGCAGTCCAGGCGTTGGGCTGGTGCCTGGGGTGATGGCAATTCCCCCCTCAGAAGCACCTGGCAGGGGCGGTAACCCGGTTGCCGGCAAAGTGTCCGGAGCGACGTAAACGGCGCCATCAGATTCTGCAGGCAGAGGGGGCAAGGGTGCAGTTCCCGGAGCAATCGTTATCTCTCCTTCAGAGCCGCCCGGCAACGGAGGCAGTCCAGTCGGTGGAGCTCCTGTCGCGATATAGATCTCTCCCTCCGAACCTTCAGGCAGGGGCGGCAGATCTGTTGCGGGAATGTCGGCCGCAAAGCCTGCTTCGGGCAGTGGTGGAGCACCAACCTCGCTAGATTCTCCTGGCGGAAGCGGCGTGAAATTTTCGGCATCCCCCGGGGGAGGCAGAGGTATGAGTCCATCATCAGCGACAAATCCTTCGCCAGGCTCGCCCGGAGCCAATGGCGCCGGACCCAATGGTTCCGTCCCGGGCTCGGGGGGCGGCTGATTATTGCCGGGCAAGGGTCCCTCAGGATTTTCCTGATCAGCAACAAAGTCGGATCCTTCTGGGGGAGGCTGGTTTGGATCGGGCTCTGCTTGAGCGAGACCCGGCTCGGGCGCACCCCCGTCTTCTGATGGTTGCTCTCCCGGCTCGGGCTCCGGAGCTGTGGTTGCCTGATCGTTCTCTGCGGTTGCCGGTTCCTGTCCAGAATCCTCCGGCTGCGTCCGAGCGGCTGGCTGATCGGAAGCGCCAGATTGTTCATCAGCAGCCTCAGGCGCAGGCGGCTCTGCTGATTTTTCGAGCGATGCAATGTCTTGTGCGAGTGCCTCAGGATTGATTTTCTGAGCGACCGGTGCCTCCGTTTGCCCCGTCGATACACTAAAGGCTCTTCCTGACTGTGATGTGCTTGCCGTCAGGCCGGAAGCGGCAGAGGTCACACTTAACTGGGTGCCATACAGCAGTCCTGCCTCCAGTCCTGCGGACGATTGTTTTACGTAGGCAATTCCGCCCCGCACGCTGACGGTGGCGGAGGGTGAGTTGAAAACGATGGGCTGGTTCTTTGAGATTTTGCCCCCCACCAGTCGAAAGACGCCCTTGCTGATACTGACGACCATGTCTCCGGTGCCGGTGGCCGGGTCATAGACGTATTCATCGATGGTCATCTCTGAGCTTGCGCCAACGGTCAAAGACGTTCCGTCCCGGAAAAGGAGCTGTGCTCTGCCGGCTTCGTCGGTCGAGACTTTCTCGTTGAAAAAGACATCCACACCCGTTTCAAGATCACGCGCAGGAGAGACCGGCGGCTTGCCTTGCGCGTCAATGACGGACGCCGCGGTGACGCCGACCTGCACCTCTTCGCTGGATGCAACTGAACTAACAGGCAGCACGAGCAGCGCCAGAGCCACCAGCGAGACGGGTGAGAAATGTTTAGCTCTCATTTTGCTGTTCCCTTAAGTCTGCTAGAACTGGCCCAGCACGCTAAGGCTTGAAAACCAGTTTTCGTTGGCATAATTCGGCAAATTAGAGTCCACATGAGTATAGCCGGCGGTTGACATAAGACTCAGGTTGACGGGCAGTGGAATCACCAGGGACGCGCTCGTACGCAGCGTCTGGTCTTTGCGCACCACACTTGCATCCACGCCCGGATTGGCCTCATCGTAGGATTTATCATAAAAGCCCGCAGTCGCCGACAGCATCCAGGGGGAAGGACTGAACGTCAGCAGTTTTCCCAGAATGTGCTGAACAACCGCCTGGACACCATACTCCCAGTATGCCGAGGACTTTTCGTCAGTACCTTCATTGAAAGCACTGAGGTTGATGGTGCCGATGGTGAAATCAGAGATGCCAAAGGTTCTGCCGCCAAAAAGACGCAAGCGGGGACCCTTAAGCCCCGCCTCGGCGGCCTGGCTATAGTCGCGGTCAACATAGCGGGTGCCCACGGTCCAACTGCTGCTCATCGAGGTTCTCAAGGCAATATCAAACCCGCCGCCGATTCCCTCGAAACTGTCTTTGCCCCCAAGCGCCATATTATTGACGACGACATAGGGACGAAGATCCAGCGCGCTTCCGGGCTTCGGGGTAAGGATAACGCGCGGACCCACCTGCAATTCAAAAAGGGTGGTATCGATCTGTGACTGCTTGTCTTGCCAACTGCTGTAGGCAGAGACCCCAGCTTCAAGCGTTGTGCTGGGTTCGGTCTCGAAGTCATACACATAGTTGAACTGGCCGGCGAGCGAGATATCCCAGTCCGGCTGGCGGGTGTATTGCTCATCAAGAACTGCACTGCCGCCAAACAGCCGGATGTTTTGCGTCATCGGACCGCCATTGGCATTGGACTGGTAGCGTACCCCAGCCACCACCGTGCCGTTAAAGCGGTGCGGCGAGGTTAACGCGTCGATCTGTGTGATCAGTTCTTGCGCGCTCTGCTTAACGTCCTCAGGGACTTCTTCATGTGCCACCACCGCATTGAGATAGGTAAGGGCCATGGCATAGGAGCCAAGCTGAAAATACAAAGTGCCCAACTGCATCCGCACCTGGGGCAGGTCGGGCTCGATGATGAGCATACGCTCAAGGGCGGCGACAGCGCCTTCCAGATCGCCTACCGCAATCGCGAGTTCGGCAAAACGGAAAGTCTTATCAAGATTGCCAACATCTTCATACATCTCAAGAAACGCGGCGTCGTATTGCTCGTCGATCGTGAGTTCCTGAGAGTGGGCGACAGAAACCACGCCCAAAAGCGCGCAAAAAAGGGCAGGCAAAACCACACGGGGAGGCCACCAAAGTTGGGCCAGACGGTCAGAAATGGAGCAGCGACAAATACTCATGACCGGCATTTTATGCAACTTTACAGCGTGGTGCCGAGTGGAGTCAGACCGGGCGATAACGAGGGGTTAAAACCACCTATTTGGCGAGACCGCTTTTGGCCCTCAGTTCTCGGGCTGCTGTGTTGTGACGCCGTATGAGATCCGCTTCATTGATATGGGATACCTGCCCGTCAACGACTTTCCAGTTGCCAGCGATCATGACGCGATCGGCTCGGGAAGTGCCGCACAGCACGAGCGCCGCCATCGGATCGTCATAGCCGCTATGGCGAAGTTCATTGAGTCGAAAGAGTGCAAGGTCAGCCTGTTTGCCGACCGCAATTGAGCCGATATCGTCGCGACCGAGGCACTGGGCGCTGCCTCGTGTGGCAAGATGAATGGCGTCAAGATGGCTGAATCCTTTGGCACCCTCGCGCAGTCGCTGCAGCATCATCGCTGCGCGAACCTCCTCGATTGCATTGGAGGCGTCGTTGGAGGCCGATCCATCCACACCCAAGCCCACGGCACTGCCTGCGTTTTGTAAATCGCAGGCCGGGCAAAGGCCCGAAGCGAGCGTCATGTTCGAGTGGGGACAGTGGGTAACAGCGGTGCCGGCTTTGCCGAGCCGGTCAATCTCGTCATTGTTGAAGTGAATGCCGTGGGCGAGCCAGGTTTGGTTGCCAAGCCAGCCGCAGTCCTCGAGGTAGTCGAGTGGGCGCATCCCAAGCTTGGCAACGCAAAAATCATTTTCGTCCTGTGTTTCGCCAAGGTGTGTATGCAGCCGAACTCCTAGCTTGGCGCCAAGTTCCGCCGTTTGCCGCATCAGATGTTGTGTCACGGAAAAAGGTGAGCAGGGGGCGAGTGCAATCTGCACCATGGCCCCCGGCCCCGACTGATGAAAGCGGTTTACGACACGCTCACTGTCGGCCAGGATCTCATCGGTCTCTTGAACCACCGAATCGGGCGGCAGCCCCCCGTCTTTTTGAGAGAGGTCCATTGAGCCGCGGGTTAGGGTGACACGTATACCGATCTGTGTCGCCACCCCAACCTGGATATCCACCGCTTCTTCAAGACCTTTAGGATAAAGATAGTGATGATCCGAGGTAGTGGTGCAGCCCGAGAGCAGCAGTTCGGTCATGGCGAGTTCCGTCGCGACAGCCAGCCCCTCAGGATCAAGCCCGGACCAGACCGGGTAAAGCGCTTTCAGCCAGTCGAAGAGTTCCTTGCCGAGCGCGGGTCGTAGCGCCCGGGTGAGGGTCTGATAGAAGTGGTGATGTGTGTTGATGAGGCCCGGCAGGATGACATGGGAGGAGGCATCGAACTCGGTGCATGGCCCTGCAGGCGCCTTGCCTGATGGGATCAGTTCGACGATGTCGCTGCCTTCAACCACCATCCCGCCGCCAGCGTTATCGGCCAGGATGGCAAGCGGATTCTTTAGCCAGAGTCGGCTCATGGTGCGCAGGCTCAAGTCGAAAAAAAACCCGCCCCGACAACCGGGGCGGGTTTTGGATCAGCCGAAAACGGCCCTATTCGGGCAGTTTGTCGTCAACGCCTTCTACATAGAAGTTCATGCCGGCCAGCATGCCGTCGTCCGCCACGGCGCCCGCGGGCACAACGACCTCACCCGCCTGGTTACGGATCGGGCCGGTGAACGGATGAAGGTCGCCGGACCGGATGGACTCAGCTGTTTTGGTTGCCAGCGCTGCCACATCTGCAGGCATATTGGTGAACGGCGCCATGACGACCATGCCTTCGGCCATGCCGTCCCAGGTGTTGGCAGTGCTCCAGCTGCCATCAAGAACTGCCTTGGCTCTGGCGATGTAGTAGGGCCCCCAGTTGTTCACGTTGGCCGTCAGCTGTGTCTTCGGTCCGAAGTGAATCATGTCGGACGCCTGACCAAAAGCATACAGACCGCGCTCTGCGGCAGCCTGCAACGCTGCGGTACTGTCCGTGTGCTGGGTAATGATATCGGCACCCTGATCCATCAGGACCTTCGCGGCGTCAGCTTCTTTGGGCGGATCGAACCAGGTGTACACCCAGACCACTTTAACTTTGATGTCCGGGTTGACTGAATGAGCGCCCAGCAAAAAGGCGTTGATGCCCCGGACAACTTCGGGGATGGGGAAAGAAGCGATATAGCCGATGGTGTTGGTCTTGGAGACCTTGCCGGCGATCACGCCCTGTACATAACGACCCTCATAAAAACGTGCGACGTAGGTCGAGACATTCTCCGCATCCTTGTACCCCGTGGCATGCTCAAACTTGACGTTCGGGAAGCGCTTGGCGACTTTAAGCGTGGGCTCCATGTAGCCGAACGAAGTGGTGAAGATCAGCTCATGTCCCGTCTCAGCCAGTTTGGCGATCGCGCGCTCGGAGTCCGGTCCTTCAGGGACGTTCTCCACATAGGTGGTTTGGACCTGGTCCCCAAGTTCCTTTTCCAGCATCAGCCGGCCCTGGTCGTGGGCGTAGGTCCAGCCGTGGTCCCCCGGAGGGCCAAGATAAATAAACCCGACTTTCAGTTTGTCAGCCGAGGCGGTCCCGGCGGTCAGCGCCAAGGCGCTCGCGAGCGCGACGGCAGTCAGTTTCATCAGTTTTTTCACGTTCACGTTCCTCTAAATTGGTGATCAAAAATCACAAAAATTTCTTCATTATCGGTCAGCGCTCGGCTCTGAATGGCCTGCCCAGGCACGCCGGGGCATTCAACCGGATCCGCGTCGCATCGCGTGAGATCAAGACTAATACAACTATGGTTGCAATGTAAGGGAGCATTGACATAAAGGAGGCCGGAATCCCGAGCCCTGCCGCCTGGGCATTGAGCTGGAGGATGGTAATTCCGCCGAAAAGCACCGCGCCCAACAGTACCCGGGTGGGACGCCAACTGGCAAAAACCACCAGCGCCAGCGCAATCCAGCCCCGGCCAGCGGTCATATGTTCGGCCCACAGCGGGGTATAAACCAGCGACAGGTAGGCGCCGCCAAGCCCGGCCATTGCTCCACCGAAGGCAACGGCGGCGTAACGGATCGCAATCACGGGGTAACCAATCGCGTGCGCCGACTGGTCCGAATCGCCGACGGCGCGCAGGATCATGCCCCAGCGGGTGTGCTTCAGGAACCAGTGAGTGAGAAAGAGTATCAGGATGCCGACATAAACCAGAGGGTCGTGACCAAACAGCAGACGTCCCACGATCGGCAGATCCGTCAGCACGGGGATATCGATCGCCCGTATCTGTTCAATGGTCTTGCCAACATAATCCAGCCCGACCAGCGCCGACAGCCCGGTGCCGAAAATCGTCAGTGCGAGACCCGTGGCCACCTGGTTGGAGAGCAGGGAAAGCGTCAGTACCGCAAAAATCATGGATGCCAAAAGCCCTGTCAGGATGCCGACGGCAAGACCGAGCAGCGGTTCCCCTGTCAGGGTGACTGCGGCAAAGCCAAAGACGGCGCCGATCAGCATCATGCCCTCGACCCCAAGATTGAGGACGCCGGACTTTTCGGCCACCAATTCGCCGGTTGCCGCGAAGACAAGCGGTGTGGCCGCTGTCATCATGGTCATAATCGAAGCGATGATGAGTTCCGTCATGCGGTGTTGCCTCTAGTCTTGACCCGGGTCAGCCGATAACGCGTCAGAAGATCAAACGCCAGCAGGTAAAAAAGAATAATGCCCTGGAAAAGTCCTGTAACCGCTTTGGGTAGACCCGCCGAGATCTGGGCGCTTTCACCGCCGATATAGGTGACGGCAATCACCGTACCGGCCAGCAGTACCCCGACGGGATGCAGCCGGCCCAGGAACGCCACGATGATGGCGGTGAAGCCATAGCCCGGAGAGATCTTGGGCATCAACTGGCCAATGGTCGATGCCGCTTCCATCACCCCGGCAAGACCGGCAAAGCCTCCGCCGACCAGCAGCGTGGTCCAGACCATCTGGCTGCTGCCGATGCCGGCGTGACGGGCGGCAAGCGGCGCCGAGCCGAAGACTCTGATCTGGAACCCGAATCTGGTCCTTATCAGCACAAACCACACGACAAACGGAATCAGGACCGCAATCAGGGTCCCAAGGTGTACCCGGTAGCCCGGGAAGAACATCGGCAGCAGGGCGACATCCGGGAACATGCGGGTCCCCGGAAAGCCCCAGCCCTGCGGATTGCGCCACGGCCCCTGAACCAGGTGCACCAGCAGCAGTTCGGCGACATAGACCAGCATCAAAGAGACCAGAATCTCGTTGGCATTAAAGCGCGTTTTCAAAAGGGCGGGCATCGCAGCCCAGGCCATACCGCCCAGGACGCCAAGCAGCATCATGCAGGGCAGGATGAGTGGGTTGGTGCTGTTAAAGAAATAAACCGCCGGCGCGCTCCCCAACAGCGCCCCGGCAATGAACTGGCCTTCTGCGCCAATGTTCCAGACGCCTGCACGAAATCCCAGCGAAAGCCCCATGCCGATCAGGATCAAGGGACCCGCCTTGACCGCAACCTCACTCAACCCTGACCAGGAAGTCAGCGGTTCAATAAAGTAGATATAAAGGGCGATGCCTGGTGACTTGCCCATGGCAAGAAAAATCAACGCGCCGGTAATGGCTGTAAGCGCTAGCGCCAGTAGCGGCGATAGCCAGGAGGCATAGGCTGACTGTGTCGCCCGGGCTTCAAGCGTGAACATGGGAATCCGTATCCGAGCCGGGACGGCTTGCTCCCATCAGCAGGCCCACCTCTTCGGTGGTGACCTCGCCGGTGGGTCGGGGCACAGAGAGTCTGCCTTGCGAGATGACTGCTATGCGGTCGCTCAGGGCAAAGATCTCGTCAAGGTCTTGGGAGATCACCAGAGCGCCCGCGCCGGCGCTGATCATTTGTTGGATCTTCTCGTGAATAGCTGCCGCAGCACCGGCATCCACACCCCAGGTGGGCTGCGATACGATGAGCAGCTGCGGACCCTGCAGGATCTCTCGGCCCACAATAAACTTCTGCAGATTGCCCCCGGAAAGACTGCTGGCCAGCGCATCAGTGCCGGTGGCTTTGACATCAAACTTATCCAGAATCTCCTCGGTGTACTGACCGACACCCGGCCAATCGATGATGCCACGGCTGACAAAGCCCATACGAAAAGCCGAGGTAAGAAAACTGTTCTGTACCAGGGTGAGATCCGAAACCGCGGCCTGGCCCACCCGTTCTTCGGGGACAAAAACAGCGCCGAGTTGGCGCCGGGCCATGGGTCCCAACCGGCTGGCATCCGCCTCAAGGATCTCGATTTGGCCTGCCTGTGGTGCTCCGGTTTCTCCTGATAGGGCATTCATGAGCTCGGTCTGGCCGTTCCCGGCGATGCCGGCGATACCAAGAATCTCGCCAGCGTGTAACGAAAAACTGACGTCACTGATATCGGTGCCGTGTGGCTCATCGGAGCCAACTGAAAGGTTCGTGACCTTAAGGCGCACCTCCGAGGTGGCAGTGGCGCTATGGCCTTTGGCTGATTCCACCCGTCGCCCGATCATTTTTTCAGCCAGCGACTGGGCTGTTTCTTCAGCAGGATTGCAGTCATCAACCCGTTTGCCGCCGCGCAGAATGGTGGCCCGGTCGCACAGCGATCGCACCTCTTCCAGTTTATGGCTAATGTAGAGGATGGACCGGCCTTCGCTGGCGAGTTGGCGCAGCGTCGCAAAGAGAACCTCGGTCTCCTGTGGTGTCAGGACCGAAGTAGGTTCATCTAGAATCAGCAGGCTCGGGTTCTGTAGCAGACATCGGATGATCTCAATGCGCTGGCGCTCTCCCATCGAGAGGTCATAGACGTGTCGATCAGGATGCAGGGTCAGCCCATAGTCCTGCGCTGTGGTTTCGAGACGGCCCCGCAGTTCATCACGGTCCTGTGGCGGCAGGGCCAGCGCCACGTTTTCCAGCGTGGTCATCGATTCAAAGAGGGAGAAATGCTGAAAGACCATGCCGATCCCGAGTGACCGGGCACTGGCCGGGTTGTCGATGGTCATCTCGTCGCCGCGCCAGCACAGAGTCCCTTGATCGGGACGCAACACGCCGTAGATGATTTTTACGAGCGTGCTTTTCCCCGCGCCGTTCTCCCCGAGGAGCGCATGAATCTCCCCCGGAGCAATTTCAAGATCAATATCGTCGTTCGCAATACAACCGGGGAATGCCTTGCCGATTCCCTTGAGCTGCAAAAGCGGTTTGTCTTTCATGCCTGACGACCTGTGCTGCAAAGATGCCCGCGGGGAGTGAGCCCCGTCCTTAGTAGGGAATCTTATCTTCTTTTTTGCGCCAATCTTCCATTAACTGATCGGCGGCCGCGAGAGGATGCCGGATCAGCGGTAACTGCCTGTCGGGCAATTCCAGGGAAACCTCACGATATAGGGC
>Ga0255767_1002608_pt1 | contig 15572 bp, 15 predicted proteins | sample 071ome_24_FD_179967 | JGI IMG/M metagenome (GOLD analysis project Ga0255767, IMG submission 179967) | Coastal salt marsh microbial communities from the Groves Creek Marsh, Skidaway Island, Georgia - 071402CT metaG (version 2) | ecosystem: Environmental > Aquatic > Marine > Intertidal zone > Salt...
CGGGTCGGCGTCGCGAAAGGCGACGATGACAAAGCTGATGGTCATGGCCACAACGCCCAGACCCATAAGCACGACATAGGAGACGTGGTTGCCGACGCCGCCCTTCCAGCCGAGCGAGATGGGGCCGACATGGCCACCCCCGGTTGCGTAGCCGACGATGACCGCTGCGCCCATCAGGGCGAGGGCGAGACCGAAGAAGAATTTGAAGCCCGTGGTGAACATCTGATCCCTACTTGGTGACGAAGACCGCGATCCAGAGGACCCAGTACATGGCGGACACGGCATGCCAGTACATCGCCGCGGCACCGACGCCGTCGTTCTGGCGGTAGCGGTACTGGCCGAAGAGCGCTCGCAGCGACGTGAGCACAAGGAAGCCCATGGCGAGGATCAGGAACACGACATAAGTCCCGATCAGGACGAAGAACAGCAGCTCGGCCTCGGAGTCCGCCAGCGCGAACCCGGTGTCGTTGATGATGAACCAGAGCTGGTTGAACACCGCAGCCCCGAACATCATGGTGATAGCCAGCGCCACATAGGCATGCGGACGATCGTCGTTGTCGATCGCCTGAACGGCCCATTGGATGGTGAACGAGGCAAGGACGAGGGTCCAGAAGATCCATCCGGAGGGGCCAAGTTCAATGACGCCCTCGGGGAACCACTCGATCCCGGCACTTCGAGCCTCGGCTCGACGGGACAGGTAGACGGCGAGAATGCCCACGAACACCATGAACGAGGCGCTGGCCGCAAAGAGCGTGCCAACCATCACGGTGCGGGGACGACGCAGCGCGGGCGCCAGCAGGCGGGTCGTGGCGGTAGCCATCAGGACTCCTCCCCCTCGTCGGTTGCAGGTTCGTCGAGCAGTGGGGCTTCCGACATGACACGAGCCAGCGGGCCGCTGAAGTTGTCGGCCGGGACCGGGGTGGCGGTCGCCCACTCGAGCGTGTGCCCACCCCACGGGTCGCCGTCGGCGTCGGCATCGTTGCGCAGGGCGGTCGCCAGGCCGGCAAGCACACCGAGGGCCCCGAGCACGGCGAGGACCGAGCCGATCGCGGCGATGGTCATGCCGGTCTCCGTCAGGCTGTCGAACGAGCCGACCGCGTTGTCGGGGGTGTCGTCGAAGCCGGCGAGAAGGGCGCCGGCACCAAGCAGGACACCACCGCCGAGCAGCATGGTGATCACGCCAAGCCCGGTCAGGTTGGACAACGACCGGCCACCGATCTTGGGTGCCCAGAACCACAGGCCAGCAATCCCGCCGCTCAGGGCAGCAAAGACAACCAGGTTCAGGACCGCAGTGTCCGCCGTTGTGCCGATCATCGGGATGGTGTCGTCAAGCAGCGGCAGGACGACCCGCACCGCGCCAGCGACGGTGGCGAGCACCAGCACGCCAGCCGCACCGAACGCCCCGGCGAGCGGAGCAGGGGGGATGCCAACGGGCGCCTCGCCCTTCACCATCGTGACGAGCGAGAGCAGGACAGTTGCGAGCACCGGGAGAGCGGCCACGAGGGCAAAGGCGACGAAGAGGAACTCGTCGCGCTCGTCACCGAAGAAGGGCTGCGACCAGCCGCCTACCGAGAGCAGGCCAGCAAGTCCGATCAGCACCATGCCGGTGGCGTGGCTGAGATGACGGCCCTTGGCGACAACCGGCGCAACCGAACCGATCACCCCGAGGACGGGAATCGCCATCGAGTAGATCTGGGGTTGCTCGAACAGCCAAGCGAGCTGGGAGTAGATCTGGTCGGAACCCTCGGGGTTCCCGAACAGGAGCGGCCCGCCGCGAAGATCGACCGTGACGATCACCAGGTTGGCGACCAGCACGGGCAGCGTCAGCAGCCAAACCGACGCCGTGACCAACATCGACCATGCGAACAGCGGCACCTTGGCGAGGCCCATGCCGGGCGTCCGCAAGGAGATCACCGTCGTGGCGAGGCAGACGCTGGCGAGCAAGATCGACACGATGACGATGCCGGTGCCAAGCAGGGTGAGTTCGATGGCGTCGGCTTCGTCGCCGGTGACGCCGTCGAGCGCACCCCAGCCTCCACCGGCGAGGACCGACACGACCGTGACGATTGCGCCGAACACATACCCCCAGGCGGCGGCAAGCGCCGCTCGCGGGAAGGCGATGTTGGAGCTGCCGACCTGCATCGGGACGATCACGGTGGCGAGCCCGATGAAAAGCGGGGCCACCACGAGCAGCACCATGCCGAAGCGGTACAGGCCCCACATCTGGAAGTAGCCGTTGAGCCCGCCGAAAATGTCGGTGTCGGTGCCGTCGACCTGTTCAAAGGCCACAGCGGCTCCCACGGCAGTCGCCGCAACCAACAGCAGCAGCGACAGGCGGATCCAGATCCGGCCAATCACCTTGTGGTCACTGGTGGAGAGCCATGCGTACAGGCCCTCGGCTGCCAGTTCAGCAGCAGCCTTCGGTTCGGCCTCGGCCGCCTCCGCGGGCGGTGACTCGGTCATCGTCATCGTTCTTGGTGTCCTCCGACAGCGCAAGAGCCCCTTGTCCCCGCGCTGAAAACGATCTGCGCGCACCCAGACAACCGGACGCGCACGCTGCCAGAGCCTACAGGTGTCTGTGCCCAGGAACGGAACCCGGGCCCAAGAGATTTCCGCAGGGTTTTTCCCGCCCGAACGCTCAGACGCCGTTGCGGACGACCACGTCGACCGCCATCGCCCCGAAGAGCAGGGTCACATAGGTGATCGACCACCCAAACAGCGCCATTGCCAGCTTGGGCTGAGGGTCGCGATAGACCTTCACCGCGAGACCGAGAAACACGGCACCAATGACGACAGCGGACACCGTGTAGATCGCCCCCATATCCGCAACCGGGGCAAACAGCAGGGTCAGGGCCCACAATACGACCGTGTACAGGATGATCCTGGTGGCGGTCCGGCGCAGGGTCGTGACGGCCGGCAGCATCGGGACCTCAGCCGCCTGATAGTCATCGCGGTAGCGGATGGCGAGCGCCCAAAAGTGGGGTGGGGTCCAATAGAAAATGATGGCGAACAGCACCACCGGCGGCCAGTCCAGCGTGTTCGTCACCGCCGACCACCCGACGAGCACCGGCACGGCCCCCGCCGCCCCGCCAATCACGATGTTGGCCGTGGAGTTCCGCTTCAGCCAAAGGCTGTAGACGAAGACGTAGAACAGGGTGGCGCTGACGGCCAGCGCCGCCGACAGGACATTGACGGTCGCCCAAAGCCAGCCGAAGGCCACGATCTCGACGGCAAACGCAAAGACGAGGGCCTCACGGGGCGAGATCTCGCCGGTCACCAGCGGGCGGTGCCGGGTTCGCTCCATCAGACCGTCGATGTCCCGGTCGATGTACATGTTGAAGGCATGGGCTCCGCCGGCCGCGAGCGTGCCACCGAACACCGTCGCCGTGATCAACCAGAGCGACGGGATCCCGCCTTCGGCAACGATCATCGTCGGCACGGTCGTGACGAGCAGGAGCTCGACGATCCTCAGCTTCATCAGCGCGATAAACGCCATGAATTTGGGGCGCGTGGGCACCTGAGTGGGGGCAGACACACCGTCAGACTACGGCCGCTGACGCAAGACCAACCAGCTGGCTCTAACGTCAAGGGCATGTTCCGTGGTGCGGTGTCCCCTGAGCGCTACGTCCGTATGGCGCAGTGGGCGCTGTGGCTCAACGCAGCGATCGTTCTCACCGGCGCCTCGGTGCGTCTCACCGGCTCGGGGCTGGGCTGCACCGACTGGCCGACCTGCGAGGAGGACCAGTTCGTTGCGTCACTCGAGTACCACGCACTGATCGAGTTCGGGAACCGCCTGTTCACCGGTGCCGTTGGCTTCGCCGTCATCATCGCCGTGCTCGGGTCGCTTCGCCGCACCCCGCGACGAACCCCGCTGGTGTGGTGGTCGCTCGGTTTGGTCGTCGGTGTCCTCGCCCAGGCGATCCTGGGCGCATTCGTGGTCGCCTCCCATCTGGCGCCGCAGATGACCATGGCGCACTTCCTCCTGTCGATGGTTCTGCTGTGGAATGCGACCGTCCTCGTCGAGAAGGCAAAGGTTCCTGACGACGAACCGGCCGAGTCACCCGTCAGCGGGGCACCGTTCGAGGCGTGGACCCGTGTCCGGCTCGCAACCCGAGTCGTCTTCGCGGCCGGTGCCTGCTTGCTGGTGACCGGCACCATCGTGACGGGATCCGGTCCGCACTCCGGGAGCGAGAACGACCTGACCGCCGACCGACTCCCGCTGCTCGTGCGCGAAGTCACCCGGGTCCACACCATCACCGCCATGCTCGTGCTCGCTGCCGTCGTGGTGGTGATCCGCCAGGCTCAAGCGGCTGTTGTTCCCCACGTTCGCGAGCAGGCGATGCGGGTGGCGAGCTTGCTCGTCCTGCAGGGCGCGATCGGCTACTGGCAGTACTTCGCCGGTGTCCCGGTGGCGTTGGTTGCCGTCCACATCGCCATCGCCTGTCTCGTGTGGGTGCAGATCGTGCGCCTCGCATGGCTCGCCGAGCGAGTCCCGACAGCCGCACCGGTGCGAGTGTGACCGCGCCGATCTCAACGCCTGAGGTCGACGTCGAGGACGGCCTGGCGATCGACAAGCCGTGGAAGGTGATCGTGTGGGACGACCCGATCAACCTGATGTCCTACGTGACCTTCGTGTTCCGCAAGGTCTTCGGTTACTCCGAAGCGAAGGCGCAGCGGCTGATGATGGAAGTGCACGTCGAGGGCCGTTCCGTCGTTTCGTCCGGGGCGCGCGAAAAGGCCGAGCTCGATGTCTTTCGTCTCCACGAACACGGTCTCTGGGCGACGCTCGAACAGGACACCTGACGTGCCGGCATTCTTTCGACGACGCTTCCGGTGGAAAAACGGCGAGGTCATCGTCGATCTCCCCGAAGACGAACGAGACATGCTCCAGCACGTCCTTCCCCAACTCCGCTCCCTGGTGATCGGCGAAACCGACCCTGCCCTGCGGCGGCTCTCGCCACCGGCTCGGCCCGATGATGACGAGGCCGAGACCTTCTACCGCCAGATGGTGACCGACGAACTCCTGCGGTCACGGCTGGACGCAATCGACGTTGTCGAAGACGGCATCGGCGGCACCACCCTCAACGACGAGGGTGTTACCGCGTGGATGCACAGCCTCAACGCGCTCCGACTCGTGCTCGGGGAACGACTTGATGTCGATGTGATCGGTCACGACGCCTTGCACGACCTCGACCCAAGCGATGAGCGAGCGCCGGTCATGGCCCTCTACGAATGGTTGGGGTGGCTGCTGGAACAGTTGGTGGACGCGGCAATGAACGCCCTCCCCGACGGAGACGACTGACGGTGAAGACGATCGGCCTGTTGGGCGGGATGAGCTGGGAAAGCTCCATTCACTACGAACGGATGATCAACGAGGGTGTCCGTGCTGCACTCGGCGGTACGGCCTCGGCGGACCTGATCATCCGGAGCTACAACTTCGCCGCGATTGAGGCGCTCCAGGAGGCTGGCGACTGGCAAGGGGCAGGAGCCCTCCTCGGCCGTGATGCCCGCTTCCTGCAGGACGCCGGAGCGGACGCCATCGTGCTCTGCACCAACACCATGCACCTCGTCGCACCGGCGATCGAGGCGGCCATCGATGTGCCGTTCCTCCACCTCGCCGACTGCACGGCTGACGCCGTCGTTGCCACAGGAGTTCGACAGGTCGCCCTGCTCGGAACTCGCTACACGATGGAAGAAGACTTCTATCGAGCCCGGCTCGTCGACCGCGGCCTTGAGGTCATCGTGCCCGACGAGCCCGATCGGACCATGGTTCACGACATCATCTTCGACGAGCTGGTTCAGGGTGTCGTGCGACCCGAATCCAAAGCTCGGTATCTCGAGGCGATCGAACGCCTCACCGCACGCGGGGCGACCGGGGTGATCGCAGGCTGCACCGAGATCGAACTTCTCGTCGGGCCCGACGACGTCTCGGTGGCTTACTTCCCGACCACGGCACTGCATGCCAGCGCTGCCGTGGCCTTTGCTCTCCGCTGATTCATCGGTCGGCGGGCCACCAAAATCCGCCGGCAGTGCCCGGCCCGGTGTGAGCAGCGATCGACGGCCCAACGCGATAGCGAACCAGGTCGACCACCAGCTCGCTGGCCCGCAATCGCGCCTCAATGCCTTCGGTGATCGGGAACGTTGCCTCATCAGCGAGACCGACCGCAGCTCGGATCGGCTCACCACCCGCAAGGAAAGGCTCGACAATTTGGTCACACAGCGCCTCAAGGTTGCGCGCCGCCCCCACAACATCGAGGTCCGTGCCGTGGCCTGCAAGCACGACGATGTCGGCAGCATCATCAGGCAGTGAGCGGTTGAACCGCCCTCCGGCCCGAGCGAAGTCGAGCCCTTGCAGAATGAACGAGGTGCCGATCTCCGGCGCCATCGCCGACGCAAGAGCGGCTGCCGTTGCGGCGTCGGCACCGGCACGAACTGCGAGAACCGCTTGCCACAGGCAGGCCGTCACCCCAAACGATGCCGTGCCGCTGTCAACGACATGCACCCGGTGGTCGACCTGCTCGGTTGCGAGCCGCGCCGCGTTCACGGTTCCCGATACGTCGGCGCCGACGTGCACCGAAACGATCTCGTCCACCCCTGACGCAGCGAGTTCCTCATAGGCCAAAACAAACGCACCAGGCGATGGCTGCGACGTTGTAATCGCTGGAAGTGCCGATCCCTCGATGCGACGCCAGAACTCGTCGGCGCTGAGATCCACCCCTTCACGATGATCGATGCCGTCCACGTTCACCGTTACCGGCACCACCACGGCCCCGAGGGCGACGGCGAGTTCGGCAGGGATCTGTGACGCCGAGTCGGTCACGAAGCCGATCACAACTCGGCCTCTGCGCCCGACCCAGGGGGCGTAACCGCCGACTGTCTGTGCGCGTCGACTCGGGCGGCGCCGGCCTCGAACCGGCCAGCGATGACGAGACTGCTGACCAGCGCGCCCGCTGGCAAGCTCCAGGTCACCCGAGACCCACCCGGATTCGGCCAGCCTCGGCGCCACCACACGGTCGTGGCCGCCACCCACACGATCGACCCCGCCGTCGTGGCCGCACGGGCGCGGTGGCGAAACCAGGGCAGCCTGGTGGTCGCGACGGCGACGGCCGCATCAACCGGCAGATACGTCGGTGCGGTCCCGATCACCTGTCCAACACTTGCCGCAACCCCTTTGCCGCCTGCCCGCCCGATCGGGTGACAGTGCCCCACAACCGCCGCCGTGGCTGCCAGGTCGGCGCCGTGATCGCCTGCGAACCGGCGGCCGAGACGGGCTGCGAGAACCGCCTTCCCGATGTCGGCGATCGTGACCGCCGCACCCCATCGACGACCGAGAACATGGGCGGCGTTGGCCGCCCCCGGGTTGCCGGTCCCCTCAGCGGTGAGATCATGGTTACCGGCAGCAAACCGCTGCGCCAGCGACGCTGACGGCATCATGCCAATCACGTATCCCACCGCCGTGACCAGCGCTTGCCGAGGCGCGAGCTGCATTCCCGCGACGGTAGCCGTTTTCAGGCCCTACACTGCCCAGTCGGCTGGTTCACGAACCGGCCAGGCCCCATTCGTCCAGCGGCCTAGGACGCCGGCCTTTCACGCCGGTAACACGGGTTCGAATCCCGTATGGGGTGCAAACGGCCCAGGGTTGTCATCTTCACGATGCGGCTCTACCGTTCCACCGTCGTTCGGGTTTCGCGGACGAGAGGTCCTGTAGATCAGTTTGGAGTGATCGCCACCCTGTCAAGGTGGAGGCCGCGGGTTCAAATCCCGTCAGGACCGCACATGCGCCCGGTCCGCTGTGCGCACCGAGAGGTCGGGTAGCTCAGTTGGCAGAGCGACCGCCTGAAAAGCGGTAGGTCACCGGATCGACGCCGGTCCCGACCACCATTCGAGCATCACCCCGGCCCAGCGCCGGGGTGATGACGTTTTGGACCAAGCCGGGGGCGCCCGGCCAGGTCTGGAGGCAACGAGCTACAGCTCGGCGGCCGTGTGCCACCCAGCGTGAATGGCCCCTTCGAGATACCCGATGCCGGAGGCGTCACCGATCACCGACGTCACCAAACCGGTCGCTTCGAACCGGTCGGCCAGACAGCGATCACCCTCGACCAGGGTTGCGATAACGACAGTGTCCGCTGGCGCTGCCTCTGGGCCATCGGCGCCCTGCCAACGGACGGTGTCGGCGTCGATCTCGATGGTCTGCACCGAGGTGTGGAGCGCGGCTCCGTGGCTACGAAGATCGCCCAGCACTCGCCACCGGCGGGGGTGGGCCATCTCCAAGGCGAGCTTGTCGCCCTCCTCGAGGACGGTCACGTGACGGCCGCGGTCCAGCAGGAACTCAGCTAACTCAACACCGACGAGCCCGCCACCGACGATGACCACCCGCTTCCCGACCGGCATGTAGCGCTCGCTCAGCGCCGCGACTCGGCCCGGGTCGTCGAGCAACCCGAGGCGACGCCCCACCGCCAACGCCAGCCGGACGGGCGCGGCGAGCTTGCGGCTCGCTGCTCCGGCTCCAGAACCGGTCAACAATTCGCGGAGGTCGTCACCGTCGAAGACATGGCGCTGATCGGCACCCGGTAGATCCGACCGGCGACGAGCCGAGCCAGTTGCGAGGACGACATGATCAGGAGCGAGTGACGTCACAAGTTCGACGGTCGCTTCGGTCCCGGTCCGAATATCCACGGCGAGCCGACCCATCTCGTGCTCGTACCACCGAAGCAGGCGGAGGTTTGGTTCATAGAGGAGCGCGGCGAAGCGCAACGCTCCCCCGATCTGAGCGGCCTGTTCGAGCACGGTCACGTGATGCCCGCGCAGTGTCGCCACCCGCGCCGTTTCCAGCCCGGCCGGGCCAGCACCGATCACGACCACCCGCTTGGGATTCGCCGCAACCGTCCGCTCAACATCAGCTAGTTCAGCCTCACGCCCCAGCACCGGATTGACGGCACATTTCACGCGACGGTCAAAGAACGGCTGCGCAACGCAGACGTAGCAGTTGATGCAGGGGCGGATCTCGTCCAGACGATCGTCGGTGACCTTCAACGCCGTCGCCGGGTCGGCCAGCATCTGGCGACCCATCGCGATCACGTCGGCCTTGCCGTGGGCGATCATCTCATCACCCACGGCGGGCCGGACTCGACCGACACCGATCACCGGCACCGGGAGCGCACGAGTGAGCTTCCCTGAAAGGGCTGCGTGGCGAGCCTCCCGATCGGGCAGGGTTCCCTCGGTGAAGGCCTGCCCGGAGGTCATGTCGCCGTAGGCGGACAGGTGGATCGCGTCCGCCCCGGCCTCAACCACAAGTTCGGCGGTGGTCTGGCACTCCTCAAATGTGATGCCGTCGGGGGTTCGGTACTCAAGCGCGTCGAGCCGGGTCCACACCGGAAAATCGTCCCCGCCTCGGCGCTTGGCTTCGGTCACCGCTTCGCACAGAAAGCGGGCCCGGTTTTCGAGCGAGCCGCCGTACTCATCGGTTCGCTGGTTCCACTGGCGGGACAGGAAACCCGAGAAGAGGTAGCCGTGCGCACCGTGGATCTCGACGCCATCGAATCCTGCCTCACGAGACCGTGCGACCGCGTCGCCGAGCTGCTCGGTCACGATGGCGATGTCATCGGTGGTCATGGCGTGGTACTGCGGGGTCGACTCGGCCCCACCCGATGCCGCCGCCATCGCCATCAGCTCATCCATCGATAGGTCGTGGATCATGTCGAGCGAGCCAGGCCACGACGGCACCGACGGCACCATCACCGGATCGCCATTCGCGATATCGACCCGGCTGATCTTGCCGTGGTGGACGAGCTGGATCGCGATCTTGGCGCCGTGCGCATGCACTGCGTCGGTAAGCCGACGCAGGGCCGGGACAAAGCGATCATCGGACACGGCCAGCTGATGCACCGAGTTCGCCCCGTGGGGATACGCGAAGGCAGCAACCTCGGTAATGAGGAGCCCCGCTCCACCACGAGCCCGTTCTTCGTAGTAGGCGATCACCTCATCGTTGGCCGTGCCGTCATCGCCGACGATCTCGACCCCCATCGGGGCCATCACGATCCGATTGCGCAGGACCATCGAGCCGATCTTCACCGGCGAAAGAAGGTTCTCGGTCACGGGCGGGACCGTAGCGAACAGCCCGGCACCGACACGAACAGGGTCAGCTCCGCAGCACGCCGTCGAGGGTCGCAGCGTTGGCGACGGCGGCGGCGACGGCAGGGGCAACCGACCGGTCGAACACCGACGGCACGACATGGTTCGGTTCGAGTTCGTCGTCCTGAACGACACCCGCGATGGCATGCGCCGCAGCGACCTTCATCGATTCGGTGACCTGTGACGCCCCGACATCGAGGGCGCCGCGGAAGATGCCGGGGAAGGCCAGCACATTGTTGATCTGATTCGGGAAATCGCTTCGTCCCGTGGCCATCACCGCGGCGAGACCATCAGCCGTCTCCGGCCGGATCTCCGGGTCGGGATTCGCCATAGCGAAGACGATCGGGTCCTTGGCCATCTGGCGGAGGTCACTCGCATTGATCAGGTCAGGAGCGGAAACACCGACGAAAATGTCCGCGCCACGAAGCATCTCCTGCAACGTGCCAGCCTTGCGGTCCGGGTTGGTGTGCTCGGCAAACCAGGCCTTCGCCGGGTTGAGCCGGTCTCGACCCGAGTAGATCGACCCGATGCTGTCGACGCCGACCAGCTCGCCGAAGCCTGCGTCGCGCAGGATCTTGCCGATGGCAACGCCGGCCGCTCCCATGCCCGAGATAACGACCGAACAGTCCTCGGGTGCCTTGCCGATCAGCTTCAGCGAATTGGTCAAGCCGGCAAGCGTGACGACCGCCGTGCCGTGCTGATCATCATGAAAAACTGGGATATCGAGCATCTCGGTAAGACGCTCCTCGATCTCGAAGCAGGCAGGCGCTGCGATGTCTTCGAGATTGATCCCACCGAAGGTTGGAGCGATCCGCGCGACGGTCTCGATGATCTCCTCCGGGTCGGTCGTGTCGAGACAAACCGGGAACCCGTCGACGCCAGCGAACTCCTTGAACAGCAGCGCCTTCCCCTCCATGACCGGCATCGCTGCTTCCGGACCGATGTCGCCGAGGCCGAGGACCGCCGTTCCATCGCTGACGATTGCGACCGTGTTCTTCTTGATCGTGTACCGGTGGGCGAGCGACACGTCGTCGTGAATGGCCATGCACACCCGAGCAACCCCTGGGGTGTACGCCATGGCCAGGTCGTGGGCGTCCCCCACCGAACACAGGGGCAGAACCTCGATCTTTCCTCCCTCGTGCAGGCGGAACGTCCGATCCCACGACTCGACGACGGTGACCCCCGAGAGGGCGTTGACGACATCGACAATGCGACGCCCATGGGCCTCGTCCCTGGCGTGGACATCGATCGTGCGCGACACGCTCGGGCCCTTCGCCTCGAAGCCGGTGGCGCCAGCGATGTTGCCGCCCGCCTCGCCGACCGCCACCGCAAAGCGGCCAAGCGTGCCAGGCACATTGTCGAGGATGATCTTGAGGCCGATCGAGTAGGCGGCGGTAGGCGCGGTGCTCATGGCCCGAGACGCTATCCGCCGCACCGCCCCGTGGCCCCGATCGGGCCACCAGCCTCCGCCGGCGACGGAGCCGATACCCTGCGGACATGGCACCTCGTCCTGGACTCATGACTGACGAGCACAAGGCTGCTCTGGCTGAAGGCCGTGCGCAGGGGCGCGCCGTGCGCGCCTACCTCGAAGCCCTCGAGGCGCACAAGCCGAAGCGGGGCCGCAAGCGGACCCCCGAATCGATGCGTTCACGCCTCGCCACCATCGACGCCACCATCGATGCGGCTGATCCCATGAGCCGACTGCAGATGGTGCAGGAACGCATGGATCTCGTTGCGGCCCTCGAAGCCGCCGAGCAGAAGGTCGATATGACCGAACTCGAAGCGGCGTTCATCGCAGCTGCTGCGGGCTATGGGGCCCGCAAGAAGATCAGCTACGCCGCCTGGCGTGAGGTCGGCGTGTCTGCGGCCGTGCTCAAGCGAGCCGGCATCAGCCGCGCCAGCTGACCCGTCAGACCCGCACCTCGGCGGCCGTCGCCGCTGCCTCAGGATGCGCAGCCAGGATCTCCTTGGCGCGGGCGACAACCCGCCCGACCTGGGCGATCGCTGTTCCGGTGAAGTCCTCGGGGTGGGCGAGCAGTTCGTCGAGTTGGGCTCGGTCGAGCGGCAGGGCCGGATCAGCGGCAAGGCGTTCGACAAGGTCCGCCTGGCTTGCCCCGTCTCGCCGGTCGAGCGCCGCCGCAACTGCGTGCTCCTTCACCAGTTCGTGCGCCGCCTCACGCCCCAACCCACCGTCGACAGCGGCGGTGAGGATGCGGGTCGTGGCCAAGAACGGAAGGTCCCGGCGCAGCTCGGCCTCGACAACGGCAGGAAACACGCCGAACTCGTCGAAGACACTCAGCGCTGTCTGGATCAGGCCATCGGCGGCCATGAACGCGTCCGGCAGCATCACCCGACGAACGACCGAGCAGCTGACATCGCCCTCGTTCCACTGACGGCCAGCCAGTCCCGCCGCCATGGTGAGATGGCCGTCGAGCACCAACCGGAGCCCGTTCACCCGCTCCGACGATCGGGCATTCATCTTGTGCGGCATCGCCGACGATCCGACCTGACCCGGACGGAATCCCTCGGTGGCCAGTTCGTGGCCGGCCATCAACCGCAAGGTGGTGGTGGCACTGGCCGGTGCTGATGTCGCCTGGACCAACGCCGCAACGACGTCGAGATCAAGGGAGCGGGGGTACACCTGGCCGACCGAATCGAGCACGCGAGAGAAGCCGAGATGCGCGGCGACCGCCTGTTCGAGTTCATCGACCGCCTCGGTGCCACCCAGCAAATCGAGCTGATCGAGCCGTGTGCCGACCGGTCCCTTGAGTCCACGCAGCGGATAGCGGGCCAGCAACTCACCAACCCGCTCAAGGCCGATCATGGTCTCCTCGGCGACGTCGGCGAATCGCTTGCCGAGGGTTGTCGCCTGAGCGGCGACATTGTGGGTCCGTGCCACCATCACCTGGCCAGCGTGTTGTTCAGCAAGCGAGGTGAAGCGAGCGAGGAGCGCAACGAGACGGTCGTGGATCACGCCAAGTGAACGACGCACCTGGAGCTGCTCGACGTTCTCGGTGAGGTCGCGAGAGGTCATACCTCGGTGGATGTGCTCATGGCCTGCGAGCGCGCAGAACTCATCGATCCGAGCCTTGACATCGTGACGGGTGATGGCCTCGCGAGCGGCGATCGAGTCGAGATCGACCTGCTCACGCACCGCTTCGTAGGCGGCAATCGCGTCGTCGGGAATGTCGACGCCGAGCGAGCGCTGTGCCCGCATCACCGCGATCCACAGTTCGCGCTCGAGCACGATCTTGCGCTCGGGTGACCAGATCTCATTCATCGCTTCGCTTGCGTACCGCGAAGAGAGCACGTTCTGCATGGGGTCGACTGTCATTTCGTCACCATCCCATCCTTGTCGGAGTCATCAAGAGTTGGCGGCGGCCTGCCGACGGGAAGGCAGTACACCGTCGAGGAGTCATGTCGTGTCTGCGGAACTCACCGGATTGTGTCTCAACCATTCGTTCGAGTCCGCCACCGTGCTGTGTCGCCGTTGCGGCGGTGAGTTCTGCGACACCTGCGCGGTCGTTCCGTTCGGCCCTCGGAAACCGTTCTGCAAAGACTGTGCCCTGTTCATCGGCGGCGTGAAGGCCAAGGCGGCGCGCCCGGAGATGGTCGGACGACTCGTTCGGCGTCGAGCGAAACGACTCGCCAAGGCCGTCCCGACCGCGAGCGCACCCGCGCCGATCACGGAGGGCTCGATACCCACCGTCACGGCAACGCCGAGCCATGTTCCAGCCGAAGGTGACGAACCAGCGATCGACTGGAACAACCCCTTCGGCTGACCTCACGGGGTCAGCCGACCCGGTCGAGGAACTGCTCGCGACCCGGTCCGACCCCAACGAGCCGGATCCGACAGGAGATCTGGTCCTCGAGAAACGCGATGTAGTCGGCAGCGGCCGCTGGGAGATCATCCGGGCTGGTGATCGACGAGATGTCCGTCTTCCAGCCCGCCAGTTCCTCATAAATCGGCACCGCCTTATGCAGGTCCGACTGGTGGTAGGGCAAGTGCTCAAGCCGCTGCCCATCGACCTCATAGGCGACACACACCTTGAGCGAGTCGAGCTGATCGAGAACATCGAGCTTGGTCAGCGCGATCTCCGACGCAGAGTTGACCCGCACTGCGTGTCGCATCATGACGGCATCGAACCAGCCGGGGCGCCGCCGGCGACCGGTGTTGGTGCCGTATTCGTGACCGACGTCCACCAAATGATCGCCGACTTCGTCGAAAAGCTCGGTCGGGAAGGGCCCAGAACCCACTCGAGTCACATACGCCTTCGCAATGCCGATGATGCGTTCGATCTGGCGGGGACCGACACCAGCGCCGGTGCAGGCGCCGCCGGCAACCGGGTTCGACGATGTGACGAACGGGTACGTGCCGTGATCGAGATCGAGGAACGTCGCCTGGGCACCCTCGAGCAGGATGTGCTGCCCCGCTTCGAGCGCGTTGTGCACGATCGCGATCGCATCACCGATGTGCGGGATCACCCGAGGCGCGTACTCGTCGAGGTAGAGCGCTGCCAGTTCGTCGGCGTCAACCGGCAAGCGATTAAAGACCTTCGTCAGCACCTGGTTTGTGTAGCCGAGGACCACATCGAGCTTCTGCCGGAAGATTTTCGGGTCGGTGAGGTCTTGGACACGAAGCCCGACCCGCATCGACTTGTCGGCATAGGCCGGGCCGATCCCCCGCTTGGTCGTGCCAAGTTTGCCGTCGCCCAGGTGACGCTCGTGCAACGCATCGAGTTCCTGGTGGTACGGCATGATCAGGTGTGCGTTGCCCGAGACCTTCAGGCTCGAGCAATCCACGCCTCGGCTCGTGAGCATGTCCATCTCTGCGAGGAGGACCTTCGGGTCGACCACCACACCGTTGCCGATCACGGGGGTGATGTGGTCGTACAGAACTCCGCTCGGTATCAGCTGGAGAGCGAAGCTTTCGCCGTCAACCACGAGGGTGTGGCCGGCGTTGTGGCCGCCTTGGTAGCGGACGACCAGCTCCATCTCCTTGGCGACGAGGTCGGTGAACTTGCCCTTCCCCTCGTCTCCCCATTGAGTACCGACGACAACGGTCGCGGGCACGGCGCACTCCTCTCGCGGATTTGCGTTACCACGAAAGGGTAACGGAACTGGCACCGCTTGAGCGGACGTTTTGGCATCGCCGACAAGGTCCCGGGCAACGCGCGAGGGGGAGAGGTTGAAACCTCTCCCCCTCTGATCCAGGGTGCATTCGTTCTCGGTTCCACATCGCCGGGAGCCGAACTCCGGAGATGTGGGGGCTCAGCTGAGCGACGGCTCAGCCGGTGAAACTCGGGGTTCCCGCAACGGGGGAGGCGGGAGGCGATTCCTCGACCGGCGACTCGACGACAACGGTCGTGGTGGGCGCAGCCGTCGTCGTAGGTGCCGAGGTGGTCGTTGTTGGCGCAACCGTCGTCGTAGGTGCCGAGGTG
>Ga0255767_1002619_pt1 | contig 15523 bp, 10 predicted proteins | sample 071ome_24_FD_179967 | JGI IMG/M metagenome (GOLD analysis project Ga0255767, IMG submission 179967) | Coastal salt marsh microbial communities from the Groves Creek Marsh, Skidaway Island, Georgia - 071402CT metaG (version 2) | ecosystem: Environmental > Aquatic > Marine > Intertidal zone > Salt...
CAGGTCCTTGTCGGTGACGATGCCCTTCAGTTCATTACCCCGCATGATCAGGACGCTGGAAACGCGCTCCTCGCTCATCAGGCGGGCGGCCTCGCGAATGCTGCGCGCGGCTTGCAAAGTGACGGGGTCGCGATGGATCAGTTCCAGGATCTGCGTGGCTCGGCCAGGCGGGTCAAGGGCCGCCCGCACACGAAACTGCGGCAGATTTTCGAAGTAAGCCGCGAACGTCGCGTTGTCTGCCAATACCCGCTCGAAGTCCTCCTGGCTCAAGTGCCAGACCAGGCTGTCCTCTGCAGCTTCAGCCCGGTATTCGCTTTCGCTTCCATGAAAGTGAATCTCGTGTCCAAACAGCCCACCCTCTGAACGCTTGTCCAGGAAGCTTTGATCTTCATTGACCAGTCGAACCGCGCCTTTGCGAATGATGGCCAGCCCGGGGGGTGGCCGGGAGGCGAAAATAAAGGTGTCGCGGGCGTAATAGGCGGCCGAGAGGCCGCGCGCGAGGGCCTCCAACTCGCCCGGGGAAAGGGCGTCGAATGGCGGAAGTTCCTGCAGAAATCCTGTCGCCAGCGAGACATCGTGCATAGGGAAATTGTACGCCGGCGTCAGCCGATGAAAACCCGGCCGGTCAAGTAAAGCGGCGCACGACCGATCGCGCCATCGGTCTCTAATGGCGCTCGGGCGAGCCTGCGCCCCGTGGAATGCGAATATCTTCCACCAGGTGCTGGATCTCATCCGGGGGCGGTGCTGTGGCCCTGGAAACGATGTAAGCGACCGTGAAGTTGAGTCCGGCGCCGACGGCGCCAAAGGCCTCCGGTGAGATGCCCATGAGCCAGTGGTCGACAGAATCTTTCGCCATGGCGGTATCGGGTATGAAGAACCATCCCTTGAACCAGAATATGTAAATCAAGGTCGAGAACAGACCTACGAGCATGCCCGCGATCGCGCCTTCTCGGTTCATGCGCTTGTTGAATATGCCCATCATGAGCGCGGGGAAAATCGAGGATGCCGCCAGCCCGAAAGCCAGCGCCACGACCTGGGCCGCGAAGCCGGGCGGGTTCAGCCCCAGGTAGCCCGCCAGGATGATCGCGGCCGCCATCGAAATACGGCTGGCCAGCAATTCCCTTTTTTCCGAAATGCCGGGCGCGATCATGCCTTTGATCAGGTCATGGGAGATGGCGGATGAGATGGCCAGCAAGAGGCCGGCCGCGGTAGACAGCGCGGCGGCCAGACCACCGGCGGCAACCAGCGCGATGACCCAGTTGGGCAGGTTGGCGATTTCCGGATTGGCCAGCACCATGATGTCCCGGTCGACCTTGGTCATCTCGTTACCTTGCCAGCCAAACGTATCCGCTTTGCCGCCCATGCCGCCTTCATCGTAATACTGGATGCGCCCGTCACCGTTCTTGTCTTCCCACTCGAGCAGTCCTGTGGTCCTCCAGTGCTCCATCCACGTGGGCACTCGCGCGACTTCTATATTGGCTGTCTCTTCCCCCACCGGCCCTGTCTGAATCGTGCTCATCAGGTTCAACCGGGCCATCGCGCCCACGGCGGGGGCCGTGGTGTAGAGCACCGCGATAAAGACCAGGGCCCAACCCGCCGATGCCCGGGCATCGGCGACTTTGGGTACGGTGAAAAACCGGATAATTACGTGCGGCAGGCCGGCCGTTCCGATCATCAGCGACAGCGTGAGCAGAAAAATATTGATGGTAGGCCACTTTTGCGCCGTGAATGCCGCGAAACCGAGATCCGTCACCACCTGGTCCAGTTTTTCCAGCAGCGCGACGCCCGAGCCGTCGGCCATGGCAGAGCCCAGGCCAACCTGTGGCAGAAAGTGACCGGTGAGGTTCAGCGAGATGAAGATGGCCGGAACGGTATAGGCGAATATCAGCACGCAATACTGTGCGATCTGGGTATAGGTGATGCCTTTCATTCCGCCCAATACGGCGTAGATGAGGACGATCGCCATGCCCACGTACACGCCAATTTCAAAGGGAACCTCGAGAAAGCGGCCGAATGCCACGCCGACACCGCGCATCTGGCCGATCACGTAGGTGACGGAGGCTACGATCAGGCAGATGACAGCAACCAGTCGCGCGCCCTTCGAATAAAACCGGTCGCCAATGAATTCGGGGACGGTGAACTTTCCGAATTTGCGCAGATAGGGCGCCAGCAGCAGGGCCAGCAGCACGTAACCGCCGGTCCAGCCCATCAGGTAGACCGACGCGTCATAGCCAAGAAAAGCGATAAGGCCGGCCATGGAAATGAACGAGGCGGCGGACATCCAGTCTGCAGCGGTGGCCATGCCGTTCGCAACCGGGTGAACACCTGCGCCGGCGACGTAGAATTCACCGGTGCTGGACGCCTTGGACCACATGGCGATGCCGATATACAGCGCAAAGCTGAGGCCCACTACGATATAGGTCATTGTTTGAAGATCCATATCGTGCCCGCTCAGTCTTCGTGGACGTCGAATTTGCGATCGAGCTTCTTCATACGACGGGTATAGAAGAAGATCAGGATCATGAAGACGTAGATCGACCCCTGCTGGGCAAACCAGAATCCAAGCGGGTAACCACCGAGGCTAAAGCGGTTGAGTTCATCCACCAGGAGTATGCCCAGGCCGTAAGACACCAGAAACCACACAATCAGGCAGCCTGTCACCAGCCTGAGGGTGGCTCTCCAGTAGGCCCGCGCGTTGTCGTATTCACTCATGAGCATGCTCTCCGCTGGTCGTTGCCCCGAACAATATACTGCACCATAGACACCAAGGTCGGCCTGTGGGCGGTTGCATCACTGCCAGTCAGTGGACTCCGGCTTCATGGGCGAAATAGAAAAACGGGTGACCGTCGATGCCGGTCACCCGTTGTGTATGCGGGGCGGGGTTGCTGTTCCCTCCGCGCGCCGCCGATCAGGGCCGGTTTAGCGGTTCATCCTCTCGCTGACCAGGTTATCCACCACGTCGGGGTCGGCCAGGGTCGAGGTGTCGCCGAGGTCGGTGTAGTCATTGGCGGCGATCTTGCGCAGGATGCGGCGCATGATCTTGCCTGAGCGCGTCTTGGGCAGGCCGGGCGCCCACTGGATGAGATCGGGCGATGCGATGGGGCCGATTTCCTTGCGCACCCACTGCCGCAGTTCCTGGCGCAGTTCCTCGCTGGGTTCGACGCCGGCCACGGTGGTGACATACACATAAATACCCTGGCCCTTGATCTCATGGGGATAACCCACCACGGCAGCCTCCGCGACGGCTTCGTGGGCCACCAGCGCGCTCTCGACTTCCGCGGTACCCATGCGATGGCCTGAAACGTTCAGCACGTCATCGACGCGCCCCGTGATCCAGTAGTACCCGTCCTCATCGCGGCGGCAGCCGTCACCCGTGAAATAGGTGCCGGGATAGGTGGCGAAGTAGGTTTCGACGAAACGCTCATGGTCGCCATAGACCGTGCGCATCTGGCCCGGCCAGCTGTCGGTGATGATCAGATTGCCCTCAGTGGCGCCCTCCAGGGTATTGCCGTCGGCATCGACCAGCTCCGGCTTGACCCCAAAGAAGGGCAGGGTGGCGGAACCGGGCTTCAGCGCCATGGCGCCGGCCAGCGGTGTAATCAGGATGCCGCCGGTTTCCGTCTGCCACCAGGTATCGACGATCGGGCAGCGGCCGTCGCCCACCACGTGGTAGTACCACTCCCAGGCCTCCGGGTTGATCGGCTCACCCACGGAGCCCAGCAGCCGCAGCGACTGGCGGGAAGTGGCCTTCACAGGTTCCTCGCCCTCGCGCATCAGCGCGCGGATGGCCGTGGGCGCCGTGTAACAGATATTGACCTGGTGCTTGTCGCAGACCTGCCAGAAACGGCTGGCGTCAGGGTAATTCGGCACCCCTTCGAACATCAGGGTCGTTGCGGCGTTCGCCAGCGGACCATAGACGATGTAGGTGTGTCCGGTGACCCAGCCGACATCGGCGGTGCACCAGTAGATGTCGCCGGGGTGATAGTCGAACACGTACTGATGGGTCATGGCGGCGTAAACCAGGTATCCGCCCGTGGTGTGCAGCACGCCCTTGGGCTTGCCGGTGGAGCCGGAGGTGTAAAGGATGAACAGCGGATCTTCGGCACCCATCTCAACCGGCGGGCAATCCGCGCTGACCTGGGCCATGAGCGAGTCCAGCCAGACGTCGCGGTCGTTGTCCCATCCGACTTCCGCGCCCGTTTTGCGCACCACCAGCACGCTTTTCAGCACATCCGTGACGCCGTCAATGGCCACCGCGGCATCCACATTTTTCTTCAATGGAATCTTGCGGCCGCCGCGCACGCCTTCATCAGAGGTTATGACCAGTTTGGACTCGCAATCGATGATGCGCCCAGCCAGGGCGTCGGGCGAAAAGCCGCCGAACACCACGGAGTGGATGGCGCCAATGCGGGCGCATGCCAGCATGGCGTAAGCGGCCTCGGGAATCATGGGCAGATAGATGGTGACGCGGTCTCCTTTCTCGATGCCCAGCTTTTTCAGAACGTTGGCAAACCGGCACACCGATTCGTGCAGCTCGGCGTAAGTGATTTTTCTATCAACGGAAGGGTCATCGCCCTCCCAGATAATGGCGACCTGGTCTGCTTTTTCCGGCAGGTGACGGTCAATGCAGTTTGCGCAGACATTCAGCGTACCGTCGTGGTACCAGCGGATGTGGAGGTCTTCGCGGTCAAATGACACGTCCTTGACCTGCGTAAACGGCTTCATCCAGTCAATACGCTGGCCCTGCTCCGACCAGAATCCTTCATTATCTTCGATCGAGCGACGATACATATCCTCGTAGCCGGCCTTGTCGATCCAGGCGCTTTCGGCCAGTTGAGCAGGCACCGGGTAGGTCTTGTCCATTGATTAATCTCCTTTTCTGCGGCCGCCGTGTTTTCTCGGAAAGAGGCCGCGTGTTCCTGTCTTGTTCTATTGGAGTGGATACCTTAACCAGATTATCGATCTGGCCATAGAATATTAGAGGTTTCAGTTGATCTTAAGCACCACTTTTTTGAACCTGACCCCAGTTTGATGGGCTCAACAAAGACAGATGTCGATGACGCTCGGCCCGGCGGAAACAGGCGGTCCAAGTCATCAGCTGCCTGCGGTCCGAGCCTTGGGTTCAAATCATGCCACTGTGGGCGTGAACGCCTGATTTGTTATGCTTCTCTCTTGTTGTGGCCGGCCCATTGGGCGCTGGAAACCGTCAAAGCTCGCGGAACATTTTTGCAGTGGCCTGTCTGCTCACGGGGTGACGCCCATCACCAGGACAGACCATGACATGGCCCCGCACTGGAGGAGAAAAGCCGCTTGAGAGCTGCTGAAAACAGACCGATGTTTAAGCGCTTCGTGATGCTGCTGCTGATCAGCGGGTTGTCCGGCATCAGCCCCTTAGCGCTCGCGCAGTTGGCGCCCACTCAGGAGGCAAAGCCTGGGGACGATGCCGTAGCACTGGATGAAGAAGGGCCGCACCGCGAGGCCGATGATCTCCCCGATCAGAGTCCCTGGCGCTACGGAAAAAAGGGAGTGGAGTTCGACCCTGAGGGTCCAACCGCTCTGTGGCTCGGGTTTCGGCTCCAAACCCGATTGGACACGTTTCCCACCTCCCCCGTGGCCGCGCAAGATCTGCGGTTGGATGCAGACACCGAGCTTGAGCTCAATCGCGCTCGCATCAAGGGCGGGGGCACGCTGTTCTTCGACTGGCTGGATGTGTATTTCGAATATGATCAACAGATTCCCGCGCTGCTCGATTTACGCACGACGCTTAAGTTAGGTCATGGGCTCGCGCTGAGGCTCGGCCAGTGGAAGTCGGATTTCAATCGCGAGCGGATCGACTCTTCGGGCAACATGCAATTGGTGGAAAGATCGCTGTCCAACTACTGGTTTGCCGTCGATCGGCAGCCCGGTATCGCCCTCAGCGGGCGTCTCGCTAAAGGCAGCGGCGCCGACGCCTCCTGGTGGCTGGAATATCTCTCAGGCATGGGTCGCGGGGGCGGAACAGAATCAGACAGCGGTCTCTGGATGGCCAGGTACCAATGGAACCCACAGGGTCAGCCACTGCCATTCAGTCAGGGTGATCTTGTGCGAAGACAGACCCCGCTCGGCTCCATCGCGGTGGCGGTGGTCGATGGGAAAACACCGTACACAAGGTTCGCGGGTTCAGGCGGCGGGCAGTTGCCGGGTTGGGACTACGCCTCGCATGACCTGAGACAGTACCTATTCGAAACCGCCGTGCATTACCGGGGTTTGAGCTGGCAACAGGAGTACCACGTCAAAAAGCTGAGAGACCGAAGCACAGGGCGGGCCCGGACCTACCGCGGTGGCTATGTCCAGGTGGGAAGTTTCCTCAGCGAGTGGTTCACTGCGATACCTCCTGAGTTCGAGTTGGCAGGCCGTTTATCCCTGGTAGACCCAGATGAGGGTGGTGGGGATGACCTGCAGCGCGAGTTCACGCTGGGCGCAAACTGGTTTTTCAACGGACACAGAAACAAGCTGACCGTGGAGTACGCCTGGCTGAGGTTTGACAGCGCGGCTGGAAGTGCGGACAAAAACCGTTTTCGTCTGCAGTGGGAGGTGTCTCTCTGACGCTAAGGCTGTGGCGAAACCTTGCTCAGAGGCCGTCTGTTGATCGCGCGGGGAAACGATATGAGTGCATGGTTTGGGGTGTTTGAGGCGTCATCAACGCGGTTACCGCTATTTTGCAATTGTTCATCGTAAATTAATGACTTCTACAGTCTTTTGAATTAGCATTCGCTGATGAAAGGAAGCGTCTGAAGTCCGTGCATTCAGGCGGTTAGCATCGCCCCCGGGCGCGTGCGAAACCCGCCTGCTATCAGTCCTTTACGGAAGTCTCAGATCAAGGGAAATGAGTTTGTTGTCAAATGCAAAAAACAGTGCTCTGTCAGAGGTTTTCCATGCGTCGATTTGAGTGGGCGTCGGAGGGGGCAGTGCGATGACTTCAGGAGAGCACACCCGAATACTGCTCTACAGCCATGATTCATGGGGTTTGGGGCATCTGCGGCGCAGCCTGGCGATCGCTGGCGCAATCCAGCGAAAAAACAAACTCGCAGCCACGCTCATCGTCACCGGCTCGCCATGCGCTACTCAGTTTGAGCTGCCAGAGGGGTGCGATGTGCTGAAGCTTCCCGCTGTGAGCAAAGACGCCGATGGCAACTATGTGCCCCGCAAATTGGGTGGGCAGGTTTCGAACGCCATACAGCTGCGATCGCGCTTGATCAGCGAGGCCTACCGTTCCTTCAGACCACACATTGTCATCGTTGATCATCAACTGACCGGGCTGCTCAACGAGGCGCTCGATATGTTGCAAATGGCACGACAGGATGGTTGCCTGCTGATTTACGGCATGCGTGATGTCTTGGATGAACCGAAGGTGGTGGAGGCAGCCTGGAATCAGCCGGAGCATCAGTGGGCGCTGCGCGAGGCCTACGACCGGATTTTCATCTATGGCGACCCGATGGTGTTCGACCCCAGCGAAGCTTATGCCTTGCTCCACCCCTATCGAAGTAAAATCGAATTTACGGGCTACATAGTCGCGCCCATCGATCTGGATGCTCGGATGCCGGTGCCCTCGTTGCGCCGGCGGGTTATGGTCACTACCGGCGGTGGTGAAGATGGTGGCAGGCACATCAACAAATACCTTGACGCGCTGGAACTGGCAGCAGTCTCGTGGGACAGTCATATCGTGACGGGACCGCTGGTATCGGACCCATGGGTTCGAGACATCAAACGAAGAGTGTATGGTCTCGGCCTCGCTGAACAGGTCCGCATCAGTCAGTTCGTGCCCAACATGCAGAGGAAGCTTCAGCAGTCTGACGCGGTCGTCAGCATGGCCGGATACAACACCTGTAGTGAGATCATGCAGAGCGGCCTCCCGTCTATTTTGCTGCCACGTCAGGCACCCAGGCGTGAGCAGTTGATCCGGGCAAAACGATTGGAACAGTTGGGCCTGGCCGACTGTCAGGTCGATCCCAGCGCAGAGGTGCTCAGGGAGAGGATTCTGGCAGCGCTGGAACAGGGCCGGAAGCCATCCATGTACCCGTCCCTGGATGGCGTGGATAAGATCTGCGAGATGCTCAAGCGAGCCAGGGCGGAGACTGATAACGCCATGCGTGGGGAGCGACCTCCGCTGCGCAGAGTGGTGCGCTAACCGATGCTGGCCGAGGCGGATGCCGAAATTGTTCGGCTAAACCGCACAATTAGTGGGCTTCCACACTTGCTCGATACGGAGTTGATGCAGTCGATCCTGATTGATCACGGCCTGCTCGATCCAACAGACAGCCTGGCTGTCGACTACTTACGTTTTAAGCCGGGTGAGAATTGCATCGTCCGCCTGGTGTGTGAACACGGCGATCGCTCCGTTTTTGGATACGCCAAGGCTCATGGTCAAAGTGCGGCCCAAAAGCTGAAAAAATCGGCTGAGCGCACTCATCTGACTAGCGAATTGGGTATCGGCAGGGTGCAAATTCCCGAACTGGGGATGGAGATCAACTTTTTGCCCAACGATAACGCGCTGGCCAGCCTGGGGCGGATGGGTTCAGCGGTCAATAGAGACGCCATGCTGCAACGTATTTTCAAAAAAGGGCCCAACTGGAGCGGCGCAAGCTGCGAAGTTTTGAGTTACAAGCCCGAGCGGCGCCTGACCGCGGCTCTGTCGCATCCGGAAAATGGCAGGGTCGTGGCTAAATTCACGACGCGTCAACGTTATGAGCGGTCCCGGCATGTGCACAAACGATTGGTCAAGGTCGACGGCGTGGGCATGCCCTCCCTGGCAGGCTGGTCCCGCTCATGCAACGCGATGGCCATGCAATGGATCAGTGGCGAGAGCTTGACTTCAGCCGTTGGGCGCGGGGATACCATGTGTTGCTCTGGCGCCGGTCGTGCACTGGCCCGATTTCATCAGAGCGCGAATAAAGGCTTCAAGACCAGCGAACAACGGCGGAACACGGGCGATCTGACCAGGCTGGCTGATGATCTGTCTATGATTTCGCCCGGGCAAACAGAACGGGCCCGCACCCTGGCGTTGGCGTTTGAGCAGTGGTGGCTTCAACAGGAGGCCAGATCCACCCCGGTGCATGGAGATTTCAACTTCGAGCAGGTCGTTGTTTCCCAAAAGGGTGCGGCAATGATCGATTTCGACGAGGTCAGGATGGGTCACCCCATGGAGGACCTTGGGTCTTTTATCGCCAGGATGGAACTTCACACTCTGGACGGATCCATCAGCCCAACCGCGGCCGCGGAGTTGGTTTCAGCGTTTATGGAGGGATATCAGTCAGAGATCGACATGCGCGTCGATGGCGGACTGAAGCGATTCATCGCCGTGGCCCTGTTCAGACTGTTGCACCATCCCTTTCGTGTGAGGAAAGAGAACTGGCCGGAGGTCATCTCGGCATTACTGGAACGATGCGACTTGATCTGGCGCGAGGCGCGAGCAGGTGAAGAGGAATTAACAGGATGTTGAATAAAAAAATCGCGTACGTGCTCAAGGTGTATCCCCGCTTTTCACAGACTTTTGTGATGAATGAGATCCTGGCTCATGAGGCTGCTGGTGTGAACATGGATATTATTTCCATGCGCTTATCGGATGATGTCCGGTTTCATGAGTCCCTGGCGCGAGTCCGCTCCAAAGTGATCCAGATTCCCAAGCCGAGCGGCAAGGCCGCGGGTCTGCTCGACCAACTGCATCGCACTGCGGAGCGGTTCCCCTCTGTTTGGGAAGTTGTCGCGGACAATCCGAAGGTGATTCCTTCAGATTTGCAGCAGGCGCTGGCGTTGGCCTGCCTGGTCCGGGAACGGGGCATCGGCCATATGCACGCGCATTTCGGAACCATCGCTACCACCACCTCGCGGCTGGCCGCTAAGATCGCGGGCATCAGCTATTCGTTCACCGCGCACGCCAAGGATATCTATCACGAATCGGTGGACCCTGAGGTGCTGAACAGCAAACTGGCGGATGCCGCCGGTGTGATTACGGTGAGTGATTTCAACATTCGCTATCTGCGCGATACCTATGGCGCGGCGGCGGACAGGGTAATACACATCGACAACGGGCTGCCGCTGGACGAATTTCCCTTTAGGGAACCGGCCAACAGGCCACCTTTGATATTTGCGGTTGGCAGGCTGGTCGAGAAAAAGGGTTTTACCGATCTGATCAGCGCCTGCGGCCTGCTTCGGGATCGTGGGCAGTCTTTCCAGTGCGAGATCGCCGGTGGCGGTGAGTTAGAGAGGGAATTACAGGCCCAGATTCTGGAATTGGCTTTGCAAGACCATGTCACCATGCTTGGCCCTCAACCCCAGGGCGTCATTCGTCAGAAGTTGCATCATGCCGCTGTTTTGGCTGCGCCCTGCGTTGTGGCGGCAAATAATGATCGTGATGGCTTGCCCACCATTTTGCTCGAGGCGATGGCCATGGGCGCTCCGTGCGTCTCCACCGACGTCACCGGCATCCCGGAGGTGTTGAAACACGAGCAAACCGGATTGGCCGTGCCGCAACATGACCCGGCGGGGCTCGCGACCGCCTGCGAGCGGTTGCTGCAGGATACGGGCCTTGCGGTTCGCATTGCGAGAAACGCCCGGCAACAGATCGAAGAGCGTTTCGACATCGTTAAAAACGCAGGGCGCATCCGTCATCTTGTCGAGAACATCCTGACGCGGGATGCCGCATGATTCGGATCGCCTCTGTCAACCAGGATTCAGGCATCTCTCCCGAGCGGGCGAAAGGAGCGGCGGTGCATCTGCTAGCGATGAGGCATGCTTTCCGGCAACTGGGTTGCGAAATCAAGACGGTTGATACCCCTGATCCTGAGGCTTTGAAGAAGGCCCTTGCAGAGCCCGACGGGCAGACATTCGATATGCTTTACGAGCGCTATGCGTTGGGTCGGGACGAGGCTGCCCGCTTTGCTGCTACCAACGGCATTCCCTACGTGCTCGAAATTAACGCGCCGCTGGCCGATGAAGCCGCGCGCTATCGGGACCGGCAGGAAACGGCTGTCGAGCGTGCAAGAGATCATTTCCTGTTCAAGCAGGCGGACTGCATTCTTGCAGTCTCCAGCCAGGTGGCTGAATACGCTTACTCACGCGGCGCGTCCCCTGACCGGGTGATGGTCTGCCCCAATGGCATCGACACCGAGCGATTTCATGCTCGGGTGGACGGTAACACCATTCGCGATCTCTATGTCCCGCCTGGCCACCTGGTGCTGGGTTTTCATGGCCGGGAACGTCCATGGCATGGTTTTGAGCTCCTCGTGTCTGCGTTTAAGCAGTTGTTGGAACGCCGATGGCCGGTCCACCTGATGGTCGTGGGTCATGGCGGCTTTGAAGCGCTTTCGGAACTGCCCGAGGGTTCTTATTCGAGGGTTGGATGGCAGGATCATGAGGATATTCCTTCATTTGTCGCGGCCTTTGATTTGCTTCCCTTAACGTACGGAACCGATGTTCCTTTCTACTTCTCCCCGCTGAAATTGATGGAGGCAATGGCTTGCGGGGTGGTGCCTATCGTGCCGAATCTTGGCGATCTGGACATGATCGTCGAGCATGAAAATACCGGTCTGGTTTATCGCGCAGGTGATACTTGCGCCTTGGTGGACTCGCTGGAGCGGTTGGTGTCCGATGCGGATTTGTTATGCGGCCTGGGACAAGGCGCCGCCAATTATGCCAAAGCCCATGCCTGGATAGATATTGCGCGCGCCGTGCTTCGGCGGGTGATGCCCAGCATGCAAGATCAATATCTCGAGGCAGGGAAATGAGCGCAGCCGAGACCCATCAGCCGCTGGAGGCTGTCGTTGCTGATGCGGAGACCAGACTCTGCTTTCCCGGATCGGAGGATCATGCCATCAAAGTGGAGGTCACCAGGGAAGCCGGGATCCAGATAGAGCTGGCAATCAGTGGCGCACGGCGTTGGTTTCAATGGACAGGGGAAGAATTTGCGGAGTTGCTGCCGGAAAACGACCCGAAAGTCCCTTTGGCGGCCTGGCTCGCGGATGAGTGCTTCAGGCGACACGTTCGTGTTCTCGCGTATCGCCCGGGCAAGCGAATCACGTTGATCGACCGGTCAGGGCACAAGCCCCGCATCCTCAAGGGTTTCCGTCGAGGAAGACTGGAACGCATGCTGGAAAAGTACGAATTGGCTCACTCTGGATTGACGGGCATGGGTGTCATCACGCCAGAGGTAGTCGAGTATGAGATACCGACCCAATCCATGGTGTTGACGTACCAGACGGGCGAGCCCCTGACCGTCTCAGCCGAGAGCATGGATTTGTTCCACGTGGCGGGCGAGGCGTTGCGTGCTTTTCAAGAACACGCCACTCCAGTTGGTGAGAAAGACTTCCACGCCTGGGATGAGTTGGCGGTGGTAAAGACGCGAGCCAGCCGTCTGCAGCGTGCCGGCGCCACGCTGCCTGCGGGGTTCGAAGACTGTTTGGCCCGAATTGAGGCTGTTGGTGAACACTTGCCGGAGAGCACCCTTGGTCTTGCCCACCGGGACCTGCACGATGGGCAGTTTCTGCAACAGCCACGCAGCCTGGTTTTGCTGGATTTCGATTTAATGACGCGTGCGGACAACGCGCTTGATGCTGCCAATTTTCTCGCTCATCTTGTGTTGCGTCAGATGCAAGGGGTGAGGGGCACGACGCAGCGCAGCGTTGACCAGTGTGGAAAAAAATTCCTGAGGGGTCTCGATCGTGCGGGAGATCCCGGTTTTTGGCGCAGGTTGCGCTTCTACCAGGCAACGACTTTCGCGAGGCTGGCCCTGGTGTATCTGGTGCGCCCCCGTTGGTCGAGTGTGATTGCTGATCTGCTGCGCATGTCCCATCGGTGCCTGGATGATTTCGACCGGATCAGGGAGGGCTGAACCGGTGGAAGGGATTGGGCGCCTGAGTTTATGGGTCGCTGTGGCGGTGATAGTGACTTCCACCAGAGCCGTGGCGTATGAGGAGGAAAGCCCTGATGTGCTGCGGGTCGGACATTGGGTCGAAGTCAGGGGCGAAGTCACCGGAGACCGCCAGTTCAAGGCGACGCGAATCGAACTGCTGGAGCCGGACCGCTACGAGGTGCTTCTGGGCACCATCGATAAGCTCGTGGGTAAAAGAGCCTTCAACATCATGGGCATGAGTGTCGAATTGAATGACAAGACGACCTACCGCGAAATCGCCCCTGACAATTTGGAAGGCCAGCGGGTTAAATTGCAGGGTTATTACCTGGGGGACGGCCAATTTACATCGCGCAAGATATACGCAAGGAATCCCGGACGTAATGGTATCAGCGGCCGGGTGGATTCCATGCGCAAGGTGGGAGATGGTTTCGAGATCACGATCATGGACTACCGCGTCAGCATCGCGCCCCATATCGATGTGCGTCGTGAAAAAGCCTTGGTGGATTATGCCATCAGCCCGCCCCGTGCCCTGGCCGTGGTGGACCGCAACCGGGATGAGGAGGACCTGTTCGGGGCTGGGTTCTGGCTGACCGAATCGCTGTTTCTTTCCGGGCAGTTGGAGGCCATCGGCCTGCTGGAAGATGACTTTGACATGAATGATGACGTGCCGCGCAAGCAGGATGAAGCGCTGGCGCGTGCCCGCGCCCGATTCGTTTATCAGCCGGCGGACTATTTTTTCGCGGTGGCGACATTCAGCTACGTCAAATTGTGGCTAGACGATCAGCGCCGCGGACGCCTGGAGCGTGAAGATTATCGAATGGGCGAGTCTTACCTGTACTTTCTCGATCCCTTGAACAAGGGTCTGAGCCTGCAACTGGGCCGGGTAGATTTTGACGAGCGCCGTGAGTGGCTGTACGACCAGGATCTCGATACGGTCCGGCTCATTCTCGAGCGCGGGCTGTTTCGCGCGGAGCTTTCCTACAGTGAAACCCTGTTCGACGGCAGTCCGATGGATGAGGCGGCGCGCAACACCATCATCTACCTCTCAAATCGTGACACGGACCGCCACGTGGCCGGTTATGTGATCCATCGTGATTACGACCTGGCCATTCCCGCCAGGCAGACCAACTATGGATTCCGCGCGTTTGGTGAGTGGTTGCCGGACCACGACAGCTGGGTGGAAATCGGCTTCATGCAGGGCAGAACAGGACGCGTTGACGCCAGGGGCTGGGCCGTGGATGTCGGCACCACGTGGGAGGTTCGAAAAAATTTCTTCGTTACCGGCGGATTCGCGCTGGGGCAGGGTGATGACCGAGATACCCGGGTGAATGAAACCTTCCGGCAAACCGGGCTGCATGACAACAACGACAAGTTTGGTGGGGTGACGTCGTTCAGGTATTACGGGGAACTGGTCGATCCCGAACTGGCCAACATGCAGATAGCCACACTGGGTATCGGCTGGAAGCCGATGAGGCGGGTTTCGCTGGACTTTGTCTGGCACCAATATCGCCAGCACCGGGCCAGTCGCCTGCTGGTCGATACGCAGTTGAAGGCGCGACCGAATGGGATTGACAAGGGCCTGGGTCAGGAGTTTGACCTGATCCTGGGCTGGCGAACCAGCAGGACCTGGGACCTGGAAGTCATTGCCGCCTGGTTCGACCCCGGTAAGGCGTTCTTTAACCAGGATCCGGCCCTGATGGGCAAAATTCAGTTCAGATACCGTTTCTAGGTCAACAGCATATGATTCCGATGATTCAAGTGATGCGTAAAGTGGCTGTGACCGCGATAGCGGCGGCAAGCCTTCTGCCCGTGCTGGCAACGGCGCAATATACCTTCGAAAGCAAGTTCGGCAGTTCCGGTACTCAGCCCGGTCAGTTCAGCGCACCTCGAGGCGCGGCCATCGACGACAATGGTCAGATCGTTATCGCAGAATCCGATAACAACCGGATTCAGATCTGCAGCGACGCGGGCAGCTGCACGGCTTTTGGCAGCTTTGGGGTATTGTCGGGCGAATTCGACAGGCCGCGAGGGGTAACGGTGTCCTCTGCGGGCAACATCCTGATCGCAGACAGGGGCAACGAGCGAATCCAGGACTGTGACGCCTCGGGCACGTGCACTGATTTCGATGGTTCGCCGCCTTTGAGTCTGCCATTCAATTCGCCGCGGGATGTGGCCACGATGCCCGATGGGCGCGTCGTTATCAGCGACACCAATAACGATCGGATCGTGATTTGTGATTTGAATGCAACCACCTGCACCACCTTCGGTAGCGCTGGGACCCAGCTTGGCCAATTTTTGGAACCGACCGGGGTTGCGGTCGACAGCCAGGGGCGGATCATCATCGCCGACCGTTTGAATGACCGCATCCAGATCTGCAATGAGACGGGCACGTCCTGCTCCGCCTTCGGCAGCCTGGGCACTTCGGTCGGGCAGTTTTTCAACCCCGCGGACGTTGACGTGGACAGCAACGACCGAATTGTCATCGCGGACCGCTTCAACAGCCGGATCCAGGTATGTACAGACGGGGGCTCCTGCTCTGCTTTCGGCAGCCCGGGGGCGGGGGATGGTCAGTTTGATGAGCCCTGGGGTGTCACCGTTGATGCGAACAACCGCATTATTGTGGTCGATTCAGGTAAT
>Ga0255767_1002627_pt1 | contig 15480 bp, 12 predicted proteins | sample 071ome_24_FD_179967 | JGI IMG/M metagenome (GOLD analysis project Ga0255767, IMG submission 179967) | Coastal salt marsh microbial communities from the Groves Creek Marsh, Skidaway Island, Georgia - 071402CT metaG (version 2) | ecosystem: Environmental > Aquatic > Marine > Intertidal zone > Salt...
CGCAGAACGGGAACTGCCTGCCCATTGCGAAGTCTTTCGGCCTCGCGATCCGATAGGGCCAGCGCCGGGATGCCGTCCAGCGCGGTCTCAACCGGTAACATATGGGGTGAGGCGGCGGCACTATGGCTAAGTTCCTGAAGCATTTCCAGCGAAATCGCAGCCCCCTCGGCAAAGGGTCCGACGGCCGTGCGGCGCAGTCCGGACAGGTGCCCGCAGGTGCCCAGCGCGGCGGCCAGATCACGGGCCAGCGCGCGCATATAGGCGCCCTTTCCCGATGTCACGGTGAAGCGCGCCGCGCTCTCGTCCAGAATTTCCAGAAGCTCCAAGGCGTGGATGTCGATGATGCGCGCGGCCAGCTCGAACTCCTCGCCCGCACGGGCCTTCGCATAGGCCCGCTCACCGGCAACCTTGATGGCCGAAAAGGCCGGCGGTACCTGGGAAATCGCGCCGACGAATTGCGGCAGAGCAGCGCGGATCGCCGCCTCGTCCGGGCGCACATCGCTGGTCTCGACCAGCTCGCCCTCGGCGTCGTCGGTCGATGTGCGTACACCCCAATGCACAGTGAACGCGTACTGTTTGGTGCTGTCGGTCACGTACGGCATAGTCTTCGTGGCCTCGCCCAGAGCAATCGGCAGAATTCCGGTGGCAGAGGGGTCCAGCGTGCCGGCATGGCCCAGCTTGGCCGCGCCGGTGATACGGCGTACGGCATTGACGCAGTCGGAGGAGGTCATCCCCGCCGGCTTGTCGAGGTTGATCCAGCCGCTGATCGGCAAACCCTTGCGCCTACGCCCCATCAGTCTCGGTCTCCGTCGATATCTCCCTTAACCTGCTCTTCCGGTTTATGCAGCAGATCGCGGGCGACTTCCGGCCGATGGATGATCGCGTCGATCCTGTTTGCCTCGTCGAAGCTCTCGTCATAGACGAAGGTCATCGACGGCATGTAGCGCAGATGGATCGCCGAGGAGAGCTGGCCGCGCAGGAAGGACGAGGCGCGGTTGAGCGCCTTGACCAAGGGCGCGGCCTCGGTGCCCAGCGGAAGCACAAACGCGGTCGCGTTGCGCAGATCGGGGCTGACGCGCACCTCCGTCACAGTGATGGACTGACCGACCAAATCCGGGTCACGGAACTCCGCGCGCCGCAGGATCTCCGACAGCGCATGGCGGATTTCCTCGCCAACGCGAAGCTGGCGCTGCGACGGCGCCTTGCCGCCACGGGGGTTTTGCTTGTGTCTTGCCACGTCTTCCAATTCTGCGGACGCCGGTATCGGACTGGCCGCCCGCACTATCGTCCACGCCGGCGCCCCTTAAGCTTCCAGCTTGCGGGCGACCTCCTGGACCTCGAAACACTCGACCACGTCCCCGACCTGGATGTCGTTGTATTTCTCGAGCGCGATACCGCATTCGTAGCCGTTCTGCACCTCGCGGACGTCGTCCTTGAAGCGGCGCAGCGTGCCGAGGTCGCCAGTATGGATCACGACATTGTCGCGCATCAGGCGAACCTTTGAATCGCGGCGGATAAGACCCTCGGTGACCATGCAGCCGGCGACCTTGCCGACGCGCGAGACCGAGAAGACCTCGCGGATCTGGGCCTGGCCAAGCACGTTCTCCTCGATGTTCGGGGCGAGCTCGCCTTCCAGCATCGTGCGAACATCATCTACCACGTTGTAGATGACGCTGTAGTAGCGGACCTCCACCTGGTCGCGCTTAGCCTGGTCGCGGGCCTGCGGGATCGCGCGGACATTGAAGCCGATCACCAGACCACCATTGACGCTGGCCAGCGAGATGTCGGATTCGGTTATACCGCCGACACCGGCATGCAGCACCTGTACCTTGACCTCGTCGGTAGACATGTTCTCCAGCGCGCCGACAATGGCCTCGACCGAGCCCTGCACGTCGCCCTTGATGACGACCGGAACCTGGGCCGCCTCGCCCGCCTTGATCTGCATGAACATCTCGTCGAGCGAGCCGCGTGCACCGGCCGCAGCGCGCTGTTCGCGGATCAGGCTCTGGCGGTATTCGACGATCTCGCGCGCACGCGCCTCGTTCTCGACCACCGCGAACTCATCACCGGCCTGCGGCGCACCGTTGAGGCCGAGCACCTCAACCGGCTGAGACGGGCCTGCGTCGGTCAGGTTCTCGCCGCGCTCATTGATCAGCGCACGCACACGGCCCCACTCGGCACCGGCGACGAAGATGTCACCAACCTTGAGCGTGCCACCCTGGATCAGTACGGTCGCGACCGCGCCGCGCCCGGCTTCGAGCTGCGCCTCGATCACCGCGCCGAAAGCGTTGCGGTCGGGGTTCGCCGTCAGTTCGAGCAGCTCAGACTGCAGCAGGACCGCCTCGGTCAGGTTATCGAGACCTTCCTTCTTCAGCGCGGAAATCTCGATCACCTGAGTGTCGCCGCCCATCTCCTCTGCCACGATTTCGTGGGCAAGCAGTTCGGTCTTCACCCGCGACGGTTCGGCGCCCTGTACGTCCATCTTGTTGATCGCCACGATGATCGGCACTTCGGCCGCCTTGGCGTGGTTGATCGCCTCAATGGTCTGCGGCTGCACGCCGTCATCCGCCGCAACCACCAGGATCACGATATCGGTGACGCTGGCGCCGCGCTGACGCATCGAGGTGAAGGCCGCATGGCCCGGCGTGTCGATGAAGCTGATCTTCTGAGCGCCCTCGAGTTCGACTTGATAGGCACCGATATGCTGGGTGATGCCGCCGGCCTCGCCGCGCACCACGTCGGTGGAACGCAGCGCATCCAGCAGCGAGGTCTTGCCGTGATCAACATGGCCCATGACTGTAACAACCGGCGGCCGCGGCTTGCGGTCGCCCGCGTCGTCCTCGATACCGGCGCCCAGGTTGAGCTCCACATCCGCGGCAGAGGTAAGCTTCGACGTGTGGCCGAATTCCTCGACGACGAGCTGGGCCGTCTCCTGATCGATGGTCTGGTTGATGGTCGCCATAACGCCGAGCTTCATCAGCGCCTTGATGACCTCCGCGCCGCGCTCGGCCATACGGTTGGCCAACTCGCTGACGGTAATCGCGTCAGGGATTAAGACCTCACGAACAACCTTGACCGAACCACCGGCACCTCCGCCGTCGCGCGAACGCTGCTGACGCTCCCGCTCCTGCTTGCGGCGAAATGCCGCCACGGAACGCTGCCGCGCGCCACTCTCGTCATCCAATGCCTCGGAAATAGTTAACTTGCCGCTGCGCCGCTTGCGCTCACCGCGCGAACGGCTGGGTGGGCGGGACTGCTGAGCGTCCCCGGCCGCGGCAGCACCGCCTCCACCACGACCGCCACGCCGCCGCTCAACGCCATCGTTGGTGATTTCCTCTTCTAGCTCTACGCGCTTGCGCTCGGCCGTGGCCGCACGCTGGGCGGCCTCGTCGGCCATACGCTGGGCCTCGGCCTCCGCCGCGCGGCGGGCCTCTTCCTCAATCTGGCGGCGCGTCTTACGCTCAGGCTTCGGTGCCGACGCAGCTTCCGCCTGGGCCTTCGCCTCCTCAACCTTTTCCTTGGCCACTTCGGCCTCGGCTGCCTTCTGTTCCGCCTCGCGCGCCTTGGCCAAGGCCTCTTCCTCGCCCTTCTTGCGGGCCTCTTCCAGTGCAGCCTGCGCGGCGGCGCTTTCGCGCGCAGCGTCCTCGGCCGCCTTGCGGGCTTCCTCAAGGGCGCGGGCGCGGGTCGCCTGCTCAGCGTCGGTCAGCGTACGGGCGCGCGCCGGTTCCGCCGGCGTATCGACAGGCGCGGGCGCCTGCTGCTCCTGAACCTCCGCGGACGAGGTGTCCTTGACCTCGGTCATGCGGCCCGACTGGCCGGCCTGGAAGGTCCGCTTCTTCTTGACCTCCACCGCCACGGTCTTGGACCGGCCATGGCTGAAGCTCTGGCGCACCTGCCCACCCTCGACGGTCTTCTTGAGCTCGAGCTTGCCCGGCTTCGATAGCGTCAGCGGCTTTTTATTCTTCTTGTCGTCGTTTTCGGTCGTATTCGCCATCTTTATCATTCCATCACGTCAAAACCGGTGTCAGCACGCACCTGCGCATTGTCACCGCGATAGGCCATCATCCGGAGCGCCGCGTCGCGCACCTGGCGGGCCGGACCGCCAGGAACCACAAACGCGTGCACAGCGCGATCACGCCCCGCCACGCGGCCCAGCGTCGCGGCATCGAACAGGTCGAGCCGCACAACATTCTCCACGTGGCCCGCCAGCCGCGCGATCTTTTCCCGTCCGTCGGCGCCCGCATCGCTGGCGCACAACAGAACCGCGCCAGAAGCACCGGACGGCGCGGAGAGCAGGCCCAACAGCGCGCCGCGGACCTTTTCGAACCCTGACTGAAAGTCGCCGGCCTTGCGGGCCAGCGCCAGCGCGTTGACTGCGCGACCGTGGAGCTCTCCCTCGACAAAATCCGCGAGGCTTTCACCGCCGGGGCCCATCATCGGCGTCACACTGCATCGGGCACCGCGCGAAAATGCCCGTTTTTCACACGCCGCCGAGACTATATCGCGGCGCCCCAGCAACCACAATCCGCGCCCCGGTAGCCGCGCGTCAAGATCGGGGACCACCAGATCGTCGGGACCCACCACAAACCGCATCAGGTCATCGCGCGGATGTACTTCACCCGTCACCAGGCAGCGCCGTTTCGGCTCGGCCTTTGTCCGGGGCCGGTTGTCCGGCCGATTCTGTGCTTCGACGCTTATCACGCCCTCGGGGTCTCCTTCGCCATCCGCCGCCTACTCGCCCACGTCCGCGGGGGTCGGCTGCGGTGCAAACACGGCCTCGGCTTCCGCCAGGCCGGCCGAACGCGCATCAACGGGGGTCACCGCGGATTCCTCTTCGGTCCCCTCGACCTCCGGCTCCGGCGCGATCACGTCCTCGCCATAAACCGAGACGCGCGCGGCCATGATGACCTGGTTCGCCTCGTCGGCCGTGACCGGGCTCTGGCGCACGAGGCGTCCGATTTCGTGGTCGGCCATGTCGAACAGGTCATCGAGCTTCACCTCGGTCTCCACGTCCATAAAGATGAAGCGGTACTCGTCCGGCAATAGGCCCGCCAGATCCTCCGCGCTACGCACGCCGTTTTGACCCAGACGCACCGCCTTCTCCAGCGTCACGCCCTCGACCTCGAGCATGTTGTCCTCGACACCTAGCTTCTTGCGCTCGATATCCAGCTTCGCGTCACGCTCTTCAAGCCAATTCTGAGCGCGGGCCTGTAGTTCCTCGCCGATGTCCTCATCAAAGCCCTCAATCACGGTCAGGTCGTCGAGCGGCACGAAGGCCACTTCCTCCACCGTGGTAAAGCCTTCGGTCACCAGCAGATGTGCGATGACGTCCTCGACATCCAGCGCCTCGATGAATGCCTCGGAGCGCGAGTTGAACTCGTCCTGGCGACGCTGCGACTCTTCTTCCTCAGTGAGGATGTCGATGTCCCAGCCCGACAGCATCGAGGCGAGGCGCACATTCTGGCCACGGCGGCCGATGGCGAGCGAAAGCTGCTCATCGGGCACGACCACCTCGATCTTGTTGGCGTCCTCGTCAAGAACGACCTTGGTCACCTCAGCCGGGGCCAGCGCGTTCACTACGAAGGTCGCGGGATCGGGCGACCACGGAATGATATCGATCTTCTCTCCCTGCAGCTCGCCGACGACCGCCTGCACGCGGCTGCCGCGCATACCGACGCAGGCGCCAACCGGATCGATGCCGGAATCGTTGGAGATTACGGCGATCTTCGCGCGGCTCCCCGGATCGCGCGCGGCAGCGCGGATCTCGATAATACCGTCATAGATTTCCGGCACTTCCTGCGCGAAGAGCGACTTCATGAACTCCGGCTGGGCGCGGGTCAGGAAGATCTGCGGGCCGCGCTGCTCGCGGCGCACGTCGTAGATATAGGCGCGGATACGGTCGCCGGGGCGATAGTTTTCACGCGGCAGGGATTCGTCGCGGCGTATCACACCCTCTGCGCGGCCAAGGTCCACGGTCACGTTGCCGTACTCCACGCGCTTGACCAAGCCATTCACAACCTCGCCCACGCGGTCCTTATATTCCTCGAAATGGCGCTCGCGCTCCGCGTCGCGCACACGCTGGACAATCACCTGCTTGGCCGTCTGGGCGGCGATACGGCCAAAGTCGATCGGCGGCAGTTCGTCAATCAGGAACTCACCGATCTGCACGTCGGGTTTCTCGGCCTGGGCCTGCGCGAGGGTGAGCTGGGTGTGTTCGTCCTCGATATCCTCAACTACCTCACGGTAGCGCGCCAGCGAGATGTGACCGCCGTCACGGTCGATGATTGCGCGGATGTCGTGCTCCGGACCGTACTTATTGCGTCCGGCCTTCTGGATGGCCTGCTCCATCGCAGTAATGACTTCCTCGCGTTCGATGCCCTTCTCACGCGCAACAGCGTCGGCGACGGCAAGCATCTCAATACGGCTGGGACCACCAGACTCCATAATCTCTATCCTTCATTCAGTCGGCCCTTCTGGGCCGCGTCAATCAGTTCATCGGTCAGCACGAGCTTCGCCCGGGACACGTCGGCAAACGGAAGCTCGATCATGTTGTCCTCCCCGTCCTCGACCCTCAGGCGCACCATGCCGTTTTTCAAACCCAACAGCCGCCCGCGAAACCGCCGGCGCCCGTCCCGAGCCTGCTTTAGTTCGACCTTCGCCTCGAAACCGGCGAAGCTGTCGAAATCTTTCTCCCGCGTGAGCGGCCGGTCGATCCCCGCCGAGCCGACTTCCAGCTCATAGGCCTCGGGGATGGGATCAGCCACGTCGAGCAGTGCGGAAATCGTGCGGCTGGCCAGCGTGCAGTCGTCGATGGTAATTTCCTCACCATCGGCACGATCCAGCATGATCTGCAGGACTGGCCGGCCATTGCCGCCGAAATGCAAGCGCACCAGCTCATAGCCGAGATCGGCCAGCGACGGCTCGATGATCGACACCACCTGGTCGGTACGCGCATTCTCACTCACGAGGTTCAACGCTCGCTCGTCCTCACGTTTACCGGCCCGCACAGGCGGGCTACGGGTAACAAAAAAGGCGGCGCCGGTTCTTACCCGGGCCACCCCTTAACTGCCCTTATCAGGACCGTTGGGCCTTAGTTGTGCGGAAATATAGGTGAAAACGGAGAAAAGGCAAGCAATTCAGGTGACCCTTATTCGCCGCCGCGCGAACGCCGGCGGTAGCGCAGAAACGTCGGGCCAGGCCCGCTCGAGCGGTTCTTGCCTTCGTAGCGCGTGTCCGGCCAGTCGTCGGAGCGCACTCGCCAGTCGTCGGCGCGATCGGCCAGCCATTCGAAGGCCGGATGGGCGGTCATGTGGCGCAGCATCCAGACGAGGTAGTCCTGATCGTCGGTAGCCAGGCGCAGCTCCGAGCCGTTCGCCATCACCCGCGCCAGTACATCTAGGATCGACAGGTTGACGATGCGCCTGCGGTTGTGTCGCCGCTTGGGCCAGGGATCGGGGAACAGGATGAAGACGCGGCCCAGGCTGGCGTCCGCCAGCCGATCCAGCAGCGGGCGCACGTCATCGGGCAGGATGCTGATGTTTCCCAGCGCGTCCCGCTCCATCGCAGCGAGTAGGCGGGCCACGCCGTTCAGGTAGGGCTCGGCCCCGATCAGGCCGACATGGGGATGGTGCAGAGCCTGCCAAGCAAGATGTTCACCCGCGCCGAAGCCGATCTCTAGCCAAACCTGGCTGACATCGCGATCGAACAGCGCGCGCGGATCTACGGGTTCATCACCCTCGGGCAGACGAACTTTAGCGGCCGACAGGGATGTCTCCAGCAAGCGCTCGAGGCCGGGGCGCAGCTTGCGCCCTCGGCGTCGGCCATGAAAGCGCCGGTCATCTTCGCCCGATGTGTCCCCCATGACAGAGCAGCGGGTGCAGCCCTTTCGAGCGGCTAAAGTGCGTTATGGATGGCGTCCACTAGGTCAGTCTTCTCCCAAGAGAAGCCGCCATCGGCATCAGGCGTGCGGCCGAAATGCCCGTAGGCAGCAGTGCGGGCGTAGATCGGCTTGTTGAGGCCGAGATGCTCGCGGATACCTCGCGGGCTCAGATCCATCGCCTTCTGGACCGCTTCGGCGATTTTCTCGTCATCAACCTTGCCGGTGCCGTAGGTCTCGACATAGACCGACAGCGGCTTCGACACGCCGATGGCGTAGGCAACCTGGATGGTGCAGCGCTCAGCCAGTTCAGCGGCGACCACATTCTTCGCGACATAACGCGTGGCATAGGCCGCCGAGCGGTCCACCTTCGTCGGATCCTTGCCTGAGAACGCACCGCCGCCATGGGGCGCTGCGCCGCCATAAGTATCGACGATGATCTTGCGGCCGGTAAGGCCCGCGTCGCCGTCCGGACCGCCGATCACGAAGCGACCTGTCGGGTTCACGTAGAACTCGTCTTCCGGGCACATCCAGCCTTCCGGCAGAACCTTGAGGACGTGCGGGCGCACGATCTCGCGCACATCTTCCTGGCTCAGCGCCTCTTCATGCTGTGTCGAGACCACGACCGAGGTCGCGGCGATCGGCTTGCCGTTCACATAGCGCAGGGTGACCTGGCTCTTGGAGTCCGGACCGAGACCGGAGTCTGCGCCCGAATGACGCGCATCAGCCATCGACTTCAGGATCTCGTGGGAATACTGGATCGGCGCCGGCATCAGCACATCGGTCTCGCGGCAAGCGTAACCGAACATCAGGCCCTGGTCGCCCGCGCCCTCGTCCTTGTTGCCCGCGGCGTCCACGCCCTGGGCGATGTCGCTCGACTGGGCATGTAGATATACGGACACGTCCGCGTCGCGCCAGTGGAAGCCTTCCTGCTCATAGCCGATTTCCTTCACGGCGGTGCGGGCAATTTCCTCGATACGCGCGGCATCGATATGACCATTACTGTCCACAAGCGGTTCGGGCCCGCGGACTTCGCCAGCCAGCACAATCCGGTTGGTCGTCGTCAGGGTCTCGCACGCGACGCGCGCCTGCGGATCGGCCGCCAGAAAGGCATCGACGACGCCATCGGAGATACGGTCACAGACCTTGTCCGGATGGCCTTCGGACACGGACTCACTGGTAAAGAGATAATTTCCTTGGGCCACTGAAGCTGCCTCCCTGAGGTCGTTTCCCCGACCGCATGCAACCGATCGGCTATGTTTTGAAAACTTTAGAACATCACCACCCGACCCACATCCACCGAGCAGGCGCGCCGGTTGTGCAGTAAGCGGGTCGGTCGCGTCAAGACGTACCTCGGCGGCGACCCCAAACAACCGTCAGCACCAGAAGCAAGAGGGAAAATCCTACCGGAATCAAATCGCCGAAGTGCGCGTATAAGGTGGGCGAAAGCCCACGAGGAAGCCCGCTGTCCAGTATGCCCGCCACCCCGGAATCGAGTTGTGAGAGGACCCGGCCGTAAGGGTCGACAACGGCAGAAATTCCAGTGTTTGCGGCGCGTACCAGCGGCAGCCCTTCCTCCACCGCGCGCGCCGAGGCGATGGCGTAGTGCTGGCGTGGGCCGGCAAAATCGCCGAACCACGCATCATTAGTGATGTTGAGGAGCCAGCTCGGGCGCTTGCCCTCTGGTGTGACGCGGCCGGGAAAAATCGCCTCATAGCAGATGAGTGGGCTGGCGGGCGGCACTCCGTCGATTCGGAACAGAGAAAAATTCTCGCCCGGCGTAAAGTCGCCTTGGCCCGGGGCGATTTTTTCCATCGGCAGGATCCCGCGGAACGGGATGTACTCCCCGAAGGGAACGAGATGCCCCTTGTCATAGACCTGGCGAATGTTGGCGCGCCCGTCGATTGCTAGCAGGGAGTTGAAGAGCTGCCGCTCGCGCGCGCCGAAGGCGCTGCGCACGCTGCCCGTCACCAGTGCGCCGCCCATCGGCACCGCCTTTGAGGCCTGAATGCGCATCAAAGTGTCATTAGCCAGCAGAAAGGGGACAGCTGTCTCTGGCCAAATAACGAGGGTAGGCGCCGGAGCACCGTCGCGCGCGGCCTCACGGCTCATCGCGATATGCCGGGCGAGATGCGCGCTGCGCAAATCCCGGTTCCACTTGTCCCGCTGGGCGATGTTCGCCTGAACTAGCCGCAGGTGTACATCTGGTACGAAACCGGCTTCGCCCCCCGCCAGCCGTACCGCACCGCCAGCCCACAACAGCGCGGGCAACACCACCGCCGCCGTAAGCGTCGCGAACCATCTTGATTGCGGTGACATTCCGCCGTTGCCCAGCACCGACGGCATCGCTGCCATGAAAATGGTCACGAACCCCAACCCCAGCATGCCGATCGCGGCGGTGATCTGCATCACCGGCAGGACCGCCGACCAGGAATATCCGATCAGGTTCCATGGAAAGCCAGTAAACACATAGCCGCGCAGCAGCTCGCCAAGCGTCCACAATGCGGCGAACGCGAGCACCCGCGCCATCGCCGCATCTCCGCAGCGCATGAAGGACTGCGCCCAGCAGACAAGCGCCGGGAATATGGCCAGCACGGCGGCCAGGCCGGGCCAAGCGAACGGGATCATCCAGGCCGTCCGCTCGGGCGCGACCAGCATCGGCTCGATGATCCAGTGCAGGCCTATAAAAAAATGTCCGAAGCCGAACCAGAAGCCCGCGCCGATAGCCCGCCGTCGCGCGCGCGGCGGCGACGCAGCACCCTCTAACAGCCAGACCAACCCGGCGAAGGCTGGGATCAGCAGCGGAATGAAATGGAACGGCGGCAAGGCAAACGCCGCGAGGCCGCCGAGCAGGACTGCGCACAAAATGCGCCGCCAGCCCGACAAGGCGCGCACCTGTGCCGCAAGCTGAAGCAGGTTAGGCCCGTTCACTAGCGGCATTCCCGGATATCATTTTCCCGATGACGGGTTCGTCTCGCCATCCTCGCTGTCGCGCAGATCGCGCACCCGCAGCCGTTTGATGCGGCGCGCATCCGCATCGACGACCTCGAATTCGACACCCGACTTATGGGTCACAACCTCACTGCGGCGCGGCACCCGGTCCACCAGCGAGAAAACGACGCCGCCCAGCGTATCGCTTTCCTCGCGCTCCTCTTGCGTGAGGAACGCCCCGATGCGCTCTTCCAGCTCACCGACCTCGACCCGGGCATCGGCCAGGATCGAACCGCCAGGATCGACCGTGATGACGGGCCCCGCCTCGTCGTGCTCGTCCTCGATCTCACCAACAATCTCCTCGACCAGGTCCTCGATGGTGACGAGGCCGTCCACCCCGCCAAACTCGTCGATGACGATGGCCATGTGGGTGCGCTGGGCGCGCATCTCCAGCAGCAGGTCGAGTACGCGGATCGAGGGCGCTGCAAAGAGGATGTCACGGCTGAGATCGCGAACCTTCTGGCGCGGGTTCGAGCGCAACGCCGCCAGCACATCCTTGATGTGGACAAAGCCGACCACCTGGTCGAGCTGCTCGTGATAGAGCGGCAGGCGCGAATGAGCCTCGCGCGCAATCAGGTCCGCGACCGCGTGGAGTTCCTCGGATTGTTCTACCGCGACGATATCAGCACGAGGAATCATTACATCGTCGGCCGTGAGGTCATGCAGCTTGAGGATGTTGGTGATGAGCACCCCCTCATCGGCGCCGATTGCCTCGTCCTCAGTGCCTGGCTCCTCGATCAGTTCCTCGATGACCTCGCGGACAGAACTTTCGTTGCCGCGCAGGCGAAGCATGCCGCGCAGCCTGCGCCAGAATCCGCCGCGATGATCGCCCAAGGGTTCGCCGACGGACAGGGGATTCGTACTGTTCGGGGGGGAATCGGTCATTACTTAATCAGGCCGTGACGCTATCCGCATAAGGGTCGGAGACACCCAACCTCGCGAGGATGCGCCGTTCGGCATCCTCCATGATATCCGCCTCGCGCGCGTCCTCATGATCGAAGCCGAGCAGGTGAAGCGTCCCGTGCACGACGAGGTGGCGGAGGTGATCGGCAAGCGTTTTAATCTCGTCCGCTGCCTCGCGCACGCAGGTGTCGTAGGCGACCACCACGTCGCCCAGCGGCTCCGGCGCGCCGGGCGCATTCATTTCTTCGTCGAGGGCGAAGGACAGGACGTTGGTCGGCTTGTCCATGTCGCGCCAGTCGCGGTTGAGGGCCTGGATCTCTTCGTCATTAGTCAGCCGCAAGCCGATCTCGACCGGCGCATCGGGGCCATGAGCAGCCAGTGCCGCACGTACGGCGTCCAGCACCAGAGGCTCGACACCGCCGGGCGCGACGTCGTTCCAGCGCGCGTCGGCGATATCGACCGAAATGTCGGCGGCTATGTCGGTATCGGATGCGCCCATCAATCCTGATCCCGGGCCGAGCCGCCCATGTCCTCACCGCTCACGGCGGCGCGCTGGCGGTCGCGCGCGTTGTAGGCGGTGACGATGCGCGTCACCATTGCGTGGCGAACCACATCGCCTTCGCCGAAGCGGATGATGCGCACGCCATCGACGCGCTCCAGCACATCCAGAGAATCGGCCAGCCCCGAGCGAGTGCCGCGCGGCAGGTCGATCTGGCTCATGTCGCCGGTGATCGCCATGCGCGAACCTTCGCCCAGGCGGGTCAGGAACATCTTCATCTGCATGGCCGAGGTGTTCTGCGCCTCGTCGAGAATGATGAACGAACGCGCCAGGGTCCGCCCGCGCATGAAGGCCAGCGGCGCGACCTCGATCTCACCGCTCTCCAGCCGCTTGGCGACCTGGTCGCCGGGCATCATGTCGTAGAGCGCGTCGTAGAGCGGGCGCAGATAGGGGTCGATCTTGTCCTGCAGGTCACCAGGCAAAAAGCCGAGGCGCTCGCCTGCCTCCACCGCCGGGCGCGACAACACAAGCCGGTCCACCTTGCCCTGGATCAGATCGGAGACAGCCTGCGCAACGGCGAGGTAGGTCTTGCCCGTGCCCGCCGGGCCGAGCCCGAAGGTCAGTTCCGCGTGGGACAGCGCCTCGAGGTAGCGCGCCTGCACTGGCGAGCGCGGCGAGACATTGCGCTTGCGCGTGCGGATCATCATCCGCTGACCGCTCAGATCGTCGCTGGCGGCCATGCGTACGGCAGCCTGCACGTCGGCGGGCGCCACCTCCTGTCCTTCCTTGAGGCGGGAATAGAGACTTCCGATGGCGCGGTCCGCAATGGCGCGCGAGGCATCGGGGCCCTGGATTTCGAGCTGGTTGCCGCGGTAGCGCAGCGTCACATCGAGAAGGCGTTCGATCTGCACCAGATGTTCGTCGTGATGGCCGAACAGGGCCGGCAGCAGGGCGTTGTCATCGAACTGAACCTGAACCGGGTCGCCCGGCATCGTATCGGTCGCGGTCAAGCGCTCAACCTCTTCTCTTCTGCGGCGACGGACTTACTCGCGTCGCGGTCCAACAAACGTCCCTCCAGACTGTGCGGTTTGCATGTCTCGATAATAACAACCGCGATATCCCCAATCGTATGCCGCGGCGCATCGACATGCACGGCCTGATTGTGCGGGCTGCGCCCGACAAGCTGGCCCGGATGACGGCCAGCACGCTCGAACAGAACCTCGCAGGATGTTCCGACGCTCGCTGCGTTGAACGCGGCCTGCTGTTCGTTGATGAGGTCCTGCAGCCGCGCGAGGCGTTCGTCCTTCACCTCTTCGGCGACCTGTCCCGGCAATGCGGCGGCAGGCGTGCCCGGCCGCGCGCTGTATTTAAACGTATAGGAGTGCGCGTAGCCGACGGTGCGCACGAGGTCGAGCGTGGCCTCGAAATCGGCCTCGGTCTCGCCCGGGAAGCCGACGATGAAATCACAGCTCAGCGCCAGGTCCGGACGCGCGGCGCGCAGGTCCTCGACGATGCGCAGGTAACGCGCCGCGTCATGGCCACGGTTCATCGCCTCGAGAATCCGGTCGCTGCCCGACTGCACCGGCAGGTGGAGGTAAGGCATCAGTTCGCGCACCTCGCCATGGGCCGCGATGAGCTCGGCGTTCACATCGCGCGGATGGCTGGTCGTGTAGCGGATGCGCGCCAGGCTGTCGATCTGCGCCAGCTGGCGGGCCAGCGCGCCCAGCCCGATCTCGCGCCCGTCCGCATCGAGCCCGTGATAGGCGTTGACGTTCTGGCCCAGCAGCGTGAGTTCGCGCACGCCGCCGGCAACCAGCGAACGGGCCTCGTCCATCACCTGCGCCACGGGGCGCGAGTACTCCGCGCCGCGCGTGTAGGGCACCACGCAGAACGTGCAGAACTTGTCGCAGCCCTCCTGGATCGACAGGAAGGCCGAGACCGCGCTTCCGCTGCGCGCGGCGGGCATGTGGTCGAACTTGCTCTCGACGGGGAAGTCGGTGTCCAGCACGCCGCCCTCATGGCCCGCGCGATGCACGCGCGCCACCATCTCCGGCAGGCGGTGATAGGTCTGGGGGCCGAGGACCATATCGACGAAGGGCGCGCGGCGCAGCATCTCCTCGCCCTCAGCCTGGGCCACGCAGCCCGCGACGGCGATGACCATGCGCCCGCCTTCCTCGGCGCGCGCTTCCTTGATGACGCGCATGCGCCCCAGTTCGGAATAGACCTTCTCGCTCGCCTTCTCGCGGATGTGACAGGTGTTGAGGATCACCATGTCGGCATCCTTGGGACTGTCACCCGGCACATAGCCGAGCGGCGCCAGAACCTCCGCCATACGCGCGGAGTCATAGACGTTCATCTGGCAGCCATAGGTTTTGATGAAGAGTTTTCTGGCCAAGGACCTGGAACCGTCCGTCATGCCGGTGTGGCCCGAAGCACCGGATTGCCGGGCCCGCCTACAGCCAACACGTTGTTATCGCGAAACAATCGCACACCTAAGCTTTTGCCCTGTTCGAGTCAACCCGACGTTCGGCGCGCTTCTCGCGCGGGCTGGCAAAGCCCTTCTTGGATCTCCGCAGGCCCTTCAGGTCGCGCAGACGCGGGCGCAGCCGCCAGCGGATCCAGTCCCAGCGCCCTGCGGTCCCGGCCTTCGGCTGAATGCGCCCCGCGAGCGCGTCGGAATGCCCGGCGACAATGCGCTCCTGGCAGTACTCGGTCAGCTCCTTGCGCGAGGCGAACTGCTCGATGGTCACCGGCTCGTGAAACGAGACCGTGACGGTGAGCCGGCCGAGCCCAATCAGTTCGCCCGCATGGCCGACCAGGTCCATGTCGCCATACCACGCATAGAACGGGCGCATGTGGCGGCCGATGGGAACCCCATCGACCCGCGAATAGGTCAGAGAGACCGGCTGGACCGTCAGCGGCTCGTCGTTGACCCGGAACTCGGCCACCGACAGAAGCGCGCTCTTGAACGGCAGGATGCGGTTGCCGTCATTGCTGGTCCCCTCGGGGAACAGGATCATGCTGTCGCCCGCTTCCAAACGCTGACCCAACGCCGTTGCCTGCAGATGCGAGGTCCGCACGCGCCGGTCCACGAAGACGGAGCGCTGCAGCTTCGCCAGCAGCCCGAAGAAGGGCCACTCGCCGACCTCGGACTTGGCGACGAAGGAGCCGGGGATCAGCGCGCCGTAAATCGGGATGTCCAGATAGGAGG
>Ga0255767_1002632_pt1 | contig 15462 bp, 18 predicted proteins | sample 071ome_24_FD_179967 | JGI IMG/M metagenome (GOLD analysis project Ga0255767, IMG submission 179967) | Coastal salt marsh microbial communities from the Groves Creek Marsh, Skidaway Island, Georgia - 071402CT metaG (version 2) | ecosystem: Environmental > Aquatic > Marine > Intertidal zone > Salt...
CAATCACCATACCCCGCATAGGGAAGCCGGGGTGGAAGATCACTTCCTCCGAGCACCGAAGCCGTGATCCGAAAAACTCTGGAGGAAAACTCCTCAGATTCTGACGCGTATAAAGGTGGAATGGATCTTTTCGCGTTGCCCGAAGGGAAAGGGCGAGGCATGTGGGCGCTTCGCTACGCCAATTAACAACATACTCTAATCCGCCCAATTCACCCCATCCTTCGCCCGAGTATCGACGTGCAGTTCGAACACATCGGGCCGCGAATAATGGCCATCGGTGTCGAGGCTCGCGAGGCCTTGGCCGACCTCTGAGAGATCAAGCTCCGCGAAGAGCGTTTCCTCGCCCTCGCCTGCCTGCGCCAAGACCCGCGCATCGGGGGCGATGATCATCGAGCCGCCACGATTGAGTTGTTCGCTTTCGATGGCGTTAAATAACGCGAGCGCTTCGTCGTTTCCGCCAACTCGTTCCAGCCCGTCGAACAGATCATCGCGATGCTGCACCAGCCCCGCCGCCAGCACAAAGCACCGCCCCTCCATCGCATAATGCCTGCTCGCCAGCGCATATTCCTCTCGCACTGTCGGCCATGCGGCGACATGCACGCTCTCACCCAGATTGTGCATCGCAGCCCTTGCCAGCGGCATCCAATGTTCCCAGCAGATCAGATTGCCGACCTTGCCCCACTCGGCCTGATGCACGCTAAGCGTCGAGCCATCGCCGCGCATCCAGATCAGCCGCTCACCATGCGTCGGCACCAGCTTGCGGTGATCCAGCGGTGTGTCTCCCGGGCGGAACATCAGCTGATTGTTGTAGAGGCTTTGGCGCACCCGCTCATGCGCGCCGATAGAAATGCACGCGCCGGTTTCGTCCGCGAGTTCCTGCAGTGGCAGCAAGCGCTCGTCATTGGGCACAATCGCTTGCTCGAGCATGATTGCATGCAGCGCTTTCGTGCCTTGATGATCCCACAGCGCCGCGCCGGGCGCCTCATCCAGCCACAGCGGATAGCCGCCAAGAAAAGTCTCACCGAACGCGACCAGCTGCGCGCCATTGTCGATCGCCTCTTTCGCGATCCGCGTCGCTTTCTCGATCCCGCCAGCAAAATCGAGCGGCACCGGCGCAGCTTGGCATATCGCGACGTTGAGAGAGGTCATGCCGCTATTCGTCAACGAAATTGGCTGCAATCACAAGCTTTTCTGCGTCCCACTCGATCACCGCGTCCTTGGTCATCGGGACCATAAAGGTCTTCATGCCCTTTGCAGGCACAGGGTCTTTGGCGATCTCGATAATGTCGGTCGCGCCGAAATTCTGGACATCCACGGTGCGCCCCACGGCGTCGCCGGCATCGGTGAAGACGGCCAGCCCGATCAAGTCCATGAAATAGTATTCGCCATCGTCCAGCGAAGGCAGCGCGTCACGCGGTACGCACAGCACGGTGCCGCGCAGTTTTTCCGCCGAGCCGCGCCCGGACACCTCGGCAAAACGCGCAATCGCGCCGCCCTTATTGTCTGAGCGGATCTTCTTGAGGGTCAGAGTGAGATCGGACCCTTTGGTTTTGAAGCTCTTGTGCTTGGCTAGCGCATCCACGCCTTCGCCAAACAGCTTCAAGCGGACTTCGCCCGCCACGCCATGCGCGCCAGTTACGGCTGCAAGATCGAGATCCTTCGGCGTGACGGGCGTATCCGTCATGAAAGGGCTTACTCAGCCTTCTCTTCGGGTGCTTCTTCAGCAGCTGCTTCTTCGGCCGGAGCTTCTTCGGCTGCGGCTTCTTCAGCAGCTGCTTCTTCGGCCGGAGCTTCTTCGGCTGCGGCTTCTTCAGCAGGCGCCTCTTCAGCGGCAGCTTCTTCAACCACTGCTTCTTCTTCTGCAGGTGCCTTGGCTGCTTCTTCAGCTTCAGCAAGCTTTGCAGCTTTCTCTTCAGCGCGTTCCTTCGCAGCTTCGCCCGGCTCACCCTTGTTCGGGTTGTTGCGCGGTGCACGCTCAAGGATGCCAGCCGCATCCAGGAAGCGGTGCACGCGGTCAGACGGCTTCGCACCAACTGAGAGCCAGTGACGCGCACGGTCTTCGTTGAGCTTCACGCGCTCGCCCGAATCCTTCGGCAGCATCGGGTTGTAGGTGCCGATCTGCTCCAGATATTTGCCGTCACGCGGCGCGCGGCCGTCTGCGACAACGATGCGGTAGTAAGGACGCTTCTTCGCGCCTCCGCGCGACAAACGAATTGCAACTGCCATTGTGTATTACCTTTCCAGTCTAAATCTTTGTAAATTAGTAAAATTATTTCTTGTTCAACATGTCTCTAAGTTCCGGCGGGAGCGTGTCGGGATCAACCGACGGCCCCTTTGGACCACCCAAGCCGGGCATGCCGCCACCCGGGCCACCGAGGCCGGGCATGGCTGCACCTAGGCCACCGCCCCCAAACATCGATGCGAGGCCTTTGAGGCCACCCATCTTCTTGATCTGCTTCATCGCGCGGCTCATTTCCTTGTGCATCTTCAGAACCTTGTTCACGGTCTGCACATCGGTGCCGCTGCCTGCCGCCACGCGCTTCTTGCGTTTGGCGTTCATCAATTCGGGCCGCGCGCGCTCTTTACCGGTCATCGAACCGATGATCGCGTCCATATGCACCAGCACCTTGTCATCCATGTCGCTCGCCGCGAGCGCTGCCTTGGCTTTCTTCATGCCAGGCATCATGCCCGCCAGCATGCCGAGGCCACCCATATTCTGCATCTGCCGCAGCTGGGTGCGCAGGTCATTCAGGTCAAACTGACCCTTTGCCATACGCTTGGCGAGTGCTTCGGCGTCTTCTTCCTTGATCGTCGCCGCAGCCTTCTCGACCAGGCTGACAACATCGCCCATGCCAAGGATGCGGTCCGCAACGCGCGAGGGATGGAATGCTTCAATCGCGTCAAGCTTCTCGCCTGTACCGGCAAACTTGATGGGTTGTCCCGTGACGTGGCGCATGGAAAGCGCCGCACCGCCGCGTGCATCGCCATCCATACGGGTGAGGACAACGCCTGTCAGCGGGACTTCGCCGGTAAAGCTTTGCGCGACATTGACCGCGTCCTGGCCGGTCAGGCTGTCGACCACCAGCAGCACCTCGGTTGGCGCTGAAACGGCAGAAATAGCCTTCATTTCGGCCATCAGCGCTTCATCAACATGCAGCCTGCCCGCAGTATCGAGCAGCAGAACATCCACGTTCTGCAATCTGGCCGATTCCATCGCGCGGCGCGCGATATCAACCGGTTGCTGGCCCGCGACGATTGGCAATGTTGCAATATCGGTCTGCTCACCGAGCACAGCCAGCTGTTCCTGCGCCGCCGGACGATTGACGTCGAGCGAAGCCATCAACGCTTTCTTGCCGTGCTTTTCGCGGATCAGCTTGGCCAGCTTGGCGGTAGTGGTGGTTTTACCCGAACCTTGCAGACCGACCATCATGATCACAACCGGCGGTTTGGCATCAAGATTGAGGCCCGGCGTTTCTTCCCCGCCCAGCATCTCGACCAGCTCGTCATGAACGATCTTGACCACTTGCTGGCCCGGGGTGACCGAACGCAAAACGTCCTGACCAACGGCCTTTTCAGTGACAGCGTCGATGAAACGGCGCGCGACCGGCAAAGCGACATCGGCTTCCAGCAGAGCAATGCGGACTTCGCGCATCGCATCGCGAACGTCTTGTTCCTTAAGAACGCCCCGGCCTTTGAGCTTGTCAAAGACGCCGCCAAGGCGGTCGGACAAATTGTCAAACATCGTCTTCAACTCCAAGTCTCGAAGCTCGAAAGCTTCGCAAATGCGAAAAACGCCGGCGGACGAGAACTCGTCGGCCAGCGTGCGAATCTCATATGAAATCCGACTTTATCAGGTGACTGGTGGAGCCTAGCGGGATCGAACCGCTGACCTCTACAATGCCATTGTAGCGCTCTCCCAGCTGAGCTAAGGCCCCGCGCCAGTCATGTTGCAGGCCCTTCGACCTGCAGGAAGCGCGCGTTAAACACGCCTTCCGAGTTATGCAACGATAATCTTAGCTATCGTCTTCTTCGTCGTCGCCCTTGCCCTTGCTTACGCCAAGGTCATCGTCGCCGCCGAGATCAACATCATTGTCTGGCGAATCTTCTGCGTCATCGATGTTTTCCAGATCCTTCAGATCATCATCATCGTCGCCGCTCAGATCGCTATCCGGTTCTACGTCCTTCTTCTTCTCGTCTTCGAACGGAATCGGCTGCTTCGGTTTGAGAACCGGCTCAGGATGCCATTCTTCACCGCATTCGATGCAGGTCGCAGGGTCATCCTTGCCCAGATCGTAAAAACGTTCCCCGCATTTAGGGCAGGAACGCTTGGTGCCCCATTCTGGCTTAGCCATATCTTCGTATTCCTTTGGTCGGGCCTGCTGTTCTTGCTAAATCAGGCCGCGCGAAAAATTATCTTTCTTGATGGGTAGTAATTCAGCACGAATCAAGAGCGCGGCGCGCCTTGCCATAGGGCCATGCGCCTGTCAAAATCCGCGCTGCTAAAATCTCAGCTCAAAACGGACCGGAAACCCGCTTGCCCAGCCATAGATTCACTTTTTCAGGACCTCTGACGGGGCGCTTGCGCGTGTCAGGGGACAAATCAATCAGTCATCGATCGATCATGTTCGGTGCGCTGGCCATTGGCGAAACCCGCGTCACCGGCTTGCTCGAAGGCGAAGACGTGATGGCGACCGCCGCCGCTATGCGGGCCATGGGTGCAAGGATCGAAAAATCCGGCGAGACATGGCACATCCATGGCGTGGGTGTAGGAGGGTTGCTGCAACCTGACGCGCCGCTCGACATGGGCAATAGCGGCACCAGCACGCGCCTGCTGATGGGGCTGATCGCCAGCCATGGGATAACCGCGCAGTTCACAGGAGATGCTAGCCTGTCGAAGCGTCCGATGGGCCGCGTGATCACACCGCTGAGCCAGATGGGCGCAAGTTTTGATGCGTCCGAGGGCGGAACCTTGCCGCTGACCATGCATGGTGCCCTTCCCGCAGTACCGATTACCTATCGCCTGCCGGTGGCGAGCGCTCAGGTAAAAAGCGCGGTGCTGCTCGCAGGCCTCAACACGCCGGGTATTACAACCGTGATCGAACCCGTTCCGACGCGCGATCATTCCGAGCGGATGTTGCGCGGCTTTGGCGCTGAGCTGAAAGTCGAAGAGGTAGATGGAGAGCGTGTGATCCGAATCCACGGCGATGCGGAGTTGAAGCCACAAGATGTGGTCGTTCCGGGTGATCCATCATCAGCGGCCTTCTTTATCGTTGCTGCACTGATCACCGAGGGTAGCGATCTTGTCATCGAAAATGTCGGTCTTAATCCGACACGAGCGGGTCTGATCGAAGTGCTGCGCGCGATGGGCGGACAGATCGAGGAACTGGACCGACGCGAGGTTGGCGGTGAACCCGTTGCCGATCTTAGGGTCAAGCACTCTGCACTTACCGGAATCGATGTCGATCCTGAGGTTGCGCCCAGCATGATCGATGAGTTTCCAGTGCTGTTTGTCGCCGCCGCCTTGGCGAAGGGGACGACCACCACCAGCGGCCTAGACGAATTGCGTGTCAAGGAGAGCGATCGCCTGTCTGCAATGGCGGATGCGCTGACTTTGGCCGGCGCGCGAGTTGAAGAGCGCGAGGATGGCTTGGTTATCCACGGCAGTGGCGGCGATCCCCTGCCCGGCACGTCTGGTGTGCCCGTGACCACGCATTTGGACCACCGCATTGCCATGGCGATGGCAGTGGCCGGAAACGCCAGCCGCAAAGGAGTCGAAGTGGACGACACCTCCCCAATCCAGACGAGCTTCCCGAACTTCATGCACCTGCTCGCGAAGGCTGCGGCATGAGCGAAGCCATGGACATCTATAGCCTGATCGGCTTTGTCTGGATGGCCTGCATCATCGGGGCATATTTCTATCTGACCGCGACGGACGAGCCCAATCCGTTCATTCTGCATGGGACCAATCTGGTGGGGGCGGCGCTGCTCACCGTGTCTCTACTCGTCCACACCAATTGGCCCAGCCTAGTGCTCGAAGGTTTTTGGGCCGCGATTGCGATCTGGGGCTTGTGGAAGGCTGTAAAGTCGCGGAAAGCGAAGTCATGATCATCGCAGTCGACGGACCCACTGCTTCTGGCAAAGGCACTATCACAAAGGCTATCGCCGAGCATTTCGAGCTACCCTATCTTGATACAGGCCTGCTCTATCGCGCGGTCGGCTATCAGACGGTGGCTGACGGCGGCGATCCGGATAGCCCCGAAGATGCGCTCGCGGCTTGCGAATTTCGCAGCGATTTGCTGCGATCCTCAGCCCTACGCAGTGAAGAAACGGGCGGATACGCGAGCCGTGTGTCCGTGCACCCCGAAGTTCGCCAAGCACTACTTGAGCGTCAGCGTGCCTTTGCGCAGCAGCCCGGCGGCGCAGTGCTGGACGGGCGAGATATCGGCACAGTGATCGCGCCAGAAGCCGAAGTGAAACTGTTCATCACGGCCAGCGTGCAGGAACGCGCGCGGCGGCGCTGGCTCGAGATGCAAGGGCGCGAAATCGACATTCCGCTGGCCGATATCGAACGCGATATCGCCGCTCGCGATGCGCGCGATATCAACCGCAAGGATGCACCATTGCGCGCAGCGCCCGATACGATGGTGATCGACACCACTGCATTCGGCAAGGAGCAGGCGATTGATGCTGCAATAGAAGCTGTCCGCCAAGCGCTGCGCTAGGCTGCAAACCACTTGCTTTCCTGCCCGCTTTCGCCTAGGCGCTCGGCCGTTCTCTTGCATCTCTGTGATGGAAAGAACCTCTGCGCTGGTATTCGGCCTCGCGGAGACGTCGGCCTCTTGCCCTGCTAGCCCCCGCAATGGTGCGTGGGAGGCAGTTTAAGACCCGGAGAAAAACTCCGTGGCCGGTAGCAAACAGTGAACGAGGAAACTCAACCTATGGCGACTTCGCCTAACCCTACGCGCGACGATTTCGAAGCGCTTCTTAACGAACAACTCGGCGGTGCAGAAGATGGTGGCTTTGAAGGCCGCGTCGTAAAAGGCACCGTGACCACCATCGAAAACGGCATGGCGATGATCGATGTGGGCCTGAAATCAGAAGGCCGCGTCTCACTCAAAGAATTTTCCCGTGGCGAAGACGATCACGGCTTGACTGTCGGCAGCGAAGTCGAAGTCTTTGTCGACCGTGTCGAGAACGCAGACGGCGAAGCCATGCTCAGCCGCGACCGCGCGCGCCGCGAAGCTGCCTGGGACAAGCTTGAAAACGAATTTGGCGAAGGCAAGCGCGTAGACGGCCGTATCTTTGGCCGCGTCAAGGGCGGCTTCACTGTCGATCTCGACGGTGCCGTAGCCTTCCTGCCCGGTTCACAGGTCGACATCCGCCCGGTTCGCGATGTCACTCCGCTGATGGATGTGCCGCAACCGTTCCAGATCCTGAAAATGGATCGTCGCCGTGGCAACATCGTCGTTTCACGTCGTGCGGTTCTCGAAGAAACCCGTGCGGAACAGCGCAGCGAGCTGATCAATGATCTGGCTGAAGGTCAGGTTATCGACGGCGTGGTCAAGAACATCACCGATTACGGTGCATTCGTTGACCTGGGTGGCATCGACGGCCTGCTCCACGTCACCGACATGAGCTACAAGCGCGTCAATCACCCGAGCGAGATCATCGAGATCGGCCAGACCGTTACTGTACAGATTGTCCGTATCAACGAAGACACGCAGCGCATCAGCCTGGGCATGAAGCAGCTCGAAAGCGATCCATGGGATGGCGTGGCCGCGAAATATCTGGTTGGCGCGAAACTGTCTGGCACAGTCACCAACATCACCGAATATGGTGCCTTTGTTGAACTGGAAGCTGGCATCGAAGGCCTGGTCCACGTTTCCGAAATGAGCTGGACGAAGAAGAACGTGCACCCTGGCAAGATCGTTTCGACCAGCCAGGAAGTCGAAGTTCTGGTTCTCGAAGTCGATAGCGAGAAGCGCCGCATTTCGCTTGGCCTCAAGCAAGCTCAGGGTAACCCTTGGGAAGATTTCGCACAGAAGCACCCAGTCGGCACTGAAGTCACCGGCGAAGTCAAGAACGCGACCGAATTCGGCCTGTTCATCGGCTTGGAAGGCGACGTCGACGGCATGGTCCACATGTCAGACATCGCATGGGGCATCTCGGGCGAAGACGCATTGGCGCTGCACCGCAGGGGTGAAGAGGTCAAAGCAATCGTTCTTGACGTCGACGTCGAGAAAGAGCGTATCAGCCTCGGCATGAAGCAGCTTGAAAAGGGTGCGCCTTCGGCAGACGGCGCAGACTCAGGTGCACTGCGCAAAGGCCAGACCGTTACTGTCACTGTCCTCGAAGTTCGCGATGGCGGCCTCGAAGTTCAGATCGGCGACGACGGCGCAACCGGCTTTATCAAGCGTTCCGATCTTGGTCGTGACCGTGACGAGCAACGCCCGGATCGCTTCCAGGTCGGCTCGAAGGTCGACGCCATGATCACCGGCTTTGACCGTTCGAAAAAGCCTAACTTCTCCATCAAGGCGCGTCAGATCGCTGAAGAGAAGGAAGCAGTGCAGCAGTTCGGATCTTCCGACAGCGGCGCTTCGCTCGGCGACATCCTTGGCGAAGCCTTGAAGAAGGGCGAATAAGCCACTTCAACGCTTTCAAGCGGAAACAGACAAGGCCCGCTTGCTCATTTGAGCAGGTGGGTCTTTTCTATTGGCGCTCTGGCCACTACGTTACAGGGCATGACTCTACAAATCCACCAGTTCCCGTGCCTGTCCGACAACTACGGATTCCTCATTCACGATCCGGCAAGCGGTGAAACCGCGGCGATCGATACACCGGATGCGAAGGAATATTTGAAACAAGCCGAGGCCAAAGGCTGGACCATCACGCATATCTGGAACACGCATTGGCATCCCGATCATGCAGGCGGTAACAAGGCTATCGTCGAGGCCACCGGCGCAAAGGTGATCGCGCCCAAGGAAGTCGAGAAACTTTCTGAGATCGATCAGGTCGTGGCCCATGGCGACATCGTTTCGCTGGGCGACTTCAAGGCCGATGTGATCGATGTTTCGGGCCACACTAACGGCCATATTGCGTTCCACATCCCCGACGCTGGTGTCGCCTTCGTCGGCGACAGTGTGTTCGCGCTGGGCTGTGGAAGAATGTTCGAAGGCGAGCCCAAGCAGTTCTGGGACAGTCTTTCACGGATCAAGCAATTCCCGCCGGAAACCATGCTGTATTGCGCGCATGAATACACCACTTCCAACGCGAAATTCGCTCTACACGCGGATCCCGACAATGCGGCACTGCAAGCCTATTCGGACGAGATCGATGCCAAGCGCGCGAAGGACGAACCGACCGTACCGACACGGCTTGCGCGCGAGCTTGAGACGAACCCCTTCCTGCGCGCTGACAATCCGGTACTGATGGCGAAGTGGGGCGGAGATGCTCCGTACGAGACATTTGCGGCGCTGCGGGCCGCGAAAGACAACTTCTAATCCGCATGAAGGCGCTACGCGTCTTGGAGCTTACAGAGGATTTGTCAGGCGTATCCTTGAACGAAGTCGAGCCGCCTGAACGCATACCCGGCGAAGTTCTGGTTCGCGTTCGCGCCGCTTCGCTCAACTTCCCTGACCTGCTAATGACGCAGGGAAAATACCAGTTCAAACCCCGGCCGCCGTTTACCAGCGGGCTGGAACTGGCAGGCGAAGTCATTGAAGCAGACACTAATAGCGTCTTCAAACCTGGCGACAAAGTGATTGGCGGCAACAAGACCGGCGCCTTCGCCGAGTTTGCCTGCGTGCCAGAGCGCGGCCTGAGCCCCCTTCCCGTTGGAATAAGCTTTGCCGAAGGCGCGGCCATGGGCGCGGCTTACTCAACAGCTTACACCGGCTTGATCGAACTGTGCGGTCTTAAGGCAGGCCAGTGGGTACTAGTAACGGGGGCGAGCGGCGGCGTGGGACTGGCTGCCGTTAATCTCGCCAAGGCGATGGGCGCAAAGGTAATCGCAGCGACAGGCGTCGATGCAAAGCGCGCGCAGATCGAGCAGCTCTATGCGCCAGATGCGGTGATCGTTAGCGAAGGCCGCTTCCGCGAACAGGTTAGCGAGATTACCGGCGGCAAGCTGTGCGATGTCGTGTTCGACCCGGTGGGCGGCGATGTGTTCGATGAATGCACGCGCTGCGTCAGCTTTGCGGGCAAGTTGGTGGTGGTTGGATTTACCAGCGGGCGGATCGCTGACATCGCGACCAATATCCCGCTGATAAAGGGCTTTTCTATCGTAGGTCTACGCGCGGGAGAGTACTCGCGGCGTTTCCCGGAGCGCGGTGCCGCGATCAGTGGCGAAATAGCAAAACTTGCCAGCGAAGATCGCATCAAACCTGCAATCGATCGCATGCTGCCACTCTCACGGTGGCGCGAAGGTTTCGAAGCTATGGCCAACCGTGAACTGGTCGGCAAAGTAGTGTTTGAGCTGGGCGAATAGAGAATATACGCGCAGACAAAAAAGGCGACCATCGCTGGCCGCCCCATTTGCTCTAATGCAAGCCTAAGCTCAGATCGAAGAGATCATTTCGTCAGCGAGCTTCTTGTCGGCTTCAGCATCGTGTCTATCGGCAATCAGAGTGCGCGCTGCCGCAGCTGCGGCATTGACGGCAACCGATTTGACTTCAGCAACAGCTTCACGCTCTGCTGTTGCAATCTTGTCTTCGGCCATGCGCTTGCGGCGCTCGACCATCAGCTTGCCATCAGCTTCGGCTTTCTTGAGGATTGCGTCGGCATCACGCTCTGCATTGGCAAGCATGTCTTCCGCGTGCTTTTCAGCATCCTTGATCTTGGTAGCATATTCGTCGCGAAGGGCTTCGGCCTCTGCCCGCAGATTCTTCGCTTCGTCCAGCTGGTCCTTGATCTCCTGAATCTTGGAATCAAGCCCGCCCGTGATCAGGCCAGGGACCTTCTTCCAGATGAAGATACCGACCAGAGCAAGCATCGCGATCGATACCCATTGGTAGGAGTCGAGACCCAGAGCCGCTGGCTCGTTATCGCCCGCAGCGATCAGAATTGTGAGAGCATCAACCATTGGTCATGGCCTCCCTCACCGCTGCCTTTGCAGCTGCACCATCAACCGATGCTCCAGCAATACGCGCCACGATATCCTGCGCTGCCTCAGCAGCCACGCCCTCTACTTCGGCCATTGCCGCACCGCGCGCTTCACCGATCCGCTGCTCAGCTTCTGCCAGCTTCTTGTCCAGTCGCTTCTGCGCGGCGGCGATCTTCTTTTCATTCTTAGCCGCGGCATCCGCCTTGGCTTTGGCAATCACGGCCTGCGCCTTCGCATGGTTCTCATTCTCGCGCTTGCGCCATGCCTCTTCCTGCTCGTCAGCAATGTCACGCGCAGCTTGAGCGGCAGCCAGATCGTCTGCGATCTGCTTGTCACGCAAAGCCACGGTCTCCATCACCTTCGGCACCATTCCGCGCCCGATGACGAAGAAAGTGAGACCGAAGAAGATCAGTGTCCAGAAGACCTGGCTGGACCAGACTTCGGCAAGTTGAGCTATCTGAGGCATGCGTAGGGTCCGAAAATCAATTCAATAGAGACACTGCCCGGTCGGCTGATGGAGCCGACCGGATAATGCAAATCGTCTTAAGCAACGAAGATCAGGATCATCGCAACGACGAAGGCCAGCAGACCGAGAAGTTCTGCTGCGGCGAAGCCGATGAACAGACGGCCCTGCTGGCTGTCTGCTGCGCCCGGGTTACGCAATGCTGACTCAAGGAAAGAGCCGAAAACGTTGCCCACACCGATAGCTGCGGCGCCGCAACCAATCGCTGCGAGACCGGCACCGATAAGCTGTGCTGCTGCTGGTTCCATTGTGAAAAACTCCTTTAAGTGGAAACTTGAAAATTGAGTGAGAAAAAACTCAGTGAAGATTCTCTGCGTCGTTGATGTACAGCGACGTCAGAAGAGCGAAAACATAGGCCTGAATTCCCGCGACCAGGATTTCCAGCGCGCTGATGGCAACCATCAGGATCAAGCTTGGGATACCGATAAAGCCACCGTAAACCGCGCCCGCATTGACACTGCCAATCACGAAGCTGGCGAGCACTTTCAACAGTACGTGGCCGGCCATCATGGCAACGAACAGACGCAACGCCAGGCTGAACGGACGAACGAGGAAAGAGATCAACTCGATCACCGGGATAAGCCAGATCAGCCACAGCGGCGTGCCATGCGGCACGAACAGGCTGAAAAAGTGCAGGCCGTGCTTCCAGAAACCAACGATCAAAACGATCGCAAAGCTGAGGATCGCCAGAACGCCGGTTACCGTGAAGTGGCTGGTAAAGGTGAAGGCGTGGACACCAGGCACCACACCCACTGGCAAAAGGCCCAACAGGTTGGCGAATAGGATGAACATGAAAAGGCTGAAGATGTAAGGCACATATTTGCGCCCTTCCTTGCCCACATTGGCTTCCAGCATGTCATCAATAAAGCCGGTGAAGCTTTCGACGGCCATCTGCCAGCGGCCAGGCACGAGCTGACGCTTCATGCCGCCTGCGACGAATACCCAAAGCAGCACAGTGGCAATCAGCATCCACAGTGCGGAATTGGTAAAAGCGAGATTGTAACCGGCCACCGTGAAATCGCCTGTGCCGAACAACGGCTCAATGGCGAATTGCTTCATTGGGTCGACCTTGCCTTCTTCGGCTGCCACGATCGTCTGGTCCCTAACGCCTAAAACTCTTGGGCACTGTTACTGATCCTTGTCAGGATCGGCAGAGTGCGCGTTTGCTGAACGAATAACGTTTCTGAAGGCAACAATGATCCCGAGGAACAGCATCACCAACAGGCCCCAGGGCGATGTTCCAGCGAAGTGATCAATCACCCAGCCGATAACAAAGCCGCCAAAGATCCCACCAAGCAGATCCGCCAGCACCCGGTTGCCCATGCGATAATTCGCATCAGCACCCTGCACCTTTGGCTGGTTGCGTTCCTCTTCACGCTCGCGTGCGGCCTTCAGCCGCGCTTCGAGCGCGTCAATTCGCGCATCCTCAGCGATGGGTTCTCGTGCGGGTTTTTCTTCACTCATGCCAGCCTCCAGATATGGAATGCGCAGCACGCGCAAAAAGGTGCCCGCCGAGGGCGCCTGCCCACTAGGCGAGGCCTATAGGCAAGTCAACCGCAAGCGGGCCGCTTTACGCTGAAAGTAAGCGCTATTTTGCAGTGCAGCGAAAAATCAACGTATTTCCCCCGATTTCAGCCAGCATTTAGCCCGGAGGACAGCGCGAATCGCGCAGCGGCGGGGCCGATGTGCGCGTTTGCCACGAACCATCAGGTGCCTGATACATCTCCCCCGGCACTGTCTTGAGAATCAGCTGGCAACCAGTCGACAGCGCGTATTCCTCAAGCGTTACGCCATTCTCGCGGGCTTGCTGTGCATAGACTGCTCGACGCTTGATATTGATGTCGCTCACCAACCGTTGAAGTTCGGGGGTCGCGGAACCTACTATTGCTAGATAGCCGTCCATTTTCTCGCCCACTTGGCCGGACGAACGCGCGGCGGCATAGGCCGGGTCTCGCTGCGCCATGGCAGGCACTGTAAGTACACCCAAAGCGACGGCGGACATCATACAGGCCCAGCAAGAGCACCGGGTACAGGGTGACACTTGGATGCACACCGCTGATCATGAATGCGGCCACGACCGTAGTGCCGACGTATACGCGGGCGAGTTTACGCCAAAGCGTACTTTCCTTGCCCGCTTGCACGCCTGTTTCCGCGGTCTTTGCCTGCCCGGCCATCTGCTGTTTCCTCCTGCCCCTCTGGTTCGCGCCAGATGCAGGACCGTTACATTGCAGCAGCATGGTAGCAGGGGAAAGCGCAAGTTCCGTACCCCTACCCCCTTGCCATTCTTGGCTGCACCGCATAGCCGCGCCTCACACGTTTAATACCTCGATCGGAGTTCGAAGATGGTTCCTCGCTATGCCCGCCCTGCCATGACGGCGATTTGGGAGCCGGAGAGCAAATATGAAATCTGGTTCCTGATCGAAGCGCATGCGACGCAGAAGCTCGCCGATCTGGGCGTTGTACCGGAAAGCGGGGCGAAAGCGCTGTGGGACTGGTGGGCAACCGGACCCAAGATCGATGTGGCCGCAATTGATGCCAAGGAAGCCGTTCTCAAGCACGATGTGATCGCGTTCCTTGACTGGGTGGCAGAACAAGTCGGCCCCGAGGCACGCTTCATGCACCAAGGCATGACCAGCAGCGACGTCCTCGACACCACGCTCGCGGTGCAGCTGGTGCGGGCAACCGACATTCTGCTGGAAGATATGGATGCACTGCTTGCGGCGATCAAACGCCGCGCAGAGGAGCACAAGTTCACTCCAACCATCGGGCGCAGTCACGGCATCCATGCAGAGCCGGTCACTTTCGGACTGAAGCTCGCGCAAGCCTATGCCGAATTTGATCGATGCAAGACGCGCCTCGTCAATGCACGCGCCGAAATCGCGACTTGCGCGATCAGCGGAGCGGTAGGCACCTTTGCCAATATAGATCCTTCGGTTGAAGAATATGTCGCCGAGCAGCTGGGCCTGACACCGGAGCCAGTCTCGACGCAGATAATCCCGCGTGATCGCCATGCGATGTATTTCTCTACACTCGCTGTCATCGCCAGCTCGATCGAGCGCCTTGCGGTCGAAGTGCGACATCTGCAGCGCACCGAAGTTCTGGAAGCCGAGGAATACTTCGCGCCGGGACAAAAGGGCTCAAGCGCGATGCCGCACAAGCGCAATCCTATCCTTACAGAAAACCTGACCGGACAGGCCCGCATGATCCGCGGCTATGCCGTGCCTGCGCTGGAGAATGTCGCGCTTTGGCACGAGCGCGATATCTCGCACAGTTCGGTTGAGCGCTTTATTGGCCCGGATGCGACGATCACGCTCGATTTTGCTATGGCTCGCCTGACAGGCGTGGTGGACAAGCTGCTGGTCTATCCGGAACGTATGCAGAAGAACCTCGATATGATGGGCGGTCTGGTTCATTCGCAGCGCGTGCTTTTGGCGCTGACGCAAGCGGGGATCACGCGCGACAATGCGTACCGCCTGGTTCAGCGCAACGCGATGAAGGTGTGGGAATCGGACGGCAAACTGTCGCTGCTCGAGCTTTTGAAAGCCGATGAGGAAGTCACCGCAGCGCTTTCGACCGAGGAACTCGAGGAAAAATTCAATCTGGATTACCACTTCAAGCACGTCGACACTGTCTTTGCTCGTGTGTTTGGCTCCTAGGCGCTTGAGACGAGCCGCCTAGACTCCTTCGCGAAAACGCTTAGGCTTCGGATACATAGGTTTGAGGGGATACGACAATGCAGATTGTCCGCACGATTCTTTGGGTTCTGATCTTTGTCGGGATCGCACTGTTTTCGGCCATCAACTGGAAGGCTGTTGACGTGAACCTCTGGGGAGACTTC
>Ga0255767_1002642_pt1 | contig 15428 bp, 12 predicted proteins | sample 071ome_24_FD_179967 | JGI IMG/M metagenome (GOLD analysis project Ga0255767, IMG submission 179967) | Coastal salt marsh microbial communities from the Groves Creek Marsh, Skidaway Island, Georgia - 071402CT metaG (version 2) | ecosystem: Environmental > Aquatic > Marine > Intertidal zone > Salt...
TGGTGACAATGTCACGATGACGGTTGAGTTGGGTAAGCCGATCGCGATGGATGAGGGGTTGCGGTTCGCTATTCGTGAGGGTGGTCGCACGGTTGGTGCGGGCCGCGTCACGAAGATCATCAAGTGAACGACCCCATCTGACGTCGATTCGACCCATACGACGCTGACAGTGCCCGGGCCGGCAACCGCCGACCCGGGCACCGTCACGAACGAGAAACGGAACAACGGCCATGGCCAAGAGCGACAAGCGGGTGAAGATCACCCTCGAGTGCACCGAGTGCAAGCGGCGCAACTACATCACGATGAAGTCGAAGATCAACGACCGCGAGCGACTCGAGATGAACAAGTACTGCAGTCACGACCGCAGGCACACCCTCCACAAGGAGACCCGCTGACACCCACCGAGAGCCTCGCCGTCCGGTGAGGCATTCGGGAGGTGGCTGGTACGCTTGCCAGCCCCCGAGGGCAGTAGCTCAGTTGGTAGAGCATCGGTCTCCAAAACCGACGGTCGGGGGTTCGAGTCCCTCCTGCCCTGCTGTCCCAACGGGACGAGAACACGAATACACCCATACGACATGTCACTCGATGATCTGAACCGCGAACAGAAGCGCCAACTGCGGCGCCAGGGCGCCCTCGACGAGAAGGGCGCCCCGACGCGCGCGCCCCGTCCCGCCCAGCGCGAGAAGGTCGGCCCCCGTCAGTACCTCCGAGAGGTGCGCGACGAGATGCGCAAGGTGGCGTGGCCGACCAAGCCGGAGGTCATCCGCTACTCGACGATCGTGACGGTGACCGTGGTGATCTACACCGCCATCGTCGCGGGCCTCGACTTCGGACTCCGCGAGATCATGGACTGGTTCTACACATGAGCACCGACGACAGCATCGACACCACCGACAGCGGCTCCGGCCTGCTCGATCCGGAGGTCCGCTTCGCCGAGGACGCGGGCGAGGAGACCCTCCCCGCTGGCGAGGACCTGCTCCCCTCCGGAGACGCCGAGACCGCCGCCGAGACCACCGACGAGGTTGACGACGCCTCCACCGAGACCCCAGTCGGCGACGACGAAGCGGTCTCCGATGACGCGGTGGCCGAGTCGGCTCCCGATGCCGATGACGCGGTCATCGAGGACGACCCCTGGACCCGTCCCGGGCAGTGGTACGTCGTGCACACCCAGTCCGGCTACGAGAAGAAGGCCACCGCCAACCTCGAAGCCCGCATCCAGTCGATGGATCTCGAGCACAAGATCTACGAGGTCGTCATCCCGACCGAAGAGGTCGTCGAGTTCAAGAACGGCAAGAAGCAGACCGTCAACAAGAAGGTCTTCCCCGGCTACCTGCTCGTGCGCTGCGAGATGGACGACGAGTCCTGGTACTGCATCCGGAACACCCCGAACATCACCGGGTTCGTCGGTCAGAACGACCGCGGTCAGCGCCCGTCACCGCTGCGCCGCCGTGAGGTCCGCACCTTCCTCGCGCCGAAGACCCCGGCCGAGCAGGCCGCCGCGCGCCCCAAGCCGAAGCTCGACTACGAGGTCGGCGAGGCGGTGCGCGTGAAGGAGGGCCCGTTCGCCGACTTCGCCGGAGAGATCGCCGAGATCAACGCCGACCACCTGAAGTTGAAGGTGCTCGTGAACATCTTCGGTCGCGAGACACTCGTCGAGATGGATTTCAGTCAGGTCGCCAAGCTCTGAGCGACCCGGGACACGAACAGCGAGAGAGACAACCATGGCCAAGAAGAAAGTCGCAGCGATCGTCAAGATCCAGATCGAGGCTGGCAAGGCGACGCCCGCCCCGCCCGTCGGCACCGCCCTCGGTCCGCACGGCATCGCGATCATGGACTTCGTCAAGGCGTACAACGCCGCCACTGAGTCCCAGGCCGGCACGGTCGTGCCGACCGAGATCACGATCTACGAGGACCGCACCTTCGACTTCATCCTGAAGACGCCGCCGACCCCGGTGCTCATCCGCCAGAAGGCCGGGATCGAGAAGGCCTCCGAGCGGCCCGGCACCGAGACCGCCGCGACCATCACCGAGGCCGATGTCGAGGAGATCGCCAAGATCAAGATGCCCGACCTCAACGCGAACGACATCGAGGCCGCCAAGCAGCAGGTGCGTGGCACCGCAAGGTCGATGGGTGTCGCGATCGCCTGATCGCGCGCCCACGAACACCGATCCGGCCCGGGACGACCTCGCCCGGGGGATCACCCGACGAACAGAGGGAGACTCACATGTCAGGGAAGAAGTACACCGATGCGGTCGCGAAGTACGACCGCGATTCGTTCTACGCGCCGGCTGAGGCGCTCGGACTGGTGAAGGAGATGGCCTCGGCGAAGTTCGACGAGACCGTCGAGGTCGCCATCCGTCTGGGCGTCGACCCCCGCAAGGCGGACCAGATGGTGCGTGGCACCGTCGCCCTGCCCTCGGGCACCGGTCGCGACGTCCGCGTGGCCGTGTTCGCCGCCGGCGCAGCCGCCGAGGAGGCGCGCGCAGCCGGCGCCGACATCGTCGGCGCCGATGACCTCGCCGCCGAGATCGAGGCCGGCAAGATGGACTTCGACCTCACCATCGCGACGCCGGACATGATGCCCCTCGTCGGCCGTCTCGGTCGTGCCCTCGGCCCCCGCGGCCTCATGCCCAACCCGAAGACCGGCACCGTCACCACCGATGTGGGGCGTGCCGTCGGCGAGTTCAAGGGCGGCAAGGTCGAGTACCGCACCGACCGCTACGGCAACGTGCACGTCCAACTCGGCAAGGTCAGCTTCGAGGCCTCGGCCATCGAGGCCAACTTCCGCGCCGTCATCGATGAGATCCAGCGCGCCAAGCCGGCGAGCGCCAAGGGCCGCTACATCAAGAAGATCACCGTCTCGTCGACCATGGGCCCCGGGGTCCGTGTCGACACCGGTCGCCTCCGTCCCGACCAGGACTGAGGCGGTGGGAGTCGCTCCGGCCAGCCGGTAGCGTCCCCCGTCCAACTGAAGAACGCTCGCCGAAGACCGTCGGTCCCGTGAGGGGTAATGGGTGGGAGACCATCCGCCGACCGAGGTGCTGCCTCCCCGGACGGCTCGTGCCGCTCGGCGTGGTGTCGCCCATGCGAGCCACCCGAGCATCCGAGAGGAGGTAACACATGACCGAAACCGCAACCGCTGAGGTCCGAGCCCCCCGACCCGAGAAGGTCGAGGCCGTGGCGCGGATCGCCGAGAGGCTTCGTGGCAGCGACGCCGTGTTCGTGACCGAGTACCGCGGTCTCACCGTGACCGAGTTGGCATCCCTCAGGACGTCGCTCCGTCCCGCCGGGGCCGAGTACGCCGTCTACAAGAACACCCTCGCGCGCTTCGCCGTCCGCGAGGTGGGTCTCGAGGGTCTCGAGGAGATGCTCGTCGGCCCGACGGCCCTGACCTTCGTCTCCGGCGACATCGCCGCGGCCGCGAAGGCCCTGCGCGACGTCTCCAAGACGAACGCCAACCTCGTCCTGAAGGGCGGCGCCCTCGGTGAGACGCTCCTCGGAGCCGGCGACATCGTCGCGCTGGCGGATCTCCCCTCGCGGGAGGAACTGCTCGCCCGGATGGCCGGGGCCCTGCAGGCACCGCTCACCAAGACCGCCGGTCTGCTGCAGGCGCTGCCGCGGAACTTCGCCTACGGGCTCTCCGCGCTCATCGACAAGCAGGCGGCCTGACAGCGACAGCACCACACGGGGCACTGAGGTGTCCCACCCCAAACACTCAGTCAACACACACGAATCGGGGCGAGGCCCCGGAAACAGAAGGAGAGAAGAATGGCAACCAAAGATGAGGTTCTCGACGCCATCTCGAACATGACCGTTATCGAGCTCAAGGAGCTTCTCGACGCGTTCGAGGAGCGTTTCGAGGTGACTGCTGCCGCTCCGGTGGCGGTCGCTGCCGCGGCCCCGGCCGGCGGTGCCGCCGGTGGTGGCGACGCCGCTGCCGCCGACAAGGATGAGTTCGACGTCATCCTCGCCGACGCGGGCGGCCAGAAGATCCAGGTCATCAAGGTCGTGCGCGAGCTGACCAGCCTCGGCCTCAAGGAGGCCAAGGATCTCGTTGACGGCGCCCCCAAGCCCGTCCTCGAGGGCGCGCCGAAGGAGGCCGCCGAGGCCGCCAAGGCCAAGCTCGAGGAGGCCGGCGCCACCGCCGAGCTCAAGTGAGCTGACCGCACCCGACCCGCGTGGTCGGCTGACGGATCTCAGGATGCCCCGGGTTCTGCCCGGGGCATCCGTCGTTCTCGGGGCGCCGATGTGCGACGAAGTGCTTGACAAGTCGATCGGTGGTTCTTTACGTTGTCGGCCAACAGATCGGTACGTCCTCCGGGAGGTCCGATCGGGGGAATCGACCGGTTGACGATCCGCCGCGGGCAGCGGTAGGATCGCCCGTTGCCGTGCGTCGTCGTCCCCCCACAAGGTTTCCCGTGTGTGGTCGCGTCGCGCCCTCCCGCTCCTGCCGACCCGCATTGAGGTGAAACGTGGCCAATCGCTCGAACATCCGTGAGCGCTACTCGTTCGGAAACCTGGACGAGCCCCTCGAACTCCCAGATCTCCTGGCTGTCCAGAGGGAGAGCTTCCAGTGGTTCCTCGATGAGGGCCTCGCGAACACGTTCCGCGACATCAGCCCCATCAAGGACTTCTCCGAGAAGCTGCAGCTCGAGCTCGAGTTCGATCCCTTCGACGAGGACCTGCGTCCCCCGCCCAAGTTCACGGTGGAGGAGTGCAAGCAGAAGGACATGACCTACGCCGCGCCGGTGTTCGTTCGCGCGAGGTTCCTCAACGGTGAGACCGGTGAGATCAAGGAGCAGACGGTCTTCATGGGCGACTTCCCCGTGATGACCGACAAGGGCACGTTCATCGTCAACGGCACCGAGCGTGTCGTCGTGTCGCAGCTCGTGCGTTCCCCCGGAGTGATCTTCGAGCCCGGTGAGCGCTACCGGCTCCGCAACCTCACCAAGCACCAGCTCGTCAAGGGCACCATCCACCCCTACCGCGGTGAGTGGATGGAGTTCGACGTCGAGCAGCGTCCCGGCAAGGACGTCACCTGTGGTACGCGCGTCGCCCGCAAGCGTCGTCTCGGCATCTTCACCCTGCTCCGCGCCCTCGGCTACGACGAGGAGAACGCGCCGGGGTTCCTCGACCAGTTCGTCCGCGAGTTCGACTTCCTCGAGGGGCAGTGGGACCGCGAGCGCGAGGTCGCGCCCACTCAGGACGAGGCCCTCATCGAGATCTACAAGCGCGCCCGCCCGGGCGAGCCGCCGACCGTCGAGTCGGCCCGCGCCTACTTCCGCAACGCCTTCTTCGAGAGCCGCCGCTACGACCTGAGTCGGGTCGGCCGCTACAAGCTGAACCGCAAGCTCGGCGCCGAGCTCGAGCGGATCGCCGAGCAGTTCTCGCTCAGCGGTCGCACCAACCTCGAGGGCGAGCCGCTCCTCGACCTGCCGGAGGAGGGCCAGCACGTCCTCAGCCGCTGCGAGGTGCTCGCCTCCATCACCTACATGCTCAACCTCGTCAAGCAGGAGCCCGGCTACCGCCTCGACGATCAGGACCACTTCGCCAACCGCCGCATCCGCTCGGTCGGCGAGCTGATCCAGAACCAGGTGCGCATCGGCCTCAGCCGCATGGAGCGCGTGGTCCGCGAGCGCATGACCACCCAGGACGTTGAGGCGATTACGCCGCAGACCCTGATCAACATCCGCCCGGTCGTGGCGGCGATCAAGGAGTTCTTCGGCACCTCGCAGCTCTCGCAGTTCATGGACCAGGTGAACCCGCTCTCGGGTCTCACCCACCGTCGTCGCCTCTCGGCCCTCGGCCCCGGTGGCCTCAGCCGCGAGCGCGCCGGCTTCGAGGTGCGCGACGTGCACTTCTCCCACTACGGGCGCATGTGCCCGATCGAGACCCCAGAGGGCCCGAACATCGGCCTCATCGGAGGACTCTCGACCTTCGCGAGGGTCAACGAGTTCGGGTTCATCGAGAGCCCCTACCGCCGCGTCGAGAACGGTCGCGTCACCGGCGAGATCGTCTACATGGCCGCCGACGAGGAGGAGAACCACGTCGTCGCCCAGGCCAACGCCCCGCTGAACGCCGACGGCACCTTCCGCAACGACCGCGTGCTCGTGCGCCGGTCCCCGCAGGCCGCCAGCCTCGACGACCTCCGCAAGATGCTCGAGCAGGAGAGCTTCTTCGGTGCGACCACCGACATCGCCTACGTCCCGCCCTCCGAGGTCGACTTCATGGACGTGTCGCCGAAGCAGATCGTGTCGGTCGCGACGGCCCTGATCCCGTTCCTCGAGCACGACGACGCGAACCGCGCCCTCATGGGCGCGAACATGCAGCGCCAGGCCGTTCCGTTGCTGCGGGCCGAGGCCCCCTACATCGGCACCGGTATCGAGCAGCGCGCCGCCCACGACGCCGCCGACCTCATCGAGGCGCTCGACAACGGAACCGTCACCGAGGTGACCGGCGAGTTGATCTCGGTCACCTACGACAAGCTCGGCAAGAAGAGCCACCGGCTCTCGAAGTTCCGTCGCTCCAACCAGGACACCTGCATCAACCACCGTCCGCGGGTGGTCGAGGGCCAGAAGGTCAAGCGGGGCCAGGTGCTCGCCGACGGGCCCTCCACCGATCACGGTGAACTGGCGCTCGGCAAGAACCTCCTCGTCGCCTTCATGCCCTGGGAGGGCTACAACTTCGAGGACGCGATCATCCTCTCCGAGCGGCTCGTGAAGGACGACGTGCTCACGTCGATCCACATCCACGTCCACCAGATCGACGCCCGTGACACCAAGCTCGGGCCCGAGGAGATCAGCCGCGACATCCCGAACCTGTCCGACGACATCCTGGCCGACCTCGACGATCGCGGGATCATCCGCGTGGGCGCCGAGGTCGGACCGAGCGATGTGCTCGTCGGCAAGGTCACGCCGAAGGGCGAGACCGAGCTCACCCCCGAGGAGCGCCTCCTGCGCGCCATCTTCGGTGAGAAGGCCCGCGAGGTCCGCGACACCAGCCTCAAGGTTCCCCACGGCGAGTCGGGCAAGGTCATCGACGTCAAGGTCTTCAACCGCGACGACGGCGACGAGCTGCCCCCCGGCGTCAACCAGCTGGTGCGGGTCTTCGTCGCCCAGAAGCGCAAGATCTCGGTCGGTGACAAGCTCGCCGGTCGCCACGGCAACAAGGGCGTCATCTCCAAGATCCTCCCGGTCGAGGACATGCCCTACCTGGACGACGGCACCCCGGTCGACATCATCCTCAACCCGCTCGGCGTCCCGAGCCGCATGAACGTCGGGCAGGTCCTCGAGGCCCATCTCGGCTACTGCGCCCGTTGGGGTTGGACCGACCCGAGCAGCGGCGAGCTGGTCGGCGGGGAGCCGACCCGTGGCACGGAGAACAAGACCCGGCCGAACACCGCCCCCGCGACCTTCGTCGCGACGCCGGTGTTCGATGGCGCGAACTGGGACGAGGAGGAGAAGGCCGGGAAGCACCCGACGATTCAGCAGATCTTCGAGAACCTCAACCCCGAGTCGGCCGACGGCGAGCGTCTCATCGGCGTCGACGGAAAGGCGACCCTCTACAACGGTCGCACCGGCGAGGCGTACGACAACCCGATCACGGTCGGGTACATGTACATCCTCAAGCTGGCCCACCTCGTCGACGACAAGATCCACGCCCGTTCGACCGGCCCGTACTCGATGATCACCCAGCAGCCCCTCGGCGGCAAGGCCCAGTTCGGTGGCCAGCGCTTCGGTGAGATGGAGGTCTGGGCCCTCGAGGCCTACGGCGCCGCCTACTGCCTCCAGGAGCTCCTCACCATCAAGAGCGACGACGTGCTCGGGCGCATCCGCGTCTACGAGGCGATCGTCAAGGGCGACAACATCCCCGAGCCCGGGGTGCCCGAGAGCTTCAAGGTGCTCATGAAGGAGATGCAGGCCCTCTGCATCAACGTGGAGGTGCTCGGCGACGACGGACGCGAGATCGAGATGCGCGACCTCGACGACGACATCCACCGCACCATGGAGGACCTCGGCATCGACATCTCGCGCCCGGAGCGCGGATCCGACGACGACGACCAACGGGCCGTCCGCTGAGACCGGCCGGACCGAAGAGGAACTGAGGAACAGACATGCTCGACGTCAACATGTTCGACCAGCTCAAGATCGGGCTGGCGACCGCCGACCAGATCCGCCTGTGGTCACACGGCGAGGTGAAGAAGCCGGAGACGATCAACTACCGCACGCTGCGCCCCGAGAAGGAGGGGCTCTTCTGCGAGAAGATCTTCGGACCCACCCGCGACTGGGAGTGCTACTGCGGCAAGTACAAGCGGGTGCGCTTCAAGGGGATCATCTGTGAGCGCTGCGGCGTCGAGGTGACCCGCTCCAAGGTGCGTCGCGACCGCATGGGCCACATCGAGCTCTCGGCCCCGGTCGTCCACATCTGGTACCTGCGCGGTACCCGCTCATGGCTGGCCTACCTGCTGGCCGGTCTCGAGCCCCGTGAGGAGCTCAAGGCCAAGCAGCTCGAGAAGGTCATCTACTTCGCCGCCAACCTGGTCACCTGGGTCGACGAGGACAAGCGCCACGAGGACCTCACCAGTCTCGAGGCCGAGTACCTCGAGGAGCGCAACGAGATCGAGAACGAGCGCGATCGCGCCATCGACGCCCGTTACAAGGAACTCGAGTCGGAGGCCGAGATCGCCGAGGCCGAGGGTGTCGACCAGAAGAAGCTGAAGCGCGAGGCCGAGAAGGAGATCGAAGCCCTCCGCGAGCGCTACGAGACCGAGCTCGACCTCGTCGAGCGGGCCTGGGACGAGTTCAAGTCGCTCCACAGCCGCAAGATCATCGAGGACGAGCTCCTGTGGCGTGAGCTGACCGACAAGTACTCCGACTACTTCGAGGGCGGCACCGGCGCCGACGCGATCAAGTCGCTCATCGAGCGGATCGACTTCGAGGAGGAGGAGCGCAAGCTCCGCGACGCCATCGACCCGGCCGAGGGTCAGAAGCCGCTCAGCGCCCAGCGTCGCCAGAAGGCGATCAAGCGCCTCAAGATCGTCGCCTCCTTCAACAAGCGCGACGAGTCGGGCCACCTGATCAACGACCCGCGGGCGATGATCCTCGAGGCCGTTCCGGTGATCCCGCCGGAACTGCGCCCGATGGTGCAGCTCGACGGTGGCCGTTTCGCCACCAGCGACCTGAACGACCTCTACCGACGGGTGATCAACCGCAACAACCGTCTGAAGCGCCTGCTCGACCTCGGTGCTCCCGAGATCATCGTGAACAACGAGAAGCGGATGCTCCAGGAGGCCGTCGACGCGCTCTTCGACAACGGCCGTCGTGGCCGTCCGGTCACCGGCCCGGGCAACCGCCCGCTCAAGTCGCTCTCCGACATGCTCAAGGGCAAGCAGGGACGCTTCCGTCAGAACCTCCTCGGCAAGCGCGTCGACTACTCGGGTCGTTCGGTCATCGTGGCCGGCCCGACCCTCAAGCTGCACCAGTGCGGTCTGCCGAAGCTGATGGCCCTCGAGCTCTTCAAGCCCTTCGTCATGAAGCGTCTGGTCGAGCTCGACCTCGCCCAGAACATCAAGACGGCCAAGCGCATGGTCGAGCGTCGCCGGCCCCAGGTGTGGGACGTCCTCGACGACGTGATCAAGGAGCACCCGGTGCTCCTCAACCGCGCGCCCACCCTGCACCGTCTCGGCATCCAGGCCTTCGAGCCGGTGCTGGTCGAGGGCAAGGCCCTGCAGATCCACCCGCTGGTGTGCACCGCCTTCAACGCCGACTTCGACGGTGACCAGATGGCGATCCACGTGCCTCTGTCGGCCGAGGCCCAGGCCGAGGCCCGGGTGCTCATGCTGAGCGCGAACAACATCCTGTCCCCGCAGTCGGGTCGCCCCATCGTGACCCCGACCCAGGACATGGTCATCGGCGCCTTCTACCTCACTGAGCAGGTCGACGGGGCAACCGGAGAGGGCTCGGTCTACCGCCACCTCTGGCAGGCCGTCGCCGCCGAGGAGCAGGGCCTCCTCGATGTGCACGCCTCGATCACGATCCGTTCCGAGTCGTTCCTCGTCGACGGGGACGCCCGCGAGTGGGTCCCGACCACCCTCGGTCGGGCCCTCTTCGAGGAGGCGCTCCCCGCCGGCTTCGGATCGCAGTTCGGTCACGTCACCTCGACGCTGCGCAAGCGCGAGCTGGGTGAGATCGTCGAGATCCTCTCCGACAACTACACCAACGCCGAGGTGTCGACGGCCCTCGACGCCATCAAGAACCTGTCGTACCGGTTCGCCTCGCAGTCGGGTCTCACCGTGTCCATCGACGACGTGAAGACGCCCGCCACCAAGAAGGCGCTGCTCGACGAGTTCGAGCAGCAGGCCGACAAGGTCGAGCAGCAGTTCCGTCGAGGCATCATCACCGACGGCGAGCGTCGTCAGCAGGAGGTCCGCATCTGGACCGACGCGACCACCAAGGTCACGGCGGAGATGGAGCAGGAGTTCAAGGCCCAGCGCTTCAACCCGATCGACATGATGGTCGGATCCGGCGCCCGCGGGAACATGACGCAGATGCGTCAGATCGCCGCCATGCGCGGACTGGTCGCCAACCCCCGTGGTGACATGATCCCGCGTCCGATCAAGTCGAACTTCCGCGAGGGTCTCGAGACCCTCGAGTACTTCATCGCGACGCCCGGCGCTCGAAAGGGTCTGGTCGACACCGCCCTGCGTACCGCCGACTCCGGCTACCTCACCCGTCGCCTCGTCGACGTCGCCCAGGAGCTCATCGTCCGCGAGGACGACTGCGGGACCAACCTCGGCATCTGGGTGGAGGGCGTCGTCGCCGACACGGCGAACAGCCGCTCCTACCTCGAGACGAAGCTGTTCGGCCGCGCCCTGCTCAACGATGTCGAGCTGTCGGCGGCCCTCCCGGACGGCCGCAAGGTGCTGGAGCGCAACACCATCGTCGGCGATGTCGAGATGGCGGCCCTGCGCGACGACGCCGGGGTCGACCGGGTTCGGGTCCGCTCCGTGCTCACCTGCGACGCCGAGCTCGGGATCTGCGCGCTCTGCTACGGGCGCTCCCTCGCGACCGGCAAGCGCATCGAACTCGGCGAGGCCGTCGGTGTCATCGCCGCCCAGTCGATCGGCGAGCCCGGCACCCAGTTGACCATGCGTACCTTCCACACCGGTGGTGTGGCCGGCAAGGACATCGCCGGCGGTCTGCCCCGCGTCGTGGAGCTCTTCGAGAGCCGCACCCCGAAGGGCGCTGCCCGCCTGGCCCCGGCCTCCGGTGTCGTTCGCATCGGCGAGGACGAGGGTAAGGGCATCCCGGTGACCGTCGTCGACGACGCCGGTGAGGAGTCACCGGTCGTGCTGCCCCTCGGTGCGCGCCCGGTGGTCACCGACGGTCAGGAGGTGCGCGCCGGTGACCCGATCACCGACGGTCCCTTCGACCCGAAGGAGCTCATGGACATCAAGGGTCCCCGCGAGACGCAGATGTACCTCGTCGAGGAGGTCCAGCGCGTCTACCGCGACCAGGGCGTGTCGATCCACGACAAGCACATCGAGCTCATCGTCCGTCAGATGACCCGCCGCATCGCGGTCAGCGAGACCGGCGACACCGACTTCCTCCCGGGGGAGCGGGTCGACGCCAAGCGCTTCCGCGACACGAACCGTCAGATGGTCGAGGAGGGCAACCGCCCCGCCGAGGGCCGGCCCGAGATCATGGGCATCACCAAGGCCTCGCTCGCCACTGAGTCCTGGCTCTCGGCCGCCTCCTTCCAGGAGACGACCCGGGTGCTGACCGAGGCGGCGATCGACGGTCGTGGGGATGGCCTGATCGGCCTGAAGGAGAACATCATCATCGGCAAGCTCATCCCGGCCGGCACCGGCATGATGAAGTACCGCGAGTTCTCCATCGACGCCCCCGACCACGAGCCGATGACCTACTACTCGAGCGACAGCGACGAGGACGACGCCACCGCGATCGAACTGGCCCGCCGGTTCGAGAGCGCGGGCGCCGAGGTCGGAGCCGAGTGATCCGCCGGCCGGCACCGCAGGTTGCCGGTCGAACGGGTCGCCCATAACCTCTCAGGGTCCCGGTCGGGTCCCCGGCCGAGTTCGCCGGTCCCGGCCATGCCGGACCCTGAGCAGTGTCCTGCGGTCGTCGTGGCCTCGGGACGCCGAGAACGAAGCACACGACAGCGAGAACGACATCCAGGAGAAGGTCCGACAACGTGCCCACCATCCAGCAACTCGTCCGACAGGGTCGGTCGTCGAAGTTCACCAAGAGCAAGACCCCGGCACTGAAGGGGTCGCCCCAGCGCCGCGGTGTGTGCACCCGCGTCTACACGACGACCCCCAAGAAGCCGAACTCCGCCCTCCGCAAGGTGGCGCGCGTCCGGCTGTCGAGTGGGGTGGAGGTCACCGCCTACATCCCCGGTGAGGGGCACAACCTCCAGGAGCACTCCATCGTCCTCGTCCGCGGCGGCCGCGTCCGCGACCTCCCCGGTGTGCGCTACAAGATCATCCGCGGTGCGCTCGACGCCGCCGGAGTGAAGAACCGCAAGCAGGCCCGCAGCCGTTATGGCGCCAAGGTGGAGAGGTAAGACCCATGCCTCGTAAGGGACCAGCCCCCCGTCGCGAACTCGTCGCCGACCCGATCCATCGTTCGCCGCTCGTCACGCAGATCATCAACAAGGTGATGCTCCACGGCAAGCGCAGCATCGCCGAGCGCATCGTCTACGACGCCATGGACCTGATCGCCTCCCGCACCGGCGACGACTCCCTCGACACCCTGAAGCGCGCGGTCGAGAACGTGAAGCCCCCGCTCGAGGTGCGTAGCCGCCGTGTCGGTGGCGCCACCTACCAGGTCCCGGTCGAGGTGCGCCCCCGCCGCGCGACCACCCTCGCCATCCGCTGGCTGGTCGACTTCAGCCGGGCCCGCCGTGAGCGGACCATGGCCGAGTGCCTCGCCGCGGAGATCATGGACGCCGCGAACGGTCTCGGTGCCGCCATGAAGAAGCGTGACGACATGCAGAAGATGGCCGAGTCCAACAAGGCCTTCGCCCATTACCGGTGGTGACGGGTCCGCCCATCACCTCCACCCCGCCCTTTGACAACACACAGATCGAACACCGAACGGAAGTGACCTGCAATGGCCAAGCGTGAGTTCCCCCTCGAGCGCACCCGCAACATCGGCATCATGGCCCACATCGACGCCGGCAAGACGACGACGACCGAGCGCATCCTCTACTACACCGGCAAGAGCTACAAGATCGGTGAGGTGCACGACGGCGCCGCGACCATGGACCACATGGCCCAGGAGCAGGAGCGTGGCATCACCATCACCTCCGCGGCCACGACCTGTGTGTGGGACAACCACCGAATCAACATCATCGACACCCCGGGGCACGTCGACTTCACCATCGAGGTGGAGCGCTCGCTCCGCGTGCTCGACGGCGCGGTCACCGTCTTCGACTCCGTCGCCGGTGTCGAGCCCCAGACCGAGACGGTCTGGCGTCAGGCGAACAAGTACAACGTCCCGCGGTTCTGCTTCGTCAACAAGATGGACCGCATCGGCGCGAACTTCTACCGCACCGTCGAGATGGTCGAGTCGCGTCTCCAGGCGAACCCCCTCGTGGTGCAGCTCCCGGTCGGCGCCGGTGGGCCCGAGTCGAACGAGCCCTTCGCCGGTCTCGTCGACCTCATGAAGATGAAGGCCCTCATCTGGCGCGACGAGGAACTCGGCGCCAAGTGGGACGAGGTCGACATCCCCGAGCACATGGCCGACCAGGCCGCTGAGTACCGCGAGAAGATGATGGAGACCATCGCCACCTCCGACGAGGAGGTCATGGAGAAGTACCTCGGTGGCGAGGAGGTCTCCCTCGACGAGATCAAGCGCGCCATCCGTACGGGCACCCTCGCCGGTGACTTCGTGCCGGTGCTCTGCGGTTCAGCCTTCAAGAACAAGGGTGTCCAGCCGATGCTCGACGCCGTCATCGACTTCCTGCCGTCCCCGCTCGACATCGAGCCGGCCCAGGGGACGAACACCCGTGGCGACGAGGAGATCTCCCGTGGCCCGAACGACGACGCCTTCGCGGCCCTCGCCTTCAAGATCGTCGCCGACCCCTTCGGCAAGATGACCTACTTCCGCGTCTACTCGGGAGAGGTCAACAAGGGTGATGAGATCTACAACTCCACCAAGGAGAAGCGCGAGCGCCTCGGCCGCATCCTGCTGATGCACGCCAACCAGCGCGAGGACCTCGACGTCGCCATGGCCGGGGACATCGTCGCCGGACTCGGCTTCAAGGAGGTCACCACCGGTGACACCCTCTGCGATCGCGACAAGCCGGTGATCCTCGAGCGGATGGAGTTCCCCGAGCCGGTGATCCACGTGGCGATCGAGCCGAAGACCAAGAGCGACCAGGACAAGCTCGGCAAGGCCCTCAAGTCGCTCTCCGACGAGGACCCGACCTTCCGCGTCCGCACCGATGAGGAGACCGGCCAGACCGTCATCTCCGGCATGGGTGAGCTGCACCTCGAGGTGCTCGTCGACCGCATGATGCGCGAGTTCAGCGTCGAGGCGACGGTCGGCAAGCCGCAGGTCGCCTACCGTGAGACCATCACCAAGCGGGTGGAGTCGGTCGAGTACCGCCACATCAAGCAGTCCGGTGGTTCCGGTCAGTTCGCCGTCGTCAAGCTGACGATCGAGCCGAACCCGGGCAGTGGCTACGAGTTCGTCGACAGCATCACGGGTGGCCGCATCCCCCGCGAGTACATCCAGCCGACCAACCAGGGCATCCAGGCCGGTCTCGAGTCCGGCGTCCTCGCCGGCTACGGCATGGTCGATGTCAAGGTGTCGCTGGTCGACGGCCAGTACCACGACGTCGACTCCTCGGAGATGGCGTTCAAGGTGGCCGGTCAGATGGGTCTCAAGAAGGCGGCCGAGGCTGCTGGGCCAGTGCTGCTCGAGCCGATCATGGCCGTCGAGGTCGTCACCCCCGAGGACTACATGGGTGACGTCATGGGCGACCTCTCGAGCCGACGCGGTCGGATCGAGGGCATGGAGGCCAACGGGAACACCCAGACGGTCCGCGCGCAGGTGCCCCTGTCGGAGATGTTCGGCTACTCGACCGACCTCCGCAGCCGCACCCAGGGTCGCGCCACCTACACCATGCAGTTCGACAGCTACCAGCAGGTGCCCGGGGCGATCGCCGACGAGATCGTCAAGCGCGTGCGGGGCGAGTGACCGGGGCGTCAGCCCACCGACAGATCAACCAAGACAGATCAAACGAGACAAACAGGAAGAATCAGGAGAGAGCGATGGCCAAGGCGAAGTTCGAGCGTACGAAGCCTCATGTGAATATTGGGACGATGGGTCATATTGACCATGGGAAGACGACGTTGACGGCGGCGATTTCGAAGACGTTGTCTGATCGTGGGTTGGCTG
>Ga0255767_1002648_pt1 | contig 15412 bp, 12 predicted proteins | sample 071ome_24_FD_179967 | JGI IMG/M metagenome (GOLD analysis project Ga0255767, IMG submission 179967) | Coastal salt marsh microbial communities from the Groves Creek Marsh, Skidaway Island, Georgia - 071402CT metaG (version 2) | ecosystem: Environmental > Aquatic > Marine > Intertidal zone > Salt...
GCTGGAAGGATTACCACGAACTCGTCACGGATCAGTTGGCAACCCTCGTTGGTGCCCATCGCACCGAAGTCGTTGCGATGAACGGGCTCACCGTCAACCTGCATCTTCTGCTCGTGAGCTTCTATCGACCCACGCCCCAGCGGCACAAGATCCTGATTGAGGGACACGCGTTTCCATCCGATCACTTTGCGGCCGAATCCCAGATCCGGCAGCGGGGATTCGACCCGGCAACATCGCTGGTGACGCTCGATCCGCGGCCAGGCGAAGAGACGCTGCGCCGGGAGGACATTCTCGACACGATCGCCGACCTCGGCGACGAACTCGCCGTCGTGATGCTGCCGGGCGTGCAGTACTACACCGGCCAGGTCATGCCGATGGCCGACATCGTGACCGCCGGCCACGCCGCCGGCGCGATCGTCGGGTTCGATCTCGCCCATGCAATCGGCAATGTCGAACTCGAGCTCTCACGCTGGGGAGTCGACTTCGCAGCCTGGTGCACGTACAAGTACCTCAACAGCGGTCCCGGGGGAGTCGCTGGCGCGTACGTCCACGAGCGCCATGTCAACGATCAGAGCCTGCCGAAGTTTCTCGGCTGGTGGGGCACCAACCCGTCGACCCGCTTCGAGATGGCGACCGAGTTTGAGCCGATCCCGACGGTCGAGTCGTGGCAACTCTCCAACGCGCCCGTCCTCTCTCTTGCTGCGCTCCGCGCCTCGCTTGACCTGTTTGAGAAGGCGGGCGGGATGACCGCGCTGCGGGCCAAAAGCGAACGGCAGATCCGGTACCTCGACCGCCGACTCACCGAGACCTTGCATGGTCGGGTCGAGAACATCTCGCCGAAGGCGATGGAGGAGCGCGGGTGTCAGTTCGCCCTTCGCGTTGTCGCCGGCAACGGGCGCGAGGTTTTTGAGGCACTGGAAGCGGCGCGAGTGCTGTGTGATTGGCGTGAACCCGATGTCATCCGGGCTGCGCCGGTGCCGCTGTACAACTCGTTCACCGATATCGATCGCTTTGTTGAAATCCTCGATGAGGTCGTGGCATGAGCGCCCGGTTCTCGGTGATCGGCGCGGGCCCAGCCGGTTCGCTGCTGGCGATCTATCTCGCCCGGCAAGGGCACGACGTTGTTGTCTACGAGGGTCGGCCTGATCTCCGACGAGTCGACATCGACGCCGGCCGCTCCATCAATCTCGCCCTCGCCACCCGAGGAATCGTGCCGCTGATCGATGTCGGCGTGATCGACCGGGTTGATTCGATCACCATCCCAATGCGGGGCCGGATGGTGCACGCCGTCGATGACGGAACGCCGGAGCTGCAGCCCTACGGCTCTAAACCGCACGAGGTCATCCATTCGGTTTCGCGAACGGATCTCAACGCGATCCTGCTCGATGCGGCCGAGGCAACGGGTCGGGTGAGGTTCGAGTTCGAGACCCGACTGCGCTCGGTCGAACTCGAGGAGTCCGTCTTGGTCTTCGACGATGGCCGCAGGGAGGCGTTCGACGTTGTCTTTGGAGCCGACGGTGCTGGCTCGAAGGTTCGCGCTGCTCTCGAAGCGAGCGGGAGCGGATCCTTCGAGGTCGAGCCGCTCGACCACAGCTACAAGGAACTGACCTTGCCGCCCGATCCCAACGGTGGCTTCCTGATCGACCCCAACGCACTCCACATCTGGCCTCGCGGCCAGTTCATGCTGATCGCGCTGGCAAACCCCGAAGGTGACTTCACCGTCACCTTGTTCGCCCCGACGGCGACCTTCGAAGACCTGCGCGAGCCCGCCGCAGTCGACGCGTTCTTCGCCGAGCACTTCGCCGGGTTCACCGCGATGGTGCCCGACCTGACCGACCAGTTCTTCACGAACCCAACCGGCGCGCTTGCCTCGCTGCGCGGCACGGGGTGGAGCCACGATGGTCGAGCTGTCGTGGTCGGCGATGCTGCGCACGCGATCGTGCCCTTCCACGGCCAGGGTATGAACGCAGCGATGGAGTCGGTTCGGGCGCTTGACCGTCACCTTCGAGCGTCACCCGATGATCTCGCCGCCGCCTTTGCCGCCTACGAGATCGAGCGCAAGCCCGACGCCGACGCGATCGCCGCAATGGCGCTCGACAACTATGTCGAGATGCGGGCGGGAGTGGTCGACCCTGACTATGTGGCCCACCGGACGCTGGCGCTCGAGCTGGAACAGCGTCACCCGACCCGCTTGAGCCCTCGCTACAACATGGTCATGTTCTCGACTATGCCGTACGCCGAGGCTCGGGCTCGGGCCCAGCGGCAGGCCGAGCTCATTGCGACGGCGTTGGCTGATGAGACCGTCGATGTCGATGCGCTCGTGCAGGCGCTCCCGCTGCTACCCGACCTCGATCCGCTTGCCGACCCTGACGCCCTTTCCATCTCATGACCTCAGCATCCGATTCCAACGAGCTCACCTACGGCAGCTACCTCAAGATTCCGGAGCTGCTGTCGCTCCAACAGTGCCGGTCGGTCGATGCCGAAACCGGTGCGCCGGAGCATGACGAGACCCTCTTCATCATCATCCATCAGGTCTACGAGCTCTGGTTCAAACAGCTCCTTCACGAGCTCGACGCCATCGTCGGGCTGCTCGAGACAGACCAGCTCGGTGCCGCTCGTCACCACCTGAAGCGAGTGCTGAAGATCCTGAAGACCCTTGTGGGCCAGGTCGACATCCTCGAGACGATGACGCCGGCCGAGTTCGCCAGCTTCCGGGATTTCCTCGCCAACGCCAGCGGGTTCCAATCGGCGCAGTTCCGTGAGCTCGAGTTCCTGCTTGGGGTGAAAGACCGTGTCCGGACCGACTGGTTCGATGACGATGACGCCATCCGGCTCGAACGGCGACATGCAGCTCCCACCCTGTGGGACGCCTTTCTCGGCGTGTTGGATCGGGCTGGCTATGAGGTCGGTGACGATGCCCTGCACCGCGACGTCGAGCAGCCGATCACCGGCGATTTGACCGTGCAGGCGGCGATCATCGCTGCCTACGACGACGAAGGCTTCGCCAACCTCTGCGAGACCCTCACCGACCTCGACGAGGGGCTCCAAGAGTGGCGTTACCGCCACGTGATGATGGTCCGCCGCACGATCGGTACCAAGCCTGGCACCGGCGGATCTGATGGCGCGGCGTATCTCGCCACCACCCTGTTCCGTCCTGCTTTCCCGGATCTCTGGGCGATCCGAACCGCGTTCTAGGAGTGACCGTGTCGACACCACCCAACGTTGCGTATCCCGAACTCCGTCTCTTTGTTGGAGGCGAGTGGCGAGGTGCGGCCGAGACGCTGCCCGTTGTGAACCCCTCGACCGAGGCAGAGATCGGTCGCCTGCCCATCGCCACGACCACCGACCTCGACGATGCACTCACCGCAGCCGAAGCCGGCTTCGCCATCTGGCGCCAGACCCCGCCCCGCGACCGGGCTGACCTCATCCGGCACGCCGCTGCCCTGATGCGGGAACGTCAGGACGAGATCGCCCACTCGATCACCCTCGAACACGGCAAGCCGTTCCAGCAGGCCCGGCTCGAAGTCATCCGCGGAGCCGAGTTTTTCGAGTGGGACGCCGGTGAGGCGACCCGCACCTACGGGCGGGTCATCCCGTCGGCGCCCGGTGTGAAGTACGTCGTGCACCATCAGCCGATTGGACCGGTGGCAGCGTTCGCGCCCTGGAACTTCCCGATGAGCCAGCCCGCTCGCAAGGTCGCTGGCGCGCTCGCCTCAGGATGCTCCATCGTGCTCAAAGCCTCGGAGGAGACCCCGGCCGGCGCAATCCACATCGCCAAGGCGTTCGAGGACGCCGGCCTTCCTGCCGGTGTGCTCAACCTCGTGTTCGGTGTGCCCGCCGATATCTCCGGCCACCTGATCCCCGACGAACGGACCCGTCTCGTTGCGTTCACCGGCTCGACCGGTGTCGGCCGCCATCTCACCGGCCTCGCCTCAGAGCACATGACCCCCGTGCTGATGGAACTCGGCGGTCACGCCCCGGTCATCGTGTGCGAGGACACCGATGTCGACGCCGCCGCCATCAGTTCGGCGATCAGAGCCATGCGGAACGCCGGTCAGGTCTGCACCTCGCCCACCCGCTTCTTTGTCCACGAACAGGTCTATGAACGGTTCCTCGATGGCATCACCGCGAGGAGCGCAGCGACGGTTGTGGGTGATGGATTCGCCGACGGGGTAGAGATGGGCCCGCTCGCCAATGGACGGCGTCTCGCTGCGATGCAAGAACTCGTTGATGATGCCGCTGCCGCAGGAGCCACCGTGACGACGGGGGGCCGCCGGATCGGTGATGTCGGCTACTTCTTCGAGCCGACCGTGCTTGCCGACGTTCCCGACCACGCTCGCATCATGCAGGAGGAGCCGTTCGGGCCGGTCGCCATCGTCAACCCGGTCTCGGATCTTGATGAGGCGATCGACCGGGCCAACTCGGTCCCGTACGGGCTTGCCGCCTACGGCTTCACCAATCGGGCCGACTATGTGGACGAGATGGTCGAGCGGGTCGAAGCCGGCAATCTCTCCATCAACACGCTGGAGGCGTCGCTACCGGAGACCCCCTTCGGCGGGATGAAGTCGAGCGGATACGGCCGTGAAGGCGGCACCGAGGGACTGCACCATTACATGGTGGTGAAGAACGTGTCCCACAGCATCGAGATCGTTTGAGGCGAACCAGGAGGAATGGCGCGTGAAGTACACCCGTGACCGGGCCAAAGAACACGCCCGAGCAACCATGACCGGCATCTGGGCCGCAGCCCTCATGCCCTTCGACGACCAACGTCGGATCGACGAGGACGGATTCGCCGACAACGTCCGCCACTGGACCGAGGATCTCGGCATTCGGGGCCTCTTCATCGGCGGGAAGCAGGGCGAGTGCTTCTCGATGACGGTCGAGGAACGCAAGCGAGTCTTCGATCTCGCGGTCGACGCCTGCGGTGACACAGCGCAGACGATCATGTCGTGCTCGGATCAGAACCTCGATGTCGTGCTCGATCTCGCACGGCACGCTGAATCGTGCGGTGCCGACTACATCGTGGTGCACGCTCCGGCCCTGCACTTCACCAAGGCTCAGGACGAGACGCTGATGGGCTACTACCGGACGATCTCGGACGCGGTCGACATCGGCATTGCCCTGTGGAGCCACCCTGACAGCGGCTACCTGATGTCCCCGCAACTCTGCAATCGACTTGCCGACCTCGAGAACGTCGTTGCCATCAAGTACTCGGTGCCGCGGGAGATGTACGCCGAGTTGTCGGGGCTGGCATCGGATCGCATCCAGGTGTCGACTGCGTCGGAACCCGAGTGGCTCGACAACATCATCGAACTCGACTGGAAGCTCTACCTCTGCTCGTCACCCCCGTTCCTCATCCAGACCGCAACCGACCGACGCATGCACGACTACACCGAAGCGGCGCTCGCCGGGCGTCACGATGAAGCCCGCGCCATCAGCGCGTCGCTCGATCCGGTTCGCGAGGCGCTCATGGGCACCCGGCCCGCCGAGAAGCCGCATGCGCACCAGAAGTATTGGCAGGAACTTCTCGGGCAGGTCGGTGGCACGGTCCGAGCGCCACTGCTCGAGCTGACCGACGACGAGAAGGCCATGACTCGCCAGGCGTTCGAGGCCTGCGGGCTCGGTCGCTGACCGTGGGTGAACCCCTGCGAGTCGTGCTTGTCGGGTGGGGTGCGATCGGCCGGACCGCCGCTCGTCTCGTCGCAGAGTCCGACGGTGCAGTCGAGATTGTCGGTGTCGCCGTCCGATCGCCCGACATCGAGCGCAACGACATCCCGGCCACAGCTGTGTTGCTCTTCCATCCGGGCGAACTCGCTGCGTTGGAACCCGACGTCGTCGCTGAAGCGGCTAGCCGCGAGAGTGTGGCCTCCTGGGGTCGGGCGGCGCTCGCGCTCGGTGCTGACCTGATTGTGTCGTCGGTCTCTGCGTTCGCCGATCCGGGCCTGTTGACCGACCTGCGCCAGGTAGCCAGCGAACACGGTTCGACGATCCAGATTCAGCCGGGTGCGCTTGCGGGTGTCGATGCCCTTGCGGCTGGTCGACAGCTCGGACTCGATGCCGTCGAGCACCGCATCGTGAAGCCTCCGAACGCGTGGAAGGGGACACCGGCCGATCTGCCCGGAGTTCTCGACGCGCTTACCGAGCCGACGGTGTTGCTCGACGCCACCGCAGCCGAGACCGCGGCCCGCTTCCCGAAGAATGCCAATGTCGCAATGACCACCGCTCTTGCCGGAGTCGGTCCTGACGCCACTCGGGTCGTGCTGGTTGCCGACCCGGCTGCGACGTCCAATCGACACGAGCTCCGGGCATCGGGCGCGTTCGGCGAACTGGACGTTCGGATCGATAATGCGCCGTTGCCTGACAATCCGAAGAGTTCGGCGATGGCGGCCCTCGCCCTGGCTCGGTCGATCACCAACCGATCGGCGGCAGTGGCAATCTGACCCGACTCCCCGGCTGCCCTGCTTCTCAGGTGGCGCTGACGGCCTCCCAGTCGAGCCCGAGATCAAGAACCCGGACCGAGTGGGTGAGTTCGCCGACCGCGATGAAGTCCACGCCCGTCGCTGCGACCTCGGCGGCGCGTTCGAGGGTGAGGCCACCGCTGGCTTCGAGCCGAACCGAGGGCGCGATCTCGTCGCGCAGGGCGACGGCGGCCCGCATGTCGTCGGTGGAAAAGTTGTCGATCAGCACCTCGTCGGCACCGGCGTCGATCGCGACCCGAAGCGACGGGAGGTCGTCGACCTCAATCTCGACCGGCATGGTCCCCTCGAGATCGATCACGGCCGCGTAGGCCTCGGCGATCCCGCCAGCCGCAGCGACATGGTTGTCCTTCACCAGCGCCATGTCGAACAGGCCCATCCGGTGGTTGGTTCCGCCCCCGCACCGGACTGCGTACTTTTGCAACGCCCGCAGCCCCGGGAGCGTTTTGCGGGTGTCGCGGACCTTCGCTGCGGTGCCGCCGAGTTGGTCGGCCCAGCGGCGGGTGAGGGTGGCGACCCCGGACAGGTGGCACAGCAGGTTGAGTGCAGTCCGTTCGGCGGTGAGCATCGCCCGGGTCGGCGCCTGGACCCGCGCCACTGCAGTGCCGGGCGTGACCCGGTCACCGTCGTCGGCCAGGTAGTCGAACGAGCCGTCGGGTCCGCACACCATGTCGACGACCGCGGCCGCGACCGGGAGCCCCGCAACCACGCCGGCCTCTCGGGCGCCGAACGTCACGGCACAGCGCTGACCCTCGGGGATCGTCGCCGCAGCGGTGACGTCAATACCGTCACCGAGATCCTCGGCCAGCGCAGCTTCGATGAGATCGACGATGGCGACCGGGTCAAGGCCTGCGGCGAAGAGCCGTTCGTTGGTCTCGGCCGAGAGTGAGTGGAGGGCGATCACACCAACGGACGCTACCGCTGCGACACAGTCGGCCCCGGGTCGCTGCGGACCGGCTTTGGCTACTGGCGGGACATTTCGGCCGCAGCCTCCGCCTCGGCTTCGGTTCGGCTTCGCTTGTGCGGCAGCACGATCTCGACCTCGTGCAGGGTGCCGGTGAAGGCGAACGGTGCGTCGTAGCGCAGCGACACCGCTGATCCGTGATCCTGTCCGAGGCTGGAGCCGACCGACGACACCATGCTCATGTAGAACCCGATCGTGCTGCGACCGCAGGGTTCACCATTGATCGATAGTTCGATCCAACCGGTCCTGCGGCTGTCGCGTTCGAGATGGACGCCGAGTTCGACCTCGCCGGCCGGAATCTCGATGTCGGACTCGACGACAGTGTGGTCGTCGAAGGCGTTGTAGTCAGCGACCAGTCGACCCTGCTGGACGAAGAGCGAGAAGCCAGAGTTCTCGGTTCCGGTCGCCCACAGGACACCCTCGTCGCCCTCGGTCACGGTGACGCGAGCGGTGAGGTCGAAGGACCTTCCACCAAGACCGGCTGAGGGCTGTGCTGGCACTGGACTCATCGGTGGCCGGTACAGGTAGCGGCGGTCGAGGCGATGCGGAGAGCGGTCGCTGAGGTGCGGGGCGAAAAGTTGGATCCCCCGGTCGTCGAGGGGAAGCACGCCGTGGCGATCAGCTTCCTGCCACCAGAGGTCCACCATGGTGGCGAGATGGTCGGGTTCGTCCTCGGCCAGATCGTGCAGTTCGGACGGATCCTCACTGATGCGATAGAGCTCCCACGGTTCGGTATCGAAGTCGTCCCCCGGGTTGTGCTTGGTCACCGCCTTCCACCAGACCCCATCGAGTTCGGCGACGAGTGCTCGGCTTCCACCCTGTTCGAAGTACTGCAGTGTGTTGGCGGCAGGAGCATCAGCATCGTCCAGCACTGACCGGAATGAGTGCCCGGTCACGGGCAACTGACGTACACCCTGATACACGTCAGGTGGGGTGACCCCCAGAAGGTCGTAGAGGGTGGGGGCGACATCGGAGACGTTGACGAACTGTGTCCGCTTGCTTCCGGCCTCGTCGCTCAGTCCGTCGGGCCAGTGCATGATCATCGGCACGTGAACACCGCCCTCGTGGGTGTTCTGCTTGTACCACCGGAACGGGGAGTTGCCGGCCTGCGCCCAACCCCACGGATAGTTGGTGTGGCTGTGAGGCCCGCCGATGTCGTCGATGCGTTCGATGGCTTGTTCAGGGGTCTCGAAGATCCCATTGAAGAACTTCATCTCGTGCATGACGCCGAACGGCCCGCCCTCCTGCGACGCGCCATTGTCGGCGAGGACGACAACGATCGTGTTGTCGAGTTGGTCCATCGCTCGGAGTCCGTCGATCAACCGTCCGATCTGGTCGTCGGTGTGATCGAGGAAGGCAGCGAACGCTTCTTGCAGGCGGCACGCAAGTTGCTGTTCGACCTCGGGCATGTCGTCCCAGGCCTTCACTCCGGGGTTGCGGGGAGCGAGTTCGGTGCCGGGTGCGATGACGCCGAGTTCGATCTGGCGCTCGTACCAGCGTTGGCGGACGACATCCCAGCCTTCGTCGAACGCGCCGCGGTACTTGTCGAGGTAGGCCTGGGGGGCCTGATGTGGTGCGTGGGTCGCGCCGAAGGGCAGGTAGGCGAAGAAGGGACGGTCTGGGCGAACACCCTTGCTGTTGCTGATCATCAGGAGAAGGTTGTCGACCAGGTCCTCGCTGACGTGGTAGCCGTCCTCCGGTTTGCCGGGCGGGTCGATGTGGGTGTTGTCCTGCACCAACTCGGGGTGGAACTGATCGGTCTCTCCCTCGAGGAAGCCGTAGAAGCGGTCGAACCCGCGCTGTACCGGCCACTGGTCGAAGGGGCCGGCGGCGGAGGTGTCTGCGGTCGGGGCAAGGTGCCATTTCCCGGTGCAGAACGTGGCGTAGCCCTCGCTGCTGAGAACCTCGGCGATCGTCGACGCTGCGTTGGAGATATGACCGAGTTGATGCGGAAAGCCGGTGCGCCAGTTCGAGACACCCCGCATGCCGACTGCGTGCTGGGAGCGGCCGGTGAGGAGCGCTGCCCGCGTGGGGGAGCACAGTGGCGTTACGTGAAAGTTGGTGAACTGCACGCCGCCAGCGCAGAGCGCATCCACGTTGGACGTGTCGATGTCGGAGCCGTAGCAACCGAACTGGGCGAAGCCAAGGTCGTCGATCAGCACGATGACGACGTTGGGCGAGTCCTCACCAGGGTGAGGTGGTTCCATGAAGTGGGGCGTGGATTCGGCGAGCGTGCGGCCGATCGTTCCCTGGAACTCGGTCATCGGTTGTCTTCCTTGTGGTCTCGGTTCGCAGCGGCGGCGGCGCAGGTTGCTGGGTGGTCGAGTGGAGGTTCGGTCAGGCGGCGCAGTCGGTTGGTTGACAGCCCGTACCGCCAGATCAGTTCGTCGCCGTCGAGTCGTCGCGCCACCGCGACGACTTTCTTGTCGAAGGGGCGGAGCTTGTGCACGCCGTCCTCGAACGTCGCGGCGACGCGGATACGGCGGCCGCCGATCCCGGAGACATCGTTGACGCCGTTCTCAAGCGTGCCGTCGCAGAACATGTCGTGGACCAGCCCACCGGTTGTGATGGTGATGCGGTTGCCGGCCTGCTCGATGCGTTCGACGTGACCGGTCATTGCACCCTTGTAGCACTCCCACACGCCCCGCAGGTCGGGAACGCCAGGGGCGAGCGGCTCACGGGTGGCGTCGAGCGACCGGGGCGGCCAGACGTCCCAGGACGCATCAGGCTTGGTCCGGTCGAGTGGGATCTCGGCTGCGGCTACGCCTGAGTCATCCAACGCGGGGCGGTCGTAGTCGGCGGGGTCGTGGGGCCGAGCCCAACGAGCAAAGCGCTCGTTCTGTTCATCCTTGCGGCCGAGCATCTTGGCGATTAGCCCCATGAGAAGCCCTCCAGCGGTCCCGAGATCGTGCGAGCCAGACCTTAAGTTATTGTCATTTGATCTGCCAGATGATGGCGACTGGTGGTTGGTGTGGGAGCGGTACTCGGCGTCGCCGCTCGGCGCCAGCAGTGGCGCGTTGGCATGGACCGCTGACAGGCTCATGGGCGGGAGGCCCGAGATGACTGAGATCGAGACCGAGGCGACCGAGTGGTTCCAGCACCACTGGGATCCGGCCATGCCACTGGGTGACTGGTGGCGTCTCCTCGCCGACTCAGGCTTCGCCTTCCCTCAGTGGCCCGAGGGTTTTGGAGGTCGCAGCCTCTCTGGCCGCGACGCCAAGCAGGTGCTCGCCGCTCGTCGCGCCGTCGGTGCCTACGGGCCGCCGAACGGGGTCGCCACCTTCCTCGTAGCGCCGACACTCCTGGTTATGGGTACGCCCGAACAGCAGCAGCGCCACCTCCCCGGCATCGTTGATGGCACGACCCCGTGGTGTCAGCTCTTCTCTGAGCCGACAGCCGGTTCCGACATGGCCTCGCTCGGCACTCGGGCCGTCCGCGACGGCGACGAGTGGCTCGTCCACGGACAGAAGGTCTGGAACTCGGGCGCGCACTATGCGAAGTACGGAATCCTGATCGCCCGCACCGATCCCGACGCACCGAAGCACCGTGGCGTCACCTACTTCCTGATCGACATGACCCAGCCCGGCGTCGACGTGCGGCCCCTGCGCGAGATGACCGGGGACGCCGCCTTCAACGAGGTGTTCTTCGACGAGGCGCGTGTTCACGACTCGGAACGGGTCGGCAACGAGGGAGACGGGTGGCGTGTCGCCATGACGACCCTCTCGTTCGAGCGCGATCCCGGCAACGCCGGCTTGGGCGATACCGCAGCCTTCTACCAAGCCGACCTCACGGTGCCGGTGGGTGAACATGCCGAACGCGAGAAGGCGGCAGCCGATGGCTTTTCGATCGCAATGAGCGGCCGTGCTGGTGAGGTGTTCGACGCGGCCGTCGCCAGGGGCACGAAGGGGTCTGACGATCCGATCCTGCGCGATCGCCTTGCGCGGCTCCACATTGATCGCACCGTGGTTGGGCTGACGGGACGGCGAGGCGCCGCGAACATGAAGGCGACCGGTCAACCGGGTCCCGAGATCGCCGGCTTGAAGATCACCGGCACCGAAACCGGTCGCAATGTCCGCGATATCGGGCTCGAGGCGCTCGGTGCGGCCGGCATGTTGTGGGGTGCCGACGTTCCCGACGGGGGGATCTTCCATCGCTACGCCATGTTCACGCCAGCTCAGTCCATCGCTGGTGGAACCGACGAGGTGCTGCGCAACTCGATCGGAGAGCGAGTGCTCGGCCTGCCCCGCGAGCCTGATGAAGCGGAGCGCCGAGAGACGCCGTGGAAGGACCTCCGCCGGAGCTGAGCGCCGGTTGGCCGGGGGACTTAGCCGTCGATTCGGTAGGGCCGGTTGTCGGTTGGCCGGGCCGGTGCGGTTGGGTCCGGCACCGCTGTCGCCTGGTCGAGATAGTCGGCGAAGTACGGGAGCACGCCGGCGGCGTCGAGGACGGTGTCGAGTTCCTCGGATCGCGCTTCGGCATAGCGGGCGAGCAATACGCCCCGGGCGTTGTCGAGGAAGTTCGACGAACGGATCTCGATCTCATGCTCGCCGATCCTCACGGTCGCGCCGCCGTCGACCGTGGCGGCTGCGACCCACGGCAAATAATGCCGACCCATCTGGGCGATCACGGGAATCAACGAATCAGTCGGGCTCGTCGCCCAGTCGCTGAACGTCTGGCGTTGCGGCATCGACAGCCGGTGGGTATGGGCGACGGCGGCCGGGCTGTGCGCGTCAACGAGGTCACGGCAGACCGGATCACCGACGAAGTGAGCAACGTTGGCGCCATAGATCGCGAAGTCGGCGAGGCTGGGACGCCCTCCGAATAGGTAGCCGTCGCCGAGGTGGGTTTCGAGGGCATCGAACCACGGCGCGACGACGTCGCTCATCCAGGCGTCGATCGTGCCGTCGAGCACCCCAAGCTTGGCGCAGTTGGCTCGCATCGTGGCGACGACGTTGGGCCGCATCAGCCCACCGGGGAACCCGACGACCGTCGAGAGTTCCTCGGTGATCTGCCAACCGGCAGCTTCGGTGTTGCCCTCGTAGTTCCAGCGGCTGCCGACCGCAGGTCGGTAGAACCACTCGTCGCTGAAGTCGTCGAGTAGGTGGGCGAGAAACCGCATCGTCGGATCGTCGGGCAGTACGTGACGGTCGGTGTCGGTGCGAAGGTCAAGGTGCTCGATGATCGTGGTTGAGTCCCACATGAACGCACCGTCAGGTTCGGTGACGACGGGGATGCCTCCGGTCCAGCCGGCTGCCTGCGCGTCGAGATGATCGCCGGGCGGGCACGGTTCGAGCCGCCACGGCCGGTCGGTGTAGTCGAGGTAGCCCGTCACCTTCCGAGTGAAGTACGAGCGGGTCAGACCGTGGACGATGTACACGTCGCTCTCCTGTGTGGGGTCGCTACCACTTGGGCACGCAGTCGAGGAATTCGAGGGCGGCGTCGATGAAACCGAACTGTTTTGGCAGTGCGAAGTGGTCGACGCCGGCCAGTTCTTTCACCGCGACGTTCGGAAGCAGGTCGGCGAGTGGCCCGGGTGGGCCGGCGAAATCCTCGGTGCCGATCACGAGCAGGGTCGGCTGTTCGACCGTGGACAACTGTTCGGCGGTGAAGTGCCGGTCCTCTCGTTGGGACTGGGCTTCACCGACTTTTTGCAGGATGGCGGCCCGTTGCTCACCGGCGGTGCGCAGCAGACCTTCGAAGCGGTAGTCCGCACCGGCCAGGTCGGCACCGTCACCCATCGCCGGTCCTTCGACAACATTGCGCCCGATGCCACTCAGCACGAGACGACGGACCAGTTGTGGGTGGCGCAGGGTGAGGTCGAGCGCCGTCCGCGCGCCGAGCGAGTAGCCGACGAGATCAATCTGTCGGCCCTCATCGGGACCGAACGGCAACTGCTCCACAACGGGTGTGACGAGATCCTTGTAGGCCTCGATGTCGTCGGGGGCATCGGCATCGCCATGGCCGAGAAGGTCATAGCCGAGCGCTCGCCGGCCGCCTTCCTTCACCAGATCGAACCAGCCCGGCTCGACCCAGGTGGCCTGTGTCGACGTGGCCCAGCCGTGGAGAAAGACGATGGGGACAGGAGGTTCGCTGCTCCAAATGCTCACGAGCCGCCCCCGTGACCAGCAGCTTCGCCGAGCTCAATCCGTTCGATCTCAAGCAGCCGGTTGAAGTGCTCACGCAGTTCCGTCTTACGACCGACATCGTTGGCGAGGTTCACCAGTTCGTGAGGGTCCTCGGCTGGCTCGTACCACTCGTGGTCGTGATCTTCGAAGGCCGCATCTTCCGAAAACAGCTTGGGGCGCGGGTCTACGGCACCGGCTCGGTCGATGCCTCCGCCGATTCCGTAGTAGCGGGCGTACTTCGTCTCGCCGTCGAAGAAGCCCCGCACTGCGTAGCGGGTGTTGGAGATCAGGTCGGATTGGGCTGCGTCCTGGGCGAAGAACACGTAGTCCCGGGGCGACGCAGTGGGGTCGGCCAGGGCGGGGGAGAGGTCGACCCCGGACAAGGTGGGGGTGTCGTCGACATCGACCCCGCCGAGTGCGCACAGGGTTGTGGCCAGGTCGACATGGGTGGCGAGGGCGTCGGTCTCGGTGCCAGCGTCGGTCACACCCGGGACCTTCATGATCAGCGGCACACCCATGACCTCTTCGTACACGCACGGGAGCTTCGCTCGGAGACCGTGGCTGCCGCACGCGTCGCCATGGTCGGAGGTGTAGGCGATGACGGTGTCGTCGTAGATACCGAGTTCGTCGAGAACGTCCAGAATGCCTTGGAGATTGTGGTCGAGTTCCCGGTGGAGGTACGCGTAGTAGTCGAGTTGGCGAAGCCATGACCGCTCGTCGCTGAGGTCCATGAACCCCACCATGTGTTCGGTGTTGCGGACCTGTCTCCACGCCCGCTGGATCTCGGGTTTCGTGTGGAGATCGTCGTGGAAGTTCTCCGGAAGGGTGTCGAACAACTCGTCGTAGTCCTCAGGCATCGCCTCGACCGGCACGCCCTTCAGTCGGAGTTCCTTCATGAAGTCGAACACCTTCTTCATGTCGGGGTGTTCGTCCTGGAACGACGGATGGTCGATCGGAAACCACATGATGTCGTGCGGGTTCACGAGGGCGACGGTGAGGTGCCAGGGTTCGTCGCGGGTGCCGTGCTTGCGCAGCCACTCGATGGCGTCACCAGCGATGATCGGGTCGAAGAAGCGGCCGCTCCATGCCGACCCCGTGTAGTGCATGTCGTTGCCCTTGAAATCGTGGTACCCGAACGACTCCATGTCGGGCACCTCGTCATGGGTGAGGTGGAACTTGCCGAGGTACGCCGAGTAGTACCCCTGGTCGGCGAGCAGCGAGCCGACGGTCGGAATGTTCGGATCGAGCGCCGTGTGTGTCGGGAACGACACATTGTTCGCCACACCGTGCTCGGCGATGTAGCTCCCGGTGTACAGCGAAGCACGGCTGGGAGAACACGGAGACGCGTGCGTGTAGTACCGGTTGAAGGTCAACCCGTCGTTCATCAGGCGCTGATGGGCGGGGAGTTCGACCTTGCCTCGGAGCCAATCGTTGCGGCGCTCCTCGTCAGAGACGATCAACAGCTGGTTGGGTCGACGTTCGGCCATGGCCGACGACGTTAGGAGCGGGCGAGCATCTCCGCCATCTGACCTCTGGCCTGGGCCATGACCTCGCTGTCGACAAGGCCGTCGGGAGAGAACGGGGTACCGACGGACACCCGCACCGTTGGCCGGCCCCGGAACGGAAGCCGTGGCCAACCGCCACTCGGCCAGACGGTATCGGCGTTGTGCACGATGATCGGCAGGATCTCGGCGTCGCCCTTGCGAGCAATGGTGATGAAGCCGTCTCGAAACTCGCCCAAGCCGTCTTCGGCTCGTTGATGCGGCGGGACAATGCGACCCTCGACCATGACGGCGACGGGCCAGCCATTCTTAAGAATCTCAACGCCGTCGGTGACGGCGTCGGTA
>Ga0255767_1002651_pt1 | contig 15399 bp, 17 predicted proteins | sample 071ome_24_FD_179967 | JGI IMG/M metagenome (GOLD analysis project Ga0255767, IMG submission 179967) | Coastal salt marsh microbial communities from the Groves Creek Marsh, Skidaway Island, Georgia - 071402CT metaG (version 2) | ecosystem: Environmental > Aquatic > Marine > Intertidal zone > Salt...
CCCGCCCATCTCCGCGATGCGCTCGGCTCCCGGCTGGAGCATCAGGTGGTAGGTGTTCCCCAGCACGATTTGCGTACCCTCGGCCTTCGCCTGAGACGGCCAGACGGCGCGGATCGCACCGCGCGTTGCACAGAATATGAAAGCCGGTGTCTGGATCACGCCATGCGGGGTCGTCAGCACGCCCCGGCGTGCCGCGTTCGGCCAACTGGTGTCAGCAGTGACGGTCTTCGTCACCTCAAACGAAAAGCCTAAGTAATCGCTCATGGTCCCCGGGCCTCAGCTTGTACACGGGCGCACAGCAAAAAAGCCCGCGAAACGCGGGCTTTCTCTAAGCGGAGGAAATGCCGGTTCAGTTCCCGGCAACTGCGCTTTCCAGATCACGCTTCAGGCGGCGCAATTCGCGCGGAAGCTTGCTTGATGCCGTATCGCGAAGGAAGGCATCGACGCCACCCTTGTGCTCAATGGTGCGGATGGCCCTCGCAGTCAAGCTCACACGCACACCGCGCGACAGGGTCTCGCTGTAAAGCATGGTTGATTGCAGGTTTGGAAGGAACCGGCGGCGGGTCTTGTTGTGTGCATGACTGACGTTGTTGCCTGTCATCACACCCTTGCCAGTAATGGCACAGCGGCGCGACATTATCTCGCTCCATGAATGGGTTTCGCGCCCTGAAAGGCACGTTGACGGCAGGTTCTAGGCGAAGCGCCCGGCGGGGTCAAGCCAAACGTCATGACGTTTTTACGGGGTTTGGGCCGTCGCGAAACGACTCCAGAAGTATCTGCGCGGCCGTCGACGGGGTCATTTCCGTCTCGGACACCCGATTTTCTAGTTCGGCGAGCAATTTGCGCACATCGGGATGCCGCCTGAAGGCGGATAGCAGGTTCTCATCCACCTCCCCCCACATCCAGCGCCGGGCCTGTTCGGCGCGGCGCGCCTCGAACGCCCCGGATGAGCGCATGAGGGCCGCGAACTCGCCGATCCGGTGCCAGACCTCGCTAATTCCCGTGCCTTTCAGCGATGAACAGGTCAGGACGGGCGGAATCCAGTCCGACGTCGTCGGATGCAGGAGACGCAACGCGTTGGCGTATTCGGCGGCCGACCGCTCGGCCACATCAGCCAGGTCGCCATCGGCCTTGTTCACCACCACCATGTTGGCTAGTTCCATGATGCCCTTCTTGATGCCCTGCAGCTCGTCTCCGCCACCCGGCAGTAACAGCAATAGGAACATATCGACCAGATCCGACACCGCCGTTTCCGACTGGCCGACGCCGACGGTCTCGACCAGCACCACTTCGAAGCCAGCAGCCTCGCAGGCCAGCAATACCTCGCGCGTGCGCCGTGCGACACCGCCCAGTGTGCCCGCCGTCGGTGATGGACGGATGAAGGCATCCGGATTGCGGGAAAGCTGTTCCATGCGGGTCTTGTCCCCGAGGATAGATCCGCCGGTGCGCCGCGAGGACGGATCGACGGCCAGCACGGCGACCTTGTGACCCGCCGCAATGACGTGCTGGCCGAAAGTCTCTATGAAGGTGGACTTGCCAACACCTGGTACCCCCGAGATGCCGACACGGATGCTTTTGCCCGTATCTGGCAGCAGGGTCTCTAGCAACCGCTCCGCATGAGTGCGGTGATCCTCTCGGGTGGACTCGATCATGGTGATAGCGCGCGCCAGAGCAAGCCGGTCGCCGCTCCGTACCTTTTCGGCCAGTTCCTCCATATCGCTGATGCCCAATGCCATCGCCTCGTCCCGGTTTTACGCGCGCAACCTAGCGCGTATTGGTACGTTTTGTTAGGAACGGTGCGCGCACCGGCTTTCCGTCCACAGGCGACGACAGCACCAGCGAACTGCGCACCGGCCCGATCTTGCGGAACCGCGAGACAACATCCTCTAAATCAGCCACCGACCCGACCGCGACCCGGATCAGAAAGCTGTCTTCACCGATCACGTGATGACACTCGATGACCGAGTCGAGACTTTCCGAAAGGCTGGTCACGCGGCGGAAGTCCTGATCCGACACCGTCAGCCGCAGGAAGGCTTCGATACCCCGTCCAACTGCGGGACGCGCCACCCGTGCCGTATATCCGGTGATGACGCCTGCAGCCTCCAGCTTGCGGATGCGATCGGCTACCGCCGGCGTGGACATGCCAACCCGCCGTGCAATTTCACGGAAGGATAACCGCGCGTCATCCTGGACGACATTGAGCAGATTCCGGTCTGCCGGATCGAGCGAAACTTCCATTTGGTAAGGCCATGTTCCTCGTGGTAGGTCAAACGCATCAAATAACCTTTATATACATACCATATGATTGATAAAAACATAATTATTATTATTTTTGTTAATTTTTTTAATCAAAACGTTACGATCGGAAGGCCTTTAAAATCTACACCTTACAAACGTCATAAACTTCGAAACAGGCTGCGAAACCAGCTATTTGAGACGATCTACCATTCACGGCAGCAGCAGGCAGGCTTTGCCGACATAGGCAGTCAGCAGGCGCTCGAACTCCCGAAGGTAGCGAATCGTCAGCGTCCGCCAGCCTGATCGTAGGAATTTAGGGCTGGCTGGTCATCACCCGCGTCCGGTCACGCCCCCTAGTTCTCGGGCATGGGATCAGGCAGCCGCGCGCCGGTTCTGGCGAATCATCTCGACCACCTCGCCCGCCGCTGCCGGAATGTTCGTGCCTGGACCGTAAACCGCAGACACACCGGCAGTTTTGAGGAAATCATAGTCCTTGGCCGGGATCACGCCGCCGCAGATGACGATGATGTCGTCGGCCCGCTCCGCTTTCAGCGCCTCTATGAGCTGCGGAACAAGCGTCTTGTGACCGGCCGCCTGGGTGGATACACCGATCACATGCACATCGTTTTCCACCGCCTGGCGCGCGGCTTCCTCCGGCGTCGCGAAGAGCGGACCGATATCTACGTCGAAGCCTAGATCTGCGAACGCCGTCGCGATCACTTTCGCACCCCGGTCATGCCCGTCCTGGCCAAGCTTGACTACAAGCATGCGCGGGCGTCGACCCTCTTCCTCTGCGAAAGCCTCGATATCGGAGACGACCTTGGCGAAGCCCTCGTCGTCCTCATAGGCTGACGCATAGATGCCCGAGATGGATTTGATCGTCGCCTTATGGCGCCCGAAGACCTTTTCCATGGCGTCCGACATCTCCCCGACCGTAGCCCGCGCGCGTGCCGCATCTACACAGGCCGCCAGCAGGTTGCCTTGTCCAGTCTCCGCGATCTTCGTGAGCTCGTCCAGCGCGGCGGTGCAGGCGACACCGTCGCGTTCGGCGCGGATACGTTCTAACCGCACAATCTGAGCCTCGCGCACCTTGGTATTGTCGATATCCCGCACGTCGATTTCCTCGACCTCGCTGGGCTGAAAGCGGTTCACACCGACGATCACGTCCTCTCCCCTGTCGATCCGGGCCTGTCGGCGCGCGGCGGCCTCCTCGATGCGCAGCTTCGGCATGCCGGATTCAACAGCTTTGGTCATGCCGCCCAGCTCTTCGACCTCCGCGATCAGTTTGCGGGCCTCGACGACGAGGCTATTGGTAAGGCTTTCTAGGTAATAGGACCCGGCCATCGGATCGACGACATTAATGATCCCGGTCTCGTGCTGGAGTATGAGCTGGGTATTTCGCGCGATCCGGGCTGAGAACGGCGTCGGCAGCGCCACCGCCTCATCGAAGGAGTTGGTGTGTAGCGACTGGGTGCCGCCTAGCGTCGCGGCCAGAGCCTCGATCGTAGTGCGAACCACGTTGTTATACGGATCCTGCTCGGTCAGAGACACGCCGGATGTTTGACAGTGGGTGCGTAGCATCAGGGAACGCTCATCCTGCGCATCGAATTCATCTTGCAGCAGATGAGCCCACAGGAAGCGCGCGGCGCGTAGCTTGGCGATCTCCATGAAGAAGTTCATGCCGATGCCGAAGAAGAAGGACAGGCGCGGCGCGAACCTGTCCACGTCCAGCCCAGTCGAGCGGGCCGCGCGCACATATTCCACACCGTCGGCCAGCGTGAAGGCGAGCTCCTGCACTGCCGTCGCGCCTGCTTCCTGCATGTGGTAGCCCGAAATCGAGATCGAGTTGAACCGAGGCATATGCTCTGCGGTAAAGCCGATGATGTCCGCGACAATCCGCATCGAAGGTTCAGGCGGATAAATATAGGTGTTGCGTACCATGAACTCTTTCAGGATGTCGTTCTGGATGGTCCCGGACAGTCTGTCCTGCGACACTCCCTGCTCCTCGGCCGCAACGATGTAGTTCGCCATCACCGGCAGCACGGCGCCGTTCATGGTCATAGACACGCTCATCTCGCCGAGCGGGATGCCATCGAACAGGATCTTCGCGTCCTCCACGCTGTCGATGGCGACACCGGCCTTGCCCACATCGCCGACGACGCGCGGGTGATCGCTGTCATAGCCGCGATGGGTCGCCAGATCGAAGGCAACCGACAGGCCACGCTGCCCGCCTTCCAGCGCCTTGCGGTAAAAAGCGTTAGACTCCTCAGCGGTGGAGAAGCCCGCATACTGACGGATCGTCCAAGGCCGGCCCGCGTACATGGTGGCCTTGGGGCCGCCGATGAACGGCGCAAACCCCGGCAGGCTCTCACGCCAGGAAATGTCCTCCAGGTCCGCCGCCGTGTAGACGGGACGGATGTCGATCCCTTCTGGCGTGCGCCAGACGAGATCGTCTGGCGAGCGGTCGCGCAGTTCCTTGTCGGCGCGCGCGCGCCATTCCTCGAGGGTATTCTTCGGAAATTCAGCCATTTACCGGCTCATCTACTGGTGTGCGTTTGTTGAAAAGTATAGTCGCCGGGAGAGGACGGGTCTATCGAACGCCCTTTAACCAGACGTTAAGCGCAGGAACGGTGCCGGCTCCCAGAATCCGCGCGATACCGCGAGCCCGGCCAGCATCTCCGTGACCGCAAGATCGTCTGCAAAATTCTGCGAAAAATCCATATCGTGCTTGGGCAGGCCCGCTGCCTCGTTGAGGCGTACTGTGTCCGTTCACTGCGGCTACAACGCCTCGGGCGGGAGATCGAATGCCCAGATCCATTGGCGGCTGTGAACAGCCATGCGGACCTCTTCTGCAGAGCGCCGCACGCTAGCAAACAGAATCATCCGAGGGATGCCTACCAAATCAGGCCGGGGATCGCATAGGTCGGCATCGCAGGCACGTCCGCGAGTAGTTCCGACAGGGCTTTCGCATCCGGCAAGTCACCATAGGCGACACCTAGGCGCTCGCCCGCAATTCCGCTCACCACGAAGGCCGACGCCAGCCCGGCGCCCGTCGCACCGACGATATCCGTACCCAGCCCGTCGCCGATCATCAGCACCCCATCACGATCCGGAGAACCGATGGAATCCAGCACGGCGTCGAAGACGGGACGGTAGGGCTTGCCGTGCCATGCGACGTCGCCACCGAACCGAGTCTCATAGGCTTCAGCCATGGCGCCCGCGCAAATTTCGCGCCGGTCGCCGCGTAGAACCTCACGGTCGGGATTGGTACAAACCATCGGCAGGCTCCGCGCCGCCGCGCGCTCCAACTCAGGCAAATAGTCGTTCAGGGTATCGCCCGCTTCGCGCGGCCCGGTGCAGATCACAAAATCGGCGTCCTTGATCAAAGCCTCGGCTTCGATGGAGGGGTTATCGAGCATGGGGCGGTGGCGCTCCGGGCCGATGAAGGCCGCCTTAGGGCCCAGGCGCGCATGCCAATCGTCCCGCCGGTCACGGATGGCGTGCCAGGCGACCTCACCGGAACAGAAGATATTGTCATAGATATCATCGGGGATGCCAATCTGCTCCAGCACCGTGCGCACACCCGAAACGCGGAACGGTGCGTTGGACAGCAGAACGATCCCCGCGCCCGCCGCCTTGAATTCGGCCAGGCACTCGACCGCGCCCGGCAGCGGCGCGATCCCGTTGTGGAGTGTACCCCAAAGATCGACGATCAAGTGATCGAAACGGTCTACGAGCGGGGAGAGATTGGGCAGAAATTCGACTGACATGGGGATGGCGGAGCTGTGACGGTTTCCTCAGGCGTATGCCACGCCCGCCGCGCCGAAGAAAGTCAGATTTATCAGTCGGTACGCCGTCACTTAGTCGGATCAGCTGATGCGGGGCTCACCGAAAAGGTAGCCTTGGCGCAAATTGATCCCGTAATCGAGCAAATCGACCAGTTGGCGCTCGTCCTCGATCTTCTTAACGATCGAGCCGAGTCCGTCGCGGTCCAGCCATCGTTGATGCCAGACTTCCGGACGCGAGCACTCAGCGATTCCTAATCCAAACGGAAGAACTGCGCATCGACCTTAACGAAACGAAAGTTCTTTGCGGACAGGCCCTGCAGGACCTTCACCTCCGACACCTTCTGCAAAACCCGCTGCTCGCCGGCCTTGCCGACTTGTTCCAGCGACTCACGCATCTGCAAAGCCTGGGTCTGGGTGTTGAGCAAGTCATCCGCGATTTCCCGAGTCCGCCGGCGCATAAGGATCAGTTCCTCATTCATTCGGCGCTCGCGATCACTCTGAAAGAAAGCACAGTGGGCAAAACCGCACATGAGAAATGTGACAATCCAGGCGAAGGGCGACATCGCCTCGCTGACGCCAGGGATATATGCGGGTGCAAGCAACGCGATCGCCGAAGCGAGGACGAAGTAGGACGCAACAATAATTGCGTGAGCAAGCAAAGGCATGGCAGACAGGACTTTTGGTGCCCAAGCCTTTCGATATGGTTAACGAAATCGCGGTGGAAATTAACCGGCCACGATTGTCGGCCTAACGCTCAGCCGGCAGGGCCAGCTCAACCAGCTCCGCCCAGTAGGACACGCCGATAGGAATGATCTCGTCGTTAAAGTCGTAGCCGGGATTATGAAGCATGCAGCCACCCTCCACGTCGCCGTTGCCCACCCAGATATAGGAGCCCGGCTTTTCGCACAGCATGTAGGCGAAGTCCTCCGCCCCCATGCTGGGCACCGGACTCCGGTCGATCGCGTCGGCGCCGACCACGGCCGCCGCCGCAGCAACGGCCTGCTCGGTCTCCTCGACGGAGTTGACGGTCGCCGGATACAACTTGTCGTAACGCAGCTCCGCCGTGGCTCCATACGCGGCACAGATTCCGTCGGCAATGCGTTTCATGGCCGGCGCCACGCTGTCGCGCACCTCTTCGCGGAACGAGCGCACCGTGCCTGCCAGATGCACCTCGCCGGGGATGACGTTGTAGGCATCCCCGCCGTGAATTTGCGTGACTGTCACCACGAGCGCATCGACAGGATCGGTGTTGCGACTGGCGATGGATTGCAGCGCGCCGACCAGCTCACATGCGACCAGAACGCTATCAACGGCCTGGTGCGGCATCGCGCCATGCCCGCCCTTGCCACGGATATAAAGGTCGAAGGTGTCAAAGGCCGCCATCATCGGACCGGCCGACGCGCCAACCCTTCCTACGGGCATGCCGGGCCAGTTGTGCATGCCGTACACGGCCTCCACGGGGAATAGGTCGAACAAGCCTTCCCTCACCATCACCTCGGCGCCGCCCGCACCCTCCTCGGCCGGCTGGAAGATAAAATAGACCGTGCCGTCAAAGTCCTTTGTTTCAGCCAGGTATTTCGCCGCGCCGAGCAGCATGGTGGTGTGACCATCATGGCCGCAGCCATGCATTTTTCCTGGTACCGAGGAGGCGTGGGCGAAGTCATTGCCCTCTTGCATCGGCAGCGCGTCCATATCCGCGCGCAGCGCGATGGCCCGGTTGCCGGTCCCTGCCTTGAGTTTGCCGACCACACCCGTTTTCGCAATACCCGTCTCGACCTCTATGCCGAAGCTCTGCAGCCGTTCCGCGACCAGCGCCGCTGTTCGTTCCTCCTCAAAGGCAAGTTCCGGATGGGCATGCAAATCGCGCCGCCATTCCGTCAGCAGCGCATGATCGCGTTTGATCTCTTCGCGGATGTTCATCCCGTTCTACTTCCTATCCGGCTTACAACACCCGGTGGTTCGCCACCGGGATGCGCGCACGGACCTGCTTGAGATAGCCCAGATCGATATCGGCGCTAGCATGGCCCGTCCCCTCGCCTGCCTGGGCAAGGATATGACCCCACGGGTTAACGATCATCGTGTGGCCCCAGCTTGCCCGCTCGTCATTGCCTTCGAAATAGGCGCCGGTCTGCGCGGCGGCTACCACATAGGTCTCCGTCTCGATGGCGCGAGCGCGCAATAGTACCTCCCAGTGATCTTTGCCGGTCTGGAGCGTGAACGCCGCGGGGACCATTATAACGTCGGCTCCGGCTTCCGCGAGCGCTCGGTAAAGCTCGGCGAAGCGCAAGTCGTAACAGATGCTGCACCCGATGGTGACTTCGCCTACCTTATAGGTAACCACCTCACGGCCGGCGCCGAAAGTGTCGGATTCCCTGTAGCTGCGACCGTCGGGCGTGGTGACGTCGAACAAGTGGATCTTCCGGTAGCGCGCCAACTCCGCTCCCTCCCGGTCCAAGGCGATGGTGGTGTTGAAATAGCTGTCTCTATCCTTCTCGATAAAGCTGCCACCGTGAACGAAGACACCGTGCGCGCGCGCGATTCCGCGCAACGTCTCATAGGCCGCGCCGCCGTCGTCGCCTGATTCGGGCAACTCCTCAGCGGCCGCGCGCTTGTCGGCAACCGACGAACCCATGAAGGCAAACACCTCCGGAAACACCAACATGTCCGGCCGGTCGCGCTCGACCGCCCGGGCAGCCAACCGCCGCGCCTCGGCAAGGTTCACCGCCTTATCGGAACGGGTGTTCATCTGTATGGCACTGATTTTCATGACGAACATCCTATGACTTCTCGGTGAAACCCGCTAGCAAGTGTGCTGAATACGGAGGCTTGATCTTGGCGATTGATCTGATCGCCCCCGTCATCTTGTCCGGCGGTTCGGGCACGCGCCTTTGGCCGATGAGCTGGCGCGACGTCCCGACACAGTTCCTGCCGCTGATGGGCGACAACACGATGCTGCTCGATACTGCACTGCGCATCGGCGTGCCGAGCCTGTTCGCGCCGCCGCTGGTGGTTTGAAAAGATGAACACCGCTTTTTTGTAGCCGAGCAGCTTCGCCGCCGGGAGCAGCCGCCGTCAGGCATTTTGCTGGAGCCGGTTGGCCGCAACACAGAGCCCGCCCTGACAGCTGCCGCCCACACGCGGGCCACAGTGGACAAACGCGAACTGTCCCCGATCGAGGTGCAGGCCGGAGCGAATGCGGGCAAGGACGAGTACAAGCGCCTGCAGGACGCCTGAGCATGTCACATGAATCTGGCCCGGGGAGGGCCTTGCTACCGCCTGCACGGACGCCTAACTTTCGCCGCAACGCAACACCTCTACTAACGGAAACGCATTATGGCTCCGTCAGACCGCACCGGCTTCGCGCCGAATTCTCCCGCAGCGCGGGATATCGAGTACTACCTGCACCCCTTCACTAACCTGAAGGCGCACGAGAAGAACGGCCCCCTCATCGTCAACGAGGGCAAGGGCATCTATGTCTATGACGATCAGGGTAACGAGCTCATCGAGGGCATGGCGGGCCTGTGGTGCACGGCGCTGGGTTTCGGCGAAGAGCGGCTGGCCAAGGCCGCCTATGAGCAGATGCTTCGCTTGCCTTACATGCAGGGCTTCACTCACCGCTCCAACGAGGTGGCGATCGACCTGGCCGAGAAGCTAATCTCGATGGCGCCCAACAACATGGGCAAGGTGTTCTTCACCAACTCCGGCTCAGAAGCGAACGACACCCAGGTGAAGATCGTCTGGTACTACAACAATGCCCGCGGCAAACCGGACAAGAAGAAAATCATCGGCCGCAAGAAGGCCTATCACGGCATCACGGTGGCATCGTCCAGCCTGACCGGCGTCGATTACGCTCAGAAGGGCTTCGACGTGCCACTCGACCGTTTCCTGCACGTCACCACGCCGCATTACTGGCGTGAGGGCCAGGACGGGGAGAGCGAGGACGAGTTCTCCACCCGCCTGGCGCAGGAACTGGACGATCTGATCCAGGCTGAAGGCCCAGATACGGTGGGCGCGTTCATCGCTGAGCCCGTAATGGGCGCGGGCGGGCTGATCCCGCCACCGGCTGGCTATTTCTCGAAGATCCAGGCGGTACTGAAGAAGCACGACGTGCTGATGATCGCCGACGAGGTCATCACCGGCTTCATGCGCACTGGCAACATGTTCGGCAGCGAAACCTACGACATCAAGCCAGACCTTATGTCCATCGCCAAGGCGCTGTCCTCGGCCTACCTGCCCATCGGCGCGGTCATGATGACCAACGATGTTTATGCGGTCCTGCGCGAGGGTGGCGACAAGTACGGTATGTGGAACACCGGCTATACCTATTCCGGCCACCCGGTCTGTGCCGCCGTGGCGCTGGAGACGCTGCGCATCTACGAGGAGCGCGATCTGCTGGCCCATGTGCGCTCCGTGATGGGCGGCTTCCAGGAGCAGATGCACGCCTTTGCCGACCACCCGCTGGTGGGCGAGGTACGCGGCGTCGGCCTGTTCGCAGGCTGGGAACTGACCCCGGATAAGGAAAGCAAGGGAACCTTCGACCCGGCGAGGCGCGTCGCCTTCCAGATGGCGTCCATGGCCCAGGCCAACGGCCTCATCATGCGCGCCCTGCCGTCGGACACGATTGCGCTCTGCCCGCCGCTGATCATCACCGAAGGCGAGATCGAGGAGATGATCCGCCGCGCCGGCAAGACACTGGACGACATCTGGAAATGGGTCCAGGACGAGGGGCTGGTTTAGTCGAATCAAACCTCTCCCTGATGGAAAGGGTGGCGGGTACCAGCGAGCCGGGTGAGGGATCACGCTCTCACAGCTATTTTACGGGGAGTGTTTAACTCCTAACACCAAACCCCTCTCCCCACGGGAGAGGGGTTATTTGTGCCCCTACCGCGCTTCACCGATCCGAGCTAACCTTCTTTAAAATAAACGAGAGAAAACACTATGAGCGAAGCAGTTGTATATGACGGCGCGGCCGCACAGGGTTACGAGGTCCGCCGCAAGGACGACCCGCAGTTCGTGAAAGGCCGCCGGAATTTCTTCGACTACGTAGACTTGGGCACCCAGGAGGCCAGCGACGGCAAAATCCGGGTCCAGATCACCCGCGCCAAGCAGGGGCTGGTGGAGCCGACCGGCTGGCATATCCACAAATGTGAGGGCCAGTTCGTCTATATGCTGGACGGTTATCTCGACCTGTCCTTCGCCGACGGTACCGTGCGGCTAGAAGAAGGTGATTCCATCTTCATCCCGGGCGGCACGCCTCACAACGAGACCGGCACGTCGGACATGTTCAACCTGATAGAGATCTCGATCCCGGCGAAGATGGAAACCGAGCCCTGTGACCCACCGCCGGGAATGCCCGCCTGAAGGCATGGTAAAGGGCCTGCGGCGAGCCGCCGCGATAGAAAAAATAAACTATCCTGATATATAATCAGACAATGCAACATGTCGGTGGCTTGCCCCGCCGTCCGGAACGGCGACCGGAATTCGGCTGATGGATTACGAGAAGTTTTTTGCCGTGAACCTGAACGGCATGCGTGCCGTCGGGAACTACCGCGAGTTCGCGGATCTGGAGCGTATCTCCGGCGATTTCCCGCGTGCGAAAAGGCATGTCGAGGGTGGCGGCACCCAGAATATTGTCGTCTGGTGCGCCAACGATTATCTGGGCATGGGACAACACCCCGAAGTGCTAGCGGCCATGCATGAGGCGCTGGACAAGTGTGGCGCCGGGGCCGGTGGCACCCGCAACATCTCCGGCACCAACCACTATCACGTCCTCTTGGAAGAAGAGCTCGCGGATCTGCACCGCAAGGAAGCCGCGCTGCTATTCACCTCGGGCTATGTCGCCAACTGGACGGCGCTCTCGACGCTAGCGTCGATGCTGCCCGAATGCCTGGTCCTCTCCGACGCGTTGAATCACAACTCGATGATCGAGGGCATCCGCCACGGCCGCTCGGAGAAAATGATCTTCCGCCACAACGACCCCGAGCACCTCGACCAGATCCTATCGAAGGTCAATCCCGACCGCCCCAAGCTGGTTGCGTTCGAATCTGTCTATTCGATGGACGGCGATATCGCGCCGATCAGGGAGATCGTCGAGGTCTCCGAAAAGCATAACGCGTTGACCTACCTGGATGAGGTGCACGCTGTCGGCATGTATGGCGAGCGCGGCGCAGGGGTCGCCGAGCGCGATGGCCTGATGCACCGTATCGACATCATCCAGGGCACTCTGGGGAAGGCCTTCGGCAATATCGGCGGCTATATCGCCTCGACCGAAAAACTGGTGGATTTCGTACGTTCCAATGGTGCAGGCTTCATCTTCTCGACCTCGCTGCCGCCCCATGTGGCAGCGGGCGCACGCACGGCAATCCGGTTGCTGAAAGCCGATAACGCCATCCGCGAACGCCACCAGGAACGCGCGGCGGTTCTGAAGGCGCGCCTGACCGCCGCCGGCATGGAAGTCATGCCGTCGGTCAGCCATATCGTGCCGGTCTTCGTGGGCGATGCACGCCTGTGTAAGATCGCCAGCGACGAACTTCTGGAAAGCCACGGCATCTACGTGCAGCCGATCAACTACCCGACCGTGCCGCGCGGCACAGAGCGTCTGCGCATCGCGCCGACGCCGCTGCATGACGACGCGATGATGGATGACCTCGTCGCCGCCTTCGAGGACGTCTGGACCCGTCTGAACCTGCGCTCCGCAGCCTGATTTCGAGCGGAGGCGGCTTCAGCCGGCGACAAATCCGATTGAGTTGAGAATCGTTCGCAGATAGAATTCCTGCACCATGTATCGCGACAAGACATTGATCCCCAGCGAGGCCATCAGGCTGTGCATGTTAGGATCGCTGGCGCTCCAGCCCTTCACCTACGCCGAACTGGCCCGAGAAGTGCGCGCGTTCACCAGCCGCATCGCCGGCCCGTCGCTGGACATGATGGGCTCATCCATTGAGTTACTGCACGCCGAAGGTCTGGTCCGCCCGGTCGCGGACAAACCGGACCCCGCGAACGAGACGCTGGAACTTACGGATGAAGGCCGCGCGGAGCTGCGCGAATTGCTGATCTCCAACGTACGCAGCCCCGTAGATGGGGTCTCACAGCTGATCTTCGCGCTGAAGCTGCGCTTCCTGCACCTGCTCCCGAACGAGGACGCCCAAGACCAGATCGTGCGGATGCGGGAAATCAGCGAAACCGAACGTGTGCGCCTGCTGGATCTCAAGGCCCGCTACGGAGACGAACCCGGCCGTTTCGATGCCTGGCTCGACCTGGAACTGACCCAGGTCGAGGATAGACTCGAATGGCTAGAACGGTTGGGCTGAGCCTCGCCGTCATTCGGCAGCCTCCGGCCAGGCGCCTGCCGCTTTCAGACGCTCCACCGATTCCGGTGAGAATTCCGCGCCCGGCGTATCGCCGCCGATGACGCCGAGAATCATGCCCTTTTCATCACCGGGACGGGCCGCCCTGCACTCAAACCGACGCTGGATACCCGGCGGAAAGGACACGACGTCGCTCTCTTCCAGGATGACATGGTCATCACCGTCATCGCCTTCCCATTCGAACATCCAGGTGCCCTGCATCACCACGAAGGTCTCGTTGGTGTCATGGGTGTGCATCATTACGCCCTGGCCCGGCTTCGCGGAGACATACCCCATGCCGAAACCCGGTTTCAGGTGGGAGATAAAGGGCTTGGCCTCATCGCCGATGGGCGAGTAGGTCTCCGAGCCTTCCGGCTGCTGGAACCCGATCACATTCCGGAACGTGCGGTAGAACCCGTCAACCTTCTGGTCCGGCAGGCCACCATCCGTGGATGACAGATCCCTGAACCGCGCAACGCATTTCAAAACCTCGTCCTTTCTTGGACGGAAGACATCAATTGGCATGGCGCTTCTCCTCAATTGTTTATTGGGAACAGGATAGCGCGATCGGCATCCAGCCAAAATCAACGGATTGCACGCCAGCCATGAACTCCGGTCAGTACAGGTGCTGGCCGCCGGTGACGAAAATCTCGGTCCCTGTGACATAGCCGAAGTCCGGGCAGCAAAGCTGATAGACTGTTGCCGCCACCTCCTCCGCCGAGCCCATGCGCCGCATCGGGATGCGGTTGACCAGCGGTTCGTACTCATCACCGATCATCTCGGTCTCGATCTCACCCGGCGCGACAGCATTGACGCGGACATTTAACTCCGCGAACTCCACTGCCATTTCTCGTGTTAACGCGGATAGAGCGGCCTTCGATGTCGAATAGGCCGACCCGGCGAAGGGATGAATGGCGTGCCCGGCGATCGAGGTGATGTTGACGATGGCCGCGCCGCCGCCCGCATCGGGTTCAATCTCATCTGCCTTGCCAGCTTTCGCCAGCGCCGCCGCGAAGCCGCGGCCGAGCGCAAGCGGCGCAAATAAATTGAGCTGAAAGACCTCGCGCCAGTCGTCGATCGGCCCGTTCAGGCAGCCGAGGCGCTCCTGAAACTCTGCCTTAGGGGATACGGCGGCGTTGTTGACCAGCGCGTTGAGCGGTGCGGCACCTAGGATTTCGGACGCTTCCGCGATGAACCGTTCCACATCCGCCGGATCTGCGAGGTCTGTCGGAATGTGCGATGTCCAATTCGGATCACGCTTGCAGTGTTCAGGTACGGGGTCACGCGAGCAGGTGATGATCTGCCAGCCCTCGTCGGAGAACCGCTTCACCGTCGCGTGGCCGATACCTCGGCTCGCGCCGGTCAGGATCACAGATCGCCGGAGTGTGCTCATACTCCTCAGGTAGCCCACTTGAGACGAGTAGGAAAGTCAGTGATGCGTGTGGTTTTTAATGAAATGCTGCAGCACCGCGACCAGCTTGGCGATGTGCTTATGGTTACCGTGCTGCCGCGCCGTCTCGATATCGTCGATGATCATGCGCTCAAGCCGCGCCTCGCCGTCTGGCGTGGGGCACAGATACTGTCCCATCTCCATCGCGGCAAGCTCGGGCACAGGGTCGTGCTCGGCAATCGCCGCAACCTCATCCCCGCTCAGTTCGCACAGCGCGAGACAGTCTTCTCGCGTCGGCATCGTTATTCTGCTCAACAGCATTCAGCTAAACAGTATGATCGAACGGGTGCAGCCCGCGGTGGGATAGATCAAACCAGCGGCTGCCCGGCACAGGAACTCAGGGTTGCAGCCGCTGCTCGCGCCAACCGCCCACCGCGCGGTCGAAGACCTGACGGTCGTGCAGCCGGTTCGGGCGGTCGGTCCAGAACTCGATCCGGTCAGGCACCACACGGAAACCCGACCAGTGCGGCGGCCGCGGCACGTCGGCACCGTCGTATTCAGCTGTCACCGCACGCACCCGTTCTTCCAAGGTCTCGCGCGAATCCACCGGCCTCGACTGGTTGGATGCCCAGGCCCC
>Ga0255767_1002657_pt1 | contig 15382 bp, 10 predicted proteins | sample 071ome_24_FD_179967 | JGI IMG/M metagenome (GOLD analysis project Ga0255767, IMG submission 179967) | Coastal salt marsh microbial communities from the Groves Creek Marsh, Skidaway Island, Georgia - 071402CT metaG (version 2) | ecosystem: Environmental > Aquatic > Marine > Intertidal zone > Salt...
CAGAGGTTGTTGCAGACTACCTCAGAGAAACGCGAGGAATCAAAGTGGGGGTGGTGGATCTGGTGATGTTCCGACCATTTCCAGCAGACCAGTTAAGTCAGGTCCTGAAAGGCAAAAAAGGCGTCGTCATACTTGAGCGACTGGACCAACCACTGGCGGTTGACCTTCCGGTGATGCGAGAAACTCGAGCGGCACTGAATCGTTGTCTGGAAAATGGACGCGATCCCAAGAACCCGGCTTTTCCGGATCTGGAGGCGTATGTGTCCAATGATGATGTTCCCGCTCTGTATTCCGGATCATTTGGTATGGGCAGCAGGGATCTTCAGCCCGAAGGCATTGTTGGCGCAGTTGAAAACATGCTCCCGGATGGAGCTCGAAAGAAATTCTTTTACCTTTCCATCGATTTCGTTCACGAAAAACCTGTTAGTCCGAAGCAGAAACTGCATCAGGAAAACCTGCTGGAAGCGTATCCCGACATCGCCAAGTTGGCGGTTCGCGGATCGGAGAACCCGAACTTGATGCCCAAGGGAAGCATCACGGTGAGGTTTCACTCAGTCGGCGGGTGGGGAGCGATTACCACCGGTAAGAACCTGGCCATGACCTTGTATGAGTTGCTGGATTATCACATCAAGGCCAATCCAAAATACGGTTCTGAGAAGAAGGGGCAACCCACCACTTACTACCTGTCCGCTGCTCCTGAGCCGATCCGGGTGAATAGTGAGTATTTCTATGTGGATGTGGTGCTGTCTCCAGATCCCAATGTCTTCCAGCATACCAATGCGCTGGCGGGATTGAAAGAAGGCGGAGTGCTGATTATTCAGGGCGATCAGGAAACTCCGGAGGAACTTTGGGCCAATATTCCGTCTTATTACCGCAAGGTGATTGTTGATAAAAAGATTCATTTATTCTATCTGGACGCGTTCAAAATCGCTCGGGCTGAGGCCAGTGATCCTGACCTGCAACTACGCATGCAGGGCATCGCATTCCAGGGAGCATTTTTTGCAGCATCTCCGGTGGCCGAACAGGCCGGGCTCTCCGAAGAAACATTGCTGGATGCCATTTATAAACAAATCCACAAGAAGTTCGGAGGCAAAGGAGCGCGCATTGTTGAGGAAAACATGCGTGTGGTGAAGCGTGGTTGGGATGAAGTCCGTGAAGTGGACTACAATTCACTATCGGAAACGTCCACCCAGACAGCCTCCGCTCCAAGCGAACCGGCTTTACCGGTCATGCTCAAGCGTATGCCGCAGAGCGGGGATGCCTTGACGGATATTCACAGGTTCTGGGAACAGGTGGGTAGTTTTTACGCGCGGGGTATGGGGTCCGACCGCATTACGGACCCGTTTACCGGTCTGGCGGTCATGCCTGCGATGTCGACGGTTTTCCGCGACATGACCGGTATTCGTTTCCAATATCCCGAATGGGTTTCCGATAACTGCACAGCATGTGGTTCGTGCTATACCGTGTGCCCGGATACCGCCATTCCCGGTTTGGTCAGTGAATTGACTCCAATGTTTGATACAGTTGTTTCCCGACTTCGAAAACATGGCAAGGACGCCCCGGGACTTTCCAAGGCTGTGCGCGAAATGGAGAGACATCTGCGCTCCATATTCGGAGAAGCCAATGAAACAGACAACGTGGCCGGCATGTTGGATGAAGCCATAGCAAAAACGGTCGCAAATAAGGAACTGACCGATGAGCAACGTTCGGCCTTGAGTCAGGAGTTTGATTTGTTCAAAGAGGAGTTGAACGGATTCCAGTTCGCTCTCACACGTCCATACTACACCAACCACGAAAACAAGGCTCCCGGTTCTGGTGGTTTGCTGAGTATCACGGTCAACCCTTATACCTGCAAAGGGTGTATGGAGTGTGTGGCGGTTTGTAACGACGACGCGTTGCGTCCGGTCATGCAAACCAAACAATCAGTAGAAGAACTGCGCAGAAATTGGGATTTCTGGACGGATCTTCCCAACACGCCGAAACGATTTATCCGTGTCGATGATTTGGAAGAAGGGATTGGCGCCCTCGAAACCATTTTGCTCAACAAAGACAACTACCTCGCATTTGGCAGTGGTGACGGTGCGTGTCTCGGGTGTGGGGAGAAGTCGGTGATCCATCTCTTCGCCGCCACCGTGGAAGCGCTGATGCAGCCTCGGGTGGAACGTCATGTTGCGTATCTGACCGAATTGATCGGTAAATTGGAGCAACATATTCAACTTGAACTCGCCAAGGTGATCAACGTCGGTAACACCGAGGCCTTTGGCGAGGTCCTCAGTAAAGTGGGGACCGGGGATGTTACCCTGGCCAGTATTGCCACCCAGGTCGAAGAGATGAGCGGTGGTGAACCGATCGATCAGGATTGGTTGCGACGGGTGACCGGACTTGTCACTTCATTGAAGATGCTGAAGTGGCGTTACACCGATGGAACCACCGGGAATGGCCGTGCCAAGATGGGCATTTTGAATGCAACAGGGTGTTCTTCCGTGTGGGGAAGCACCTATCCCCTCAACCCTTATCCTGTGCCTTGGGCCAATCATTTGTTCCAGGATCCCGCTTCGGTGGCCATGGGGATTTTTGAAGGTCACATGGCAAAAATGGCGGAGGGTTTCAAAGCCATCCGCATGGCTGAGATGGAATTGTCCGGAAAATATAATCCGAGCGAACACGATGAATTCCTGACCTATTTCAATTGGCATCAATTCACCGACGAAGAATGGGAGCTTTGCCCGCCTGTGGTGGCCTTGGGCGGTGATGGAGCGATGTATGACATCGGTTTCCAAAACCTGTCCCGTGCACTCATGTCCGGCAAGCCAATCAAGGTGCTGGTGCTGGACACTCAGGTTTATTCCAATACGGGTGGCCAGGCCTGCACCTCGGGATTCTTTGGTCAGGTGTCCGACATGGCCCAGTATGGCAAGGCCATCAAGGGCAAGGAAGAGATTCGCAAGGAAATGGGTTTGATCGGCATGGCTCACCGCACCACGTATGTTCTGCAGAGCGCCATCGCCAATGCGAACCACATGATCGAAGGTTTCATTCAGGGACTGAAAACCCGTCGACCTGCCTTGTTCAATATTTACACTTCCTGTCAGCCGGAACATGGCATTGGGGATGACAAGAGCCATGATCAGGCCAAGCTGGCCGTCGAATCTCGCGCCTATCCGCTGTTTAAATACAATCCGGACCTGGGCACCCGTCCTGAGGAATGTTTCGATCTGGAAGGCAATCCGGCCTCAGATCAGCTCTGGCCGACCTATACCTTGAACTACAAGGAAGGGTTGCGCGACAAGTCGATGGAATTGCCCATGACATTTGGCGATTTTGCTTTGACCGAGATCCGATTCCGAAAACATTTCCGAATCGCACCTCCGGATACTTGGAACGAGAACATGGTGCCGCTGGACGAGTTTATCGAGTTACCTGAAGACGAGCGTGAAGGGTGTTACCCTTACGTTTGGAGCGTGGATCGCAAGAATCAACTCACCCGTTTGCTGGTCGCGGCTCCCATCGTGCATGCGTGCGAGGAGCGCCGGGATTTCTGGATCATGCTGCGCGCCATTGCCCGTGTGGATGATGGTCAGGCAAGCGAATCCGAAATAGAGGATCGTGTCAGGGGAGAACTCACCCGCAGATTGGCTGCCGGATTGACACAATTAATGGGGGGAGACGGGGCCAGCGCTGCGACAGCTTTGACTCAGGTGGCGGATACTTCACCTGGTGAACCGTCGGGAGACAATGGATCTTATCAAGCTCCCTGGATCGATACCCCACAGTGTACCTCATGTGATGAATGCATTAACATCAACCCGAACATCTTTGTTTACAACGAATCCAAAAAAGCAACTATCAAGGATCCCGACGGAGGTCCTTACAAGGATCTTGTCAAAGCCGCCGAACGATGCACGGCGCAGGTGATTCATCCGGGATTACCAAAAGATCAAAATGAAAAAGGTGTTGATAAACTGATTGCTCGCGCAAAGAAATTTAACTGACGATATGTGATATGGCCTTCTTTGGGGGTAAAACATTCGCCCACGGCATTCATCCGCCGGGCTTGAAAGAGGAAACGCGTGGTTTGGCCATTCGTCAGTTTCCCTTTGCGGGCACTTTGGCTGTCCCCTTGTCGCAACACATTGGGAAACCTGCCGTGCCGATTGTGCAGGAAGGACAAGAAGTCACCCGAGGGCAGTGCATTGCCAAACCGGATGGGTTTATTTCGGTGGCCATGCATGCTCCGGCTTCAGGCACGGTGCGCAGCATCAGTTTGGTTCCCAGTATAACCGGACGCATGGTCAAAGGGATCTTCATCGAGCCGTTTGCGGCTTCCACCCAGGAAATCGCCGAAGGTAAACCATGTGATGCCGAGACCGCGACTCCTGAGGAAATCGTTGCGGCGATACAGCAAGCCGGGGTGGTGGGGCTCGGTGGAGCAGGTTTCCCGACTCACGCGAAATTAAAAATTCCGGACGGAAAACACGTTGACACGCTGATCATCAATGGCGCCGAATGTGAACCCATTTTGACGACCGATCATCGCGTGATGCTGGAGCATACTGCGGATATTTATGCTGGCATACCTTATCTGATGAAAGCCACCGGCGCCGAGCGTGTGATCATTGCGGTCGAGTCCAATAAACCGGATGCGGCGGAAGTCCTCCGGGCCGCCATGCCGAAGGATTTGCCGATTCAAGTGGAAGTGCTTCCCGTCAAATACCCGCAGGGCGCCGAAAAAATGTTGATCACGGCGTTGACGGGCCGACAGATTCCATCGGGCAAGTTGCCGCTGGACGTGCATGTGGTCGTAGTGAATGTCGGAACGACCGCCGAGATTGGCCGTTTGTTGCCCAACGGCAACGGGATTCAGGAGCGTGTCATTACCGTTGGCGGTCCTGGTGTGAAGAAGAAAGGCAACTATCGAATTCAGATCGGCACGCCATTGCGGTTTGTGTTGGAATCAGTGGGGGTCGAAGATGATATCACGCGCGTGTTTCAGGGCGGCCCGATGATGGGACAGGCGGTATCCAGTCTCGACATTCGGGTCACCAAAGGGACCACCGGGATTATTGCGTTTACCGAACGCGAGAGTGGGAGCCTGAACAAACGCAAGGAGTATCCTTGTATCCGGTGCGGATACTGTGTGGATGTCTGTCCGATTTTCTTGAATCCCTCGCAATTGGGGCTCCTGGCCTCCGCGGGAAATCATCAGCGCATGGTCGAGGATTTTCATCTCATGGACTGTTTTGAGTGTGGATGCTGCACCTTTGTGTGTCCGTCCCACATCCCACTGGTTCAAAAATTCAGGGTCTCCAAAATGGCGGTCCGTAAAGCAAAGGCACCGGCATGAAGAAGTGGACAAAAGTATTGGAAATCCGAAGTTCGCCGCACATTGCCAGTGGTCATAGTGTCGACACCATCATGTTCAACGTGGTGATGGCTCTTTTGCCGGCAGCTGCTTTTGCTGTTTACTTGTTCGGCTTGGCTGCGCTTTTGACGATCGGTACGGCGGTGGCTGCTTGTGTTGCTTTTGAACATGTTTTCTGCCGACTTTCCGGTCAGGAAACCAGTGTGGGGGATTGGTCTGCCACGATCACCGGATTACTTTATGGCCTGACATTACCACCCGGCCTTGCGCTTTGGATGGTGGTGGTCGGGGCCTTTGCTGCCATGGGCCTGGGGAAATTTCTTTTTGGCGGGCTGGGCTATAATCCGTTTAATCCGGCGTTGGTGGGGCGTGCCATTCTGCAGGCTGCTTTTCCGGTTGCGATGACCACCTGGCCTGACATGCCGGTGAACCGTTTTGCATCGCTTCCGTCCTCAACCCTGGCTTTGCCGTTCACTCAGCCCACCTACGATGCGGTTTCCGGCGCCACGCCTTTGTCTGCCTGGAAATTTGAACAGGTAATGACTTCATCCCGTGATTTATTCTTCGGAACCGTTGGTGGAAGCGCCGGGGAAACCTGTGCGGTGTTGATTCTTCTGGGAGGGATCTATCTAGCGATTCGAGGCATGATGAATTGGCGGATTCCGCTCGCGGTTTTGTTCACGGTGGCCCTGATCAGCGGTGTTTTACATTTGGTTGACTCGGGGCGATATGCCGGTCCGGTTTTAATGACGCTTTCGGGTGGTTTGATGTTGGGGGCCGTTTTTATGGCCACAGACATGGTGGCATCACCCATGACACATCTTGGGAGCGTGGTGTATGGTGTGCTGATTGGTTTGCTGGTGGTGGTGATCCGGGTCTGGGGGGGCATGCCGGAAGGTGTGATGTATGCCATCCTCCTGGGAAATGCGGTGTCGCCTCATATTGATAATTGGATCCAGCCAAGAGCCTACGGAACACAGAAAGAGAGGGCGGAATCATGAGAGAGGAGAATGCTTCTGTAAAGCCAGCTCAATCTGCCCAAAAGGCGAAAATCTGGCCGATGTATCGAGCTGTTGTTGGTTTGGGGTTTCTTTGCGGATTTATCATTGTGGGGGTGTACGAAGGGACCAAACCCATCATTCAGCGGAATCGGATCGAAATGCGCGAACAGGCTATCAAGGATGTGCTTCCCGGTGCGGTTTCCACTCAGGCATTCTTGTTGGATGATGAAGAACAATTTGTCAAAGCTCCATCCGACCAGGAAACGGGGGGACTATTGTTTGCCGGTTACGATGACGAGGATCGTTTGGTTGGTTTGGCCATCGAGGCGCAGGGGATGGGGTATCAGGATGTGATTCGCCTTTTATACGGATATTCTTTCGAAAAACAAACGATTCTGGGGATCCGTGTCCTGGAAAGCCGTGAGACGCCCGGGTTGGGGGATCGCATTGAATCCGATCCCACATTTTTGAAAAATTTTGGAACTCTGGATGTTCAGCTGACCTCCAATGGCACGGCGGTGGCCAACCCTATTGAATTTGTGAAGCCCGGTGAGAAAACGGACCTTTGGCAGATAGACGGCATTTCGGGAGCCACCATCACTTCACGCGCAACAGCCAATATGCTGAAGGAAAGTTCCACCTGGTGGATGCCGAAAGTGAACGCCCAGAAAGACGCCTTTGAACAAGATAAAAGTTCACCTTAACGAATGACTCACATGGATCAGAACCCAACCAGAAGTACGGACGAATTTCTCAAAGGAGTTTGGAAGCAAAATCCGGTGTTTGTTCAAGTGCTGGGGATGTGCCCGGTGCTGGCGGTCACCAATACGGCTGAGAATGCCTTGGCGATGGGGCTGGCCACTGCCTTTGTGTTGGTCATGTCCAATCTGGTTGTTTCATCCGTCAGGCACATGGTTCCCAAACAGGTGCGCATTGTTTCTTTCATCATGATCATCGCCACTTTCGTCACGGTGGTCGATTATCTGATCCAGGCAATCAGTCTGGATCTCCACAAAGCGCTTGGAGCATTCATTTCCCTGATCGTGGTCAATTGTCTGATCCTTGGCCGTGCGGAGGCGTTTGCATCCAAGAACAGTTTGGGGAGATCTTTCCTGGACGGATTGGGGATGGGAACCGGCTTCACCCTCGCATTACTTTGTCTGGGGGGAGTTCGCGAGATTCTTGGCAGCGGCAGTTTGTTTGGTGTGTCGTTGTTTGGCAGCTCGTTTCAGGCATGGGTGGTGATGGTATTGCCACCCGGAGGTTTTTTTACCCTGGCCGGCTGGTTGTTGTTTTTCAATTGGCGTGCCCAGGCCAAGGCACGTCGTGAATCATCCAATGTGAAGGAGACCATGGCATGAACGAAGATCCTGTATGGAAAATATTCCTGAACGCCTGCCTCGTTAATAATTTTGTGCTCGCGTATTTCCTGGGCATATGCCCCTTTCTTGGAGTGTCTGCCAAACTCGGCACCGCAAGCCGCATGGGCGCGGCCGTAACATTTGTGATGGTGGTAAGTTCGATGTGCGCTTTTGGAATCAATGCGCTTCTGACCGCCATGGATGCGCCTTACCTGAGGCTCATATCATTCATCGCCGTGATCGCATCCACCGTGCAACTGGTGGAAATGTTTATCAAAAAAATGAGTCCTGCCCTGTTCAGGGCACTTGGCATCTTTTTGCCGCTGATCACCACCAACTGTGCGATTTTGGGCGTTGCCTTGTTTCAGACAAACAAAGGTTACGGGTTTCTGCAGTCCATCGTTTACGCCTTGGGTGCAGGAATGGGATTTACCCTGGCTTTGATCCTGATGGCCGGGCTGCGCGAAAAACTGGAACTGGCGCGTCCGCCTGAGATGGTCAAGGGAGCTGCTTTGGCCATGATTCTGGCCGGGCTTTTGTCGATTTGTTTTATGGGATTTGCCGGACTGGGGAATTAACCATGTTGACCTCAATACTGTTCAGTGGAATCAAGGCGTTTTTGGGCATCACGATCATTATCAGTGCCTGGTTGATCGTGCAGTTGGCCTGGAGACGGGTGTTCGCGATCACCCATGTTGAAGAGGACGTGCTGGCAGGCCGCATGCGATGCCATGGTTGTCACTGCACGACTCCGTGTAAGGGAGCGAATCAGAACCAAGATCAATAGAAGGAAATACTATGCGTTTGCAGGATTATGACACTTCAAAACAGTTCACCGCCAAGGTGACCTCAACGGAACGAATCACCCCGGACGACTCACTGGAGGAGGTCCGGGAAATTGTGGTGGACGTGGGCGGAGGCGATTTTACGATTCAGGTCGGGCAGAACCTCGGTGTGCTGGCTCCCAGCGGTCGCACTTTCGGACAAGAACATCATTTCCGCCTTTACAGTGTTGCGGGCCTGCCTGAAAAACAACCCGACGGGAAGGTGCGTCTGCCTCTTTGTGTGCGGCGTTGTGATTATATCGATGATTATAACGGGGAGCGATACAAGGGAGTTGCCTCCAATTACCTCTGCGACCTGAAACCAGGTGACGATTTGATCATTACCGGCCCGTATGGTCTGGCCTTCGAAGTGCCGGATAACATGGATGCGACATTGATCCTGATCGGTGCGGGCACGGGAATCGCTCCTTTCCGCGGCTTCATCAAGCATCTCTACAAACATGTTCCCGAATACAAAGGTCGGATTCGATTGTTCTATGGTGGGCGAACGGGACTGGATCTTTTGTATATGAACGATGTGCGGAATGATTTTGCGCTTTATTATGACAATGAAACCTTCGAAGCCATCACCGCTCTGAGTCAACGTCCCCATTGGTCCGATGCCATTGACTGGCACAGCGCATTGATTTCCCGGGGAGAAGAAATCTGGACCATGCTTCTGGAGGCGAATACTCAGGTGTATGTGGCCGGATTGGAATCCATCTGTGCGGAACTGGATGAAGTCTTCACCAAGGTGGCTGGATCCAAGGAGAAATGGGAGCAACGAAAAGCTGAGTTGAAAGCCGGTAAACGCTGGGTGGAATTGGTGTTTTGAGTTTCAATTTGTGTAAAGCATGAGCATCATGCCGAATGCAACGTAAACCATCCATCAATGGCCTGGGGTGGCTGTTTCTCATCAGTTTCTTGTTGGGAGGATGGTTGTCCTGGGAATGGTTTCACGAACCCGACCGACAGTCGGGAACCCGGGATTTGATTGTGTCCGAAATGGACTTGATGGGGACCCGGTGGATCATCCAGGTGGCCCCGACGAACCGGATGAGCCATGTCCGAATTCAGGAACATATTCAGGCCGCGTTTGAGGAAGTCGCCCGCGTTGAATCTGTCATGAGTGAATGGCAACCGGATTCACCCATCAGCGGCGTTAACAATCAAGCCGGGGAAGCACCGGTGGAAGTCCCGGATGAGTTGCGGGACATCATTCTTCGAGCCAGACACATGAGTGAAATCAGTTCCGGCGCCTTCGATATCACCTGGAAAGGTATGGGCAAGCTATGGGACTTGCGTGATCCGTCTTTCACTCCTCCAACCGAAGAGACCATTCAAGAGGCCATTGCACGGGTTGATTACAAGAAAATAGAAGTAAACGGGAACCGGGTCTGGCTCAAGGAGCGTGGCATGCAAATAGGTCTCGGTGGTATTGCCAAAGGTTACGGTATTGATCGTGCGGGTCGTGTGCTACGTGAGGCGGGCTTGGCAAATTTTTATGTCGATGGAGGCGGGGATATTCTGGTTGCCGGCTTGAAGTATGGTCGTCCCTGGAGAGTCGCCGTGCGGCATCCACGCATGGGTTCGAGTCAATTTCTGGCCGTGGTGGACATGTCGAATGGAGCGATTGTGACCTCAGGGGACTACGAAAATTATCGCATACACGAGGGGCGGCGTTATCACCACATTCTGGACCCACGCACGGGTAAACCTGCTCAAGGGTGTCAATCGGTCACGATTATTTCAACGAGGGCTGAAACGGCTGACGCTCTCGCCACAGCGGCATTCGTCCTCGGTCCAGGGGAAGGGTGGGATCTCATTCTTCAACAAGCAAACACCGAGGCCATGATGGTGGATGCCGCCGGGCAGCTTCATCTCACCAGCGGATTTCGCAAAAAGGTCGGAGAGTTACGGGGGACTGTGGATGCTTCCGGAGAATGAAGCGGATCCCCGAATGCTTATTCACGGGAAATCAACCCCATGGGAACCATGATCGTTGCAATGGTTGTTTTTTAAACAGTTGCGCCCTGCTGAACCCGATTATTTTCGGGGGCAGGGCGCGTTTAAAGCGGTTAGATTCTATCAGACCTTATTGCAATCCTTGCAGACATGCCTTGATCGCATCAAAATTGGGCAGATCTTTTGGAGTTGGTGTTTGCTCGGAATACTGGATGACACCTTCCTTGTCGACAACGAAGGCTGCACGGGCGCTGGTTGAACCAAATCCCAACAAATCATCCAGCAAAACTCCATAGTCAGCGGCTGTTTTCTTGTTCAAATCGCTGGCCAGGGTGATGCCGATGTTTTCTTTCTGTGCCCATGCTTCCTGTGCAAAGGGGCTGTCCACACTGATGCCGATGACATCCGCGTTGAGATCGCTGTATTGACTCAAACCGGCGGTCACATCACAGAGTTCAGTGGTGCAGACACCGGTGAAGGCCAAAGGGAAAAACAGGATCACTGTGTTTTTCTTGTTCAGGTTGGCGCTGAGTTGGATGTCGCTGACACCATCTGCGTTTTTGGATTTCAGAGTGAAATCAGGTGCTTTTGTTCCTATTGAGATTGCCATGTTTACTATTTTTGTTCAGTTATTTCGCAAAATACGTGCCTACCATATACGTGGCGGGATGTCTCTTGTCAAATGTGGTGTGCTGTTTTTGCTGAAGGTTTCTTCGGGATGCCGCATTTGGCGCGAATCTGAGTTCGTTTCAATTTGGATGAACCCAGCTCAAGGCTGCAATTGAGCACGAGTTATGCTATATTATCACTTTTGTGATGGGCTTTGCATTTGTCGGGCCTCGTGTGACGAATTGTATCGCAAATGGATATGCTAGATTTAGCCAGTGAAAACAAACCATCTCGTCAGAGACTGAGGGTGCCCTCATGGGGGCATACGACCTGTTGCGCATTATGGCAGACAGGAAAAAAGATGCTGCCATCCTTCTTCTGTATGTTGGCCACTTCGCTTTTTATGGTTTCGACACAGGGCACAATGAGCGGCACCTTTGATATATCCGTCGATCAGACGGTTTCACCTGACCAGCCAGGAGTTGGGGCTGGGCGCATCGATGAGCCAGGTGAACAGGATACTTATGTTTTCCAGGGCTCACCCGGACAAGCGGTTTTCCTTGATATGTTAAGCCACGATCCCAATTTGGGATTTGTGACCTGGGAGGTGTTTGGTCCGTTCGGTAACTCTCTATCACTCCAATGCTTTGCTTGTCGGGATCATGGGTTTTTGACCTTACCTCGCACGGGGGAATACCGTATTGTGGTAGGTCGTCCTGACTTAAAGGTTTCGGGTGATTATGCATTTCGCCTCTACGCAGTGCCTGATACCGAGGTGTTTGAGATTGCGTTTGGGGATGAAGTAGACGGCAAAGATACTGAGCTGGAAGGCGCAGGCATGATCGAATCGCCCGGGGCTCGGGATGAATATTTGTTTCAGGTGGATGAGGGACAAAAGATCATCTTCCAACTCATCTCGTTTGAACAAACCATCAAGGATGTCAATTGGAGCATATCAAGCCCATCACTTGGCACTTTGTATTCAGGCGACCTGGTGCAGTATTCACCGAGTATCATCACCATCAACGAATCCGGAACCTTTTCTCTAGTCATCGGCGATTCCGCCAGCGCGGCCCTGGGGAGCTATCATTTCCGGCTGGATGCTGTCCCTTCGCCAGATGAAGTGGTTTTGGACCTTTCCGGTGCACAGGTGTTGGACGAGAAACTGCAAGGTGCCGGACATCTGCAGGCCCTGGGAGCGGCAGATATTTATCACTGGACCATGGACGAGCCCGGGTGGGTGTTCCTGGATCTGGTGGATGCTGACCGTGAATTGCAATTTGCCGAGTGGCAGTTGTTGGGGCCGGGGAATCAGCAAATTCTTTCAACCCACTTCTTTTCAGGAGATCCTGGGCTGGTGTATTTGAATCAAGCCGGGGATTACCAAATGATTGTGGGCGGCAATATCGCAAGCGGCACCGGTTCTTACAGCATTCATCTGCAGCCGGTGCCCGCCAATGAGGAATTCACCATACAGCCGGGCGAATTGATTTCTTTGGATCAACCGGGTGAGGGAGCTGGCAATATTGGGGTTCCGGGGGCTCAGGATGTGTATCGAATAGAGCTGTCTGCCGGTCAATCGGTTTTTGTGGAATCCCTGCAGGCAGATCGTGATCTGGGATTCCTGAGCTGGCGCATGGAAAGTCCGGAAGGTGAAGTGATTTTTGAAGAATGCCTGCGCTGCAAAGATCCCGGACTGTTTGTCATCGCTGAAGCCGGGGTCTATCAGATAGTCGTTGGTGGATCCCAACATGCCGGAACCGGAAATTACGCCTTTCGAATTTGGGAAGTCCCCCTTCCTGAACAGTTCGACAAGGGTGGAGAAGGTTTCGTGGTGATGCCCGATTCAGTGGATACGGGAGAAGGCGTATTGGGGGTCCCTGGTGAGGTGGATACTTTCTTGATCCACTCGGATCGCTCAGAGTCATGGCATTTTCGACCCACCCACGGAACGGGTTCCCCAACCTTGATGTGGCGACTGAAAGATCCGAAAGGAAATGTTTTGTTTGACGCACCTCTTCGGCCCGCCTCGTCATTCGCTCAGTTCATGACCATTCAACAAAAAGGAGTCTTTCAACTGGAGTGCTATCATTCATCCTCCACAAAGGCGCATTACGGATTTGAACTCGAACGTCTGGAACATTGCCCGGCGGTGGATCTTGGTGAGAATGTCCCTCTGCCTGCATTGACGATTGCAAGTCCGGCCATGGGCAGCGTTTATTCTGAGTCCGAGGTGGATATGGTGGGAAGCATCGGGGAATCACCCGGTGTGCGCGGCATTGATCTTGTTCTGGCCTTGGACAGCTCTGAAAGCCTGCTCAAAACAGATCCGACTGACCTGAGATTAAGTGCGGTGAGAGCTTTCATTGAAGCCATGCCCCGGGGATTGAATATTCGAATTGCCTTGGTGGATTTCGATCAATCCGCTCGATTGATTCAACCATTGACCGATGATTTTGCACAGGTGCTCGCACAGTTGGAACAGCTTGATCAATCGGGTGGCACCAACATTGAAGAAGCCTTGCAGGTTTCCCTGGACGAAATCATGTCCCATGAGAATGCGGACGTTGCGCGAAGCATCATCTTGTTTTCAGATGGAGAAAATTCCACAGGAAGCGCCGCTGATGCCACTTTCCGGGCGAATACGGAAGAAGTGAAAGTCCACACGGTGTATTTGGGGGAGAATCCCTCCGAAGGTTCTGAGTTGTTACAGACCATTGCAGCGGCAACATGTGCCAATTATCGCCATGCAAAATCCGCTTCACAACTTGTTGATATTTTCAAGAACATCGCAAGCCCCGTGCCCATCAAACGAATGGAAGCTCTATCATCAGTCCGGCCCGGAGAGGTGTTTCCGGTAGAGTTTGTCGGGCAATTTTGGGGAGTATCCGACCTGCCCATTTCGGGGGGCAATACCGGGGAAGCGGTATTGACGGTCCGCCTGTTTACCGATGAACAACCCGAACGCATGGTCGAGCAATCGGTGGTCATTGGCTTTGAAAACGTGGTGAATGCAGCCCCCATTCTTACAGATGTCCCGGACCTGATCCTGCTTGAGGATCGTTCGCGAACCTTGTCTTTAAACGCACAGGATGCAGATCATGATTTGAACCTGTTAACCTGGAGTTTCCGTACGGATCGACCGGATTTATTCCCTGAAGATGGGGGGTGGCAATGGAACGATTTGAATGGACGAACCCGGCTCAGGCTAAGTCCTGTACCAAATGGTTCCGGTCAAGCCATTGGGACCGTCCGAGTCACCGATCCGGAAGGTGATTTTTCAGAGGCCACATTCACAATCACCGTCCGTGAGTTAAACGATCCACCTTACTTCGATCCGGTAGGTTCCCTGGTGATCAATCCCGGTGAGTTGCTTAGGGTGGTGAAAGTCACAGGAATCCACGACGGTTCAGTTTTTGAAAATCAATCCCTGACCCTTTCTGCCCGTCCGGTGGGAAAGGGTCTGATTCAACAACCCGACGTTATTTACGACGGATCTTCGCACTCTGCCGAAATATATATTCGTCCTATTCCTGGAATGGATGGAACAACTTCCATCGAATTGACTTTGGACGATGGTGAGTCGGTCCATGGCAGATTTCTCCGCAGCTTCAATGTGACTATTCTACCCAAGTCCAACACACCTCCAGTGGTGCAATGGGTCAGACCGTCAAATGGATCAAAAGTATTCGAAGATGAAACGGTGTTGTTGGAGGTGGCAGCAGATGATCCCGACGGAACCATCCAGAAGATTGTCTTTTATTCAAACAACCAGGAACTGCCCAAACCTTCGCCGACAAACGCCACACTGCAATGGAAACCTGAATCCATCGGCACCTATGAGCTTTGGGCATCGGTTGAAGATGATAATCAGGCCACGGAAAGGACCATCCCCGTTACCATTGAGGTCGTGGAACGTCCGCCTGACTTTACTCTGGATATTAGAACACCGGTAGATGCAACCATTGTCTGCATGGGCCAATTGGTCGATATTGAAGTGGATCTGATAGGGGGGGACCCGGATGGAAATGTCGTTCATTTCTTTGCGGGAGACGAGTTGCAGGGAGTTCGAAATGCCCCTCCATATCACTTCCAATGGGAAGCGGATGAAGTGGGTGATTTTCTACTGACCGCTGTGGCTTTCCGGGAAGACGGCTCTTCGCTCGTGTCAGCCCCCGTTCGTGCCGGCGTATCTGAGACTTGTTTGCAGGTGGCCCTGATTACAAACGATCCCGAATTTCATGAAGTTGAGCTGGTCAG
>Ga0255767_1002664_pt1 | contig 15365 bp, 4 predicted proteins | sample 071ome_24_FD_179967 | JGI IMG/M metagenome (GOLD analysis project Ga0255767, IMG submission 179967) | Coastal salt marsh microbial communities from the Groves Creek Marsh, Skidaway Island, Georgia - 071402CT metaG (version 2) | ecosystem: Environmental > Aquatic > Marine > Intertidal zone > Salt...
ATATCAGCTTTTTTTTTTTAGTTTTGCCAGCTCTTTTTTAATAAAACTAGCCAGCGCAAACCCACGAAAGTTCCTTAACCATTTGACTACATTTTACTTAGATAAGATCACCGAATGCATAAACCCGACAATCCAGTCGAAATTGGAATGAACTCACCAGCTCCATCGCTCCAGGAGTAGACAAATGCTCCCATGAACCTCCCTACTCACGGTGCTGAATCCTGACCTCCGAGAGCATACTGGAGATTGAAGATCGTTGTGAAATCATCGTTGCAGGCTTGCTTAGTATCGATTCTTCAAGAAAACGCAGGTCCTTTATAAAAAAAAGACCTAATGACATCCCAAAATGCCACTCGGCCTGACGATGGGGAAGGCAAAAAAAGAAGCTGGGTGGTTGCCCACCCAGCCTTGAATTATCTGTCGAATATAATTTCGAGCGAATTACTCAGCGATATAGAATTCAGCGGCCTGCGTTGGGGCTACTGAGTAAGGTGAACTGGCACCGGCAACAGCGCTGTAGGGGCCTGTCACAGTGGAAGCACTCTTGAGCGTCCCGGTGTATTCAATGACCACACTCCCATCTGACAGCGCGACCGAACTGATGCTTCCGGAACCGCCACCGCCACCAGGCACTTCGACCCCGCCACCCATCACCACTTCGATCGCGTTGATAGGAGCGCGAACGTTGGTAGGTGTTCCAGTCAGCGTGAAGCTCTCTCCAGACAGGTCTTTGAAGATGATGTAATCCCCTTCTCCACCGTGAACGTAGTTGCCATCGAAAGCACCTGTGTCGATGTGGGATAAAACCTGATCGCCGATGGCGTAATCACCACCGCGCCCGACAACACCACCCTTCATGTAAACAATGACATCGTAGGGGAGCTCGGTGGAAAGACCCGACACGGTCACTGAATTAGGATCGGTGGCGTTGGTGTCGATGTAGCCTGTCATGAGGTTTCCATCATTGCCGGTTCCGGTATTGTTCTCTTCACCGCGACCAGTGCTGGACCAGGTGTTGGGAGAAGACCAGGAAACACTGATGCCACTGGCTGCTGCGGCACCATTCAATTGGATATCCAGATCTGCCGCCTCACCGGCTGCACCGACCAGATTGTTCCAAACCGTAGTGCCCAAGACACCCGCTGCACCATCCACCGCAGAGCCTGCTCCGTCCGGTTCGTCCGAAGCGAAGTTAATCCCCAGAACAAAAGGCTCGGGAGGCGCCAAGGTACCACCCTCAAGCCCAGCAATATAGTGCTCCCGCACGCGCTCGGCAGAAATGGCTTTATCAAAGATGGCAACCTCATCCAGAGAACCTTCAAAATCATTGCCGGTGGCGTCAAAGACACCTCCACCACCAATATTGACGTTAAAGGAAGAAGTTCCATAGTTGGAAGTTGTCTGGCTAGTGCTATTCATCAATTCACCGTCGAAGTAATTATGAATCTGAGAGCCATCGGCAATGGTCGCGATATGATGCCACTCGTCATCGGCGAACTCATAGGGTGTATTCAGAGCACCACCACCCGGGGTCCAGATCTGGATACTTTGCCCATCAATGAAGCCATATTCGATGGCGTCATTTTGCCCCACAATGCCCACACGACTCCACCCAGCACCTTCTCGATTGGTTGGCTTGACCCAATATTCCAGCGTGAAAGACCCCAAGCCATTGAGCCACTGACCTTGAGTGTCCACCCAAAATTGGTCGAAACTTCCCGTGAAAGCTGCAGCACGGTTATCGTTACCAAAACCAAGCAGGCCATCCGCTGGACTTGGCCCGGAATCACTATTGGCCTCCACTTCGATCGAATCAGCCGCACCAGCACCAGACATCCAAAGACCATCAGCCTGCTCGCCCAGCGTGCCGTGGTTCTTGGCCACCATGCCGGAGGTTTCTTCGAAGCGATAGTAGGCAATCGGACCATCGGACTGAATGACTTCGCCGTAGGTCACGATACGCACCTTGAAGGCCAGGGAGGAGCTGCCAATGGCATTTCCATAAAGATCCTGGACGTTTTGCACGGTGAGTGTGTAGGAAGCATCTGGTGTCAGATCGGAGGTGTCGATGACCACCGATGAGCCACTGACCTCCGCAGCACTGACCGAAACACCATCAGAAAGGGCGTAGTTACCGGCCACTGCGCCGGAGCTCGCATCGATGCCTTCATTGAATTTCACCAGCAACTTGTTGGCGGATTTGGCAGCAACACTCAGCACCTCAGCAGGTACGGTATCCTTGATCACGCTCAAGGTGGCCACCTCACTGGTCACGGTCAAGGTGGGAACCGCCAGCACCACACGGTACTGAATACCACTCTCGGCCAGAGTCAAAACCGGCGTTTCCAAGGTGTCTTCGGTAGCCCCTGCAATGTCGGTGAAGTTGGAGGATCCGGCACTGGCCTGCTGCCATTGATAATCCACGAATTGACCATAGGCCGAAGTGCCACTGGCAGTAATCGATAAGGCATGTGACAGGCCTTCACTCACCTCCTGACTGGCAGGATGCTGATCGATAGTGATCACTGCGCCATTGGGGTCGAGGTAGGTACCGATCAAGGCCCCTGTCAATGTGGGGGCGTCTCCATCCTGCGGATCCGGGTCGGTGCTACGAATCACTGTCGCAGCCACGCTGTCTCCACCGCCACCTTCGGTGTGGATGGATTCCAGGTAATAGCGGCTGCCTGCATCGAGTTGGATGTCGAACGTGGGCCATTCGCTGTTCACAAAGAAGTCCGAGCGTTTGTCATCCACAATGCTACCACCCTCTCCGGAGTTCCACGCACGCGCATTTGACCAGCCTGCTTCCTGGGCAATCCAGAGCTTGTTGGCTGGGTCTTCATCGGTGCTTAAGTAGAGATTGGAGGGGTCATCACTGTTGGTGAAGAAAATGTAGTTCCCATCTTCGGGTGGCACGAAATAACCCACCAGCTGATTTCCGTAATTATTGCCACTTTCGTTCGCTCCGTCGGGACCATACTCCCAGTAGGGCTCCAGTGTTACAGATGTAGGATTATCAGGGAATCGCGGATCATTTTGGAGGGTTTCAAGATCTGGGGTCTCCTCAAATTGCCAGAACTTGTGTAGGACCACTCCCTCTTGCCAAATAAAGGAGCTGAATTCCATTGTTGAACCAGCCTCGATAGCATTACCAGACAAGTCCTGCACATTGTTCACGGTGACGGTATATTCTGACCCCACTGACTGCTGAGAGGTCTGAAGAATGACGGTATTGTCATTGGGAGCAGCTTCAACATTAGCTCCACTGATACTGAGTCCGCCGGAGAGTTTATAATTGGAAGCATTACCACCGGTAGCGGAATCGACGGCTTCTGAGAAGATAACTTTAACCTCATTAAAGGAATCTGAGCCCGTAGCGCGCGTTATAGAAGGGGCGGCCCCATAACTAGATATGGAAACCATCATAGCCCCCAAAAAAAATAGGATACACTTGTTTTTCTTGAGCATTTTCATTTGGTTTTGATTGATATTGATACCAACAAAAACTAAGTGCATCCGGATGTTGGCACTCCAGTTCAATAGAAATGGACAGCTAATCGAATGCGCTTAGAAAAAGTCGGCAGTGAGAATAAAAACAGATTGGTGAAAAAGACTCATTAATCGAGCTTTTTTTGTTTTTTTAAGTAACCGGGTATGGTCGAAAAAAGTTGACAGTATTTTGACATTGCCGGGAATAACTAAGCCCAATGCATGCACTCGAGCCTTGATTTCGCAGAAACCAAAATGAGAAATACGGCGCTAGAAGGACCAGTTATTCGATAATTGTCACGGAATCAACATCTTCCCCGATATGATGTGATCTCCATTCTCTTCCTGGCCAGAGGATTTGATATTCAACATCAGCGGAAATCATGGGCAATATCAGCAAAGGGTCGTTCTGAGTTTGCCAGCCCGATCCTCCACCTGGCATAGTCCCAGCGAAGAGAACTCCCCCCTCATCATCTAACATTCTCAACTGACACCCAACACCAAAAGGGTTGTTACCCTTACCTTGAATCCTAACGCTCAGACCCGCAGCTTGTGGATGCTGATTAAAAAACAAACGCGTCTGGCCTCCCGCTTGAGTGGCCACAATATCCATGCGGTGATCTCCGTTAAAATCTCCAAGCCCAATCGATTGGAAACCTGCGTCAAAGGGCAACCCGCAGGAATCAGGACTCATTTTGCGAAAAGTGCCATCAGATTCCCCACGAAGCAGTAACAATCCTCCCAACTGAAAAGAGAAATTCCCAACAGAGGAAATCATTCCAATCTGGCCTACAATTAGATCGACCTGACCATCTCCATTGAAATCTGCAGCCTGAAGCCCCGAAACCGGGGCGCGCTGAACCGCATGAGGAAGCGCTTCAGCGCGTAAAGACCCCTCTCCATCGTTCAGGAAAGCCATGGAATCAAGCGTGTTGACTTCCAGCACTTCCCATGCATCTGGATGAGAGCCGAGCACATCCTCAACCGACATCTTTGCATGGGACCGATGATTGGAGGCAAGATCGCGAACGTAAGGAAGCTCCGCCGCCAGCCGGTTTCGCGAAAGGCTCAGACCCGGCACCCCATCCAGGTGATAGGTTACCTCCAAAAGGGTCTTGCGCCCTCGATGGAGAGGATCTCCAAAATACCATCGAAGGGGTTTTTCCCGTGAAGCCTGCCACCGGGTATTGGTCCCCAAGTTGCCGGCTACCAGATCCAGGTGACCATTCCCGTCCAAATCGGCGGCCACCAGTGAGGTCCATAGGCCCCTCCAACGATCCAAACCCCATTGGGCGGTTGCTTCTTCCAGATGCCCCTTTCGGTTTTCAAACAGTCGAATAGGGCCACCGTGAGAGGCAATGAGAAGCTCCGGGTAACCATCTCCCCTCAGATCGCACCAAAGCGCCGATCGAGGACGAGCCACCGAGCGCAGTGCTTTGGAAAGATCAGGGGCGATCTGCCATGGGTTGGGCTTGCTTGCCTGCTGTTCAAAAATTAAGGATGGATGGCAATGGGGGTAAAGACCCCATCGGGTGTATCCCATCGCAGCAATGCCCAAATGCCCCATGCCTTGGGCCGGGCCTGCGACCAGGGAGTGAATCCCCGGAAGTTCCTTCGAGAACAGGGTTCGCCAACGACCCTTGAGATCAAACTCCACCAGTGAGGAAGCCCCGCGGGTTTGATATCCATCCTGTCCCATCAATAAGTGAACGGCTCCTCCGGGGAGCCCCATGGCCAGAAGACCCGTGCTGTTATGGACCAGTTTGTAGGAGAGTTCTCGACGTTCAAAGCCCGGTTCACCATCGATGTCGGTAGATTCAAAGACAGTGATTTTCTCGCCCCTCACTGCCCCCAGAATGAGGTCCGAGCGCCCATCACGATTGATGTCCACACTTGAAAGGCCGGTCCCTCCCTGGGCCTGGGAAAAGGGCAAACTAGGTTGCATGCTAAAGTCATTGGCCTGGGAGGGTTTTGAAACGTGATGCAGCCAATGCGAGGCATCCACGAACCATGGTTCTGGGTCGGGGACAGACGATGGTTCAGGCACCGCTCCTGCCGGCAACTCCGGAATCGCCGGCTGCTGAATGAGGTAGTGCTGCTGAGCCATGAGGGAGTCGTAGACGCTTTGGCTTCCATCCGGCCATCGAATCCTCAGCGAAGCGATGGCTTGTGCACTCGGCATGGCAAAGACCTGTTTGCTCTCTCCATGCGAAAGATAGCGTCCACCAGCAATCACGGTTCGTTGCATGGAAGGCAGCCCCTCCACATCCAACCACATCCTCGCCCCCACGGCCGCGGTATTGGGCCCCTTGCCCATCAAGGAAAGCGAGAGGCGGGCGCCCGAGGCCTGATTGCGATAAAAGGCAGGGGTGTCATTGAAGCGATTGAGCACCAGGTCCAAATCACCATCGGCATCCAGATCCGCCGTGGCGAAGCCCTGATGCACGGCAGGATGCTGGGTTCCCCACCGATCGGTCACGTCTTCGAATTGACCCTTGCCAAGATTTCGAAATGCAGCCACCGGTTCCCTCAGCGGAGGATAGAAGGCAATGTGCTCCTGCATTTCCTGAGTGAAAGCAGCCTGCAGAGAGGCCTCATCCGGATAGCCTTGCCAGGGGTGCTGAAGCTCCTTGATCTTTTCCAGAGTATCCAAGTCCTGCATGTCGTGCGAGTAACCTGCGGACACCAGAAGGTCATCCAGACCATCCAGGTCGACATCGATGAAGATGGGACACCAAGACCATCCTGAGGCTTGGACGCTTGCCATCTGTGCCGTCTCGACAAACCGGCCGCCTGACTCTTGCACAAGCAGGGTGTTTCGGTTGACCTGCGTCCAAGGGCCATTGAGATGAGGAAGATTCGCTACCCAATTCATGGCAGGAAGCTGTGCCTTGCGCCGCATCGGGTCCCGGTCAAGCATGTCCGCCACGAAGAGATCCAGGTCCCCATCCTGATCGACATCTGCCATGTCTACTCCCATGGAGCTGGCCGAAGTGATCTTGAGAGCCGCAGCATCCAGAGCATCAAAGCCACCTTGCCCATCCCCTACCCAGAGGCGATCGGGCGTCCAGTAATCATTGCACACATACAGGTCTGGCCAGCCGTCTCCCGTCCAATCGCACAGCATGGCGCTCAGCCCCCAATCCCGCGGCGGGGCCTCCAGAGGTTTCCCGTTGCTTCGAAAGGCTCCTTCCGTCCATGAGACAGGGGTGAACTGCCCCAGGCCATTGTTCAGATACAGGCGATCGGCTTCCCCATATTCATGAAGCTGCGATTGATGAATGAACAGGCGGTCTTCCCACTGCTTGGGTGGAAGAATTTGATTCCCAACCCTGCGAACCGGAACCCGCGCCTTGTCCCGAATGTCATCGACTCGGTTATTGGCCACATACACATCCAAACTCCCATTGCCATCCACATCGGCCAGGGTCAGGCCTGAAGCACTGAAGCGAGTTTCCAGCCCGGCTTTGGCGCTGGCATCCTCGAAACGAAGGGACCCGCGATTGAGAAACACGAGCACGCCACGCCCCACCGTCGCCAGGAGGATATCCAAGTCCCTGTCTCCATCGACATCGGCAAACACCGCCCCACGACTGGGCACGCCCGGGTTCCTGAGCGATGGAGGAAGAGCACACGACTGAAACTGCCAGGAACCCCGGTTGGCAAAAAGTGCGTTCTCCCCATCAATGGCACAGAAAAACACCTCGGGCAGCCCATCTTCATTCAAGTCTCCAAGAGCCAATCCCGAGCCATTGAACAGCACACGGTTGCCAGCACCTTTGAGCGGGTTCAGATCGTTACGGAAATCAACCCCGCAGTCTTCAGCCGCAACCCCGACAAAACCCTCAAGGTCATGGCCCGCTTCCATCGTCAGCTGCAAGCTTTGGCTCGAAAGGCCCTGAGATTGAAGGGAACAGGCGCCCAGCATTCCCATCAGTCCGCAGAGGATCATGAACCGAAGGGGCGATAGGGTCTCACCTGCCACCCTTCCTGACGCAAGGCATTTCATCTCACTTCATGATGCCGGTGCCTTGCATCCAGTGGCAATAGAAAGAAAGCGACCTTCAAACGAGGGTATCATCCGGGAAGGATTGGTTGCGTGCGAAACAACTCTCATGGGCACATCGTTCCAAAAAAAAGACATTTTTGTAAGGGCCTTTTGAGAATCTTTTGCTATGATAAGGCATCATAAAAGAGAAAGGATACTTTCATGGAATGGATTCAACCCACATCGTCAACCATGCTCAGCTTGTTGATTGGCCTGGGCCTGAGCGCCTCCTGCGGCTTTCGCATCTTCGTACCTCCCTTCATCATCAGCCTGGCCGCCCTGGGGGGGCATCTGGAGTTGGCTGAAAACTTTGCCTGGATGGCCACCTTGCCAGCAGTCCTTGCCCTTGGCACCGCGGTCGCCCTGGAGGTGGCCGCGTATTATCTGCCGCTGGTGGACAACCTGCTCGACACCATGGCCGCTCCCGCAGCGGTCGTAGCAGGAGCCATTGTCAGTGCTTCGGTGTTTACCGACATGAGCCCGGTCATGAAATGGTCTCTGGCGCTCATTGCCGGTGGAGGCGCCGCAGGCATCGTGCACGCCTCAATGGCACTGCTCAGGGGTGGCAGCACCGCCACCACCGGTGGCCTGGGCAATCCTCTGATCTCAACGGTGGAACTGGGCGGCGCAGTGGGTGCCTCCATTCTGTCCTTGTTGGTACCCGGCTTGTTCCTTGTGGCAGTGCTGATTCTGGCGGGGGCTGGCGTGCGCATTTGGATGCAACGCCGAGCAAGGGTATTGCCTGCCAGCGGACACTCGGTTTGATCGACGGCTCCTCTGTCGATGGATCCCCACACCGCGTCGCTTGAGAGAGGATGATCACCCTCCACCTTGCCTGGCGATAGGTTTTAGCTACTCCAGGGCTTCGGTCACCTTGAATCGCTTCTCATGGCTGTTCCCTCGAATTTGAGGGATGTACATGGCTTGCCCGACCGCTGGCAAGGCGTGGAACGCACCGGGAGCTTCGGCTCGAAGCGTGTAACGGATTTCCCAAACCCCCTCGGGAAGTTCATCGACAAACAGAGCGACTTGTCGGTCCCGCCACTCCTGATGCAAGGGTTGTTGTTGCCCGGACCATCGCCACCCAGAGGCAACCGGATCGGAAGGAAAGCCCTCCTGACCGAGTCGATCCACAGCTCTCTGGGAAAGTCTTCGCGCCCGGATCGATGAACCGCTTTGGACCTCCACCGCTTCCAAACCGGCAGGCTTGAGGTCCTCGATCATCAGGTAGGATTGATGGTTGGAGGCATCGAGGGTCAGGATGACCTCCACGCGCTCCCCGCTGGCCAGCGAGTCCCCGTCGGCCAGTGGCTCACGCGCAAGAACCCTTCCCTTGAGCAGCGTCGGGGTTTCCTTCAAGCGAGCGTAGTCCCTCCGTACGAACAATTCATTACCCACCGCAGAAACCGGATCCTCGGTGCTGAACCAGGAAGCATCGGCGCTCAGATAAAGAGTACCCTCTCCTTCAGCGCGGATGACCTTGATGAGGTTTTGATCCGCAATGCTTGCACTCGGCACTCGGAATCGACTCGGAGCCTTCAGCCAGTTTTCAGGAGTCAGTGACTCGGTTGCCACAAGCACCTCATTGACATAAAGCTCATAGCGCATGGTGGCCTCCAGCTCCCCGCTTTGCTTGAGGTAATCAGTGAGAGCAAAAAGGACCATGGCCGTATCCCGGGTATTGGACCAATGCGCACCACGTCGGTTTTGAATCAACCATCGCACAACCGGAGCCACCAGTTCATTGTCCGGATCCACGGACAGCAAGGCTCTCAGGGCCATGGCAGTGGCCTCGACGCCGCCATCAGACCAGTGACGAAACAGGCCATCCTCTCCCCAGTGAGCGGTCGGTTCGGAATCTCCTGACCTAATTCCGGATGCGAGCACCGATCCTGCCCCCTGCTCTCGCCGAATCACGCCATTTTCCAATTGTTGCACCAAGAGCCTGGCCTCCTTCTTCAGGCCACCATGATGAGCCACCAGGGTCAACAAGGCTCGACCGTAGGCATTGAGGGTGTCTTTCTCTCTCCAAAGCTGCTCCCAGGCCTTGCGTGTGGCCTCCTTTGCCTTAGGGCTGAGGTCTTCACGACCTGCGGCATGGATGGCATGAAGCATCCACACCTGCAGATCCGGACGATTTTCCGCCTGCACCAGCCGAGCAGCGAGAAAATCCCTTCCCCGGCGCAACATGTTTTCAGGCAAGTCGACTTGAGCATCCCGAGCCAAGCTCAGGGCCCAGACCGCGTATGCAGACATGAAGAGGTCGGAAGCACCTTCCTTCCACCAAGCCCACCCGCCATCGGCATGCTGGAAATCCGTCAGACGCTCAAGGGAAGCCTGGGTCACCGCATCCATTTCATCCCATTCCACATGTCCTGAACGATGAGTCGCCTCCCTCTGCTGGGGATCGATCCCACCCAAAGATCGCGCGGCCACATCCTCAGCCCGAACGCCCAGATCTTCCAGAGTACGACGCACGATCATGGCTGGCACAAAACGGCTCAGGGTCTGCTCGGTGCATCCGTAGGGGTAGTCGATGAGGTATGGCAGGGCATCGAGCATGGAGACCGCCAGGCTGGGCGTCACCTGGATCTCCAGCTCGGTGCTCCCTGCCTTGCGCTGCTCTGGCAGATTCAAGGAAAGCTCCAGTGAAGAGGCCTTGCCTTGGCCAGAGGCCACCAGACGCTGGACCAGGCCATGCTCATGCGCCACCAGGTCCACCACCATGGCATCGGCATGACTGCGGCTTCGAGCGGAGGCCTGCAGACGAACATTGCCGGGCTGGTCGACCCGCACATCGCTCCAATCCACCCGCACCTTTCCTTGAGCGGGGATCTGAACCTTCCGATCGACCTCTTCGGTCCAACCGGACAGATTTCCAGAAAGCACCTCGAGCGCCACCGACACCTCCACCCCCTCATCGGTCTCATTGTGCACCAATGCTGAAAGGGTGACTCGATCTCCCACCACCAGAAACCGCGGGGTCTGCAATCGAACCATCAATGGCTGACGGGTCAGGGCCGTGGTCTCAGCTCGGCCCACGCGGGTGTCCTGGTCGTGGCAGCGTGCGTCAAATTTCCAGGTCGTCAGGGTATCTGGCAGCGAAACCTTGAGTCGGGCCTCTCCATTCTGATCCGTCTGCAAGGCAGGCTCCCAAAAAGCAGTCGCCCGCATGTCCTGGCGCACGATCATTTCGACCTCTGCGGCGCCACCTGCGGGTGCCGCGGCCAGCATCGCAGCATCCATCTCCATGGCCATGCCAGCCACGGGAGCCCCTTTCATCATCCGAGCCTGCATCGGGGCCGCGTCGGCGACCGCCATCATCTCCTCGGGAGCCGCTCCACCAGCATAGCCACGACTGCTGAAATCGGCCATGGCCAGATTCGAACCCTCCTCCAACCGCGTATCGGCGGGCGAGGAAAGCCCAAGTTCTCGGTAACGCCGCCATTGGTCCTCCGTCATGAGGCCCTTGTCCTCCACCTCCAACCATTTCACAAAAGACCGTGCCAATCCCCCCTGCGAAGCGATGAGGGAGCGCATTTGCCCATAGAAGGTTTCCCTTGGATCCCCGGCAAGGTCCGACTGGATGGCCGTCACCGACTCATCATACACCGCCAAAGCCAGCTCACCCTTCACGGGCTGACCCGCGTGATCGCGCACCTGGATCCTCACCTCTGCCTCCTGCCGGGGGGAGTAGGCTTCCTGATCTGCCTCAACGGCAACCTCCAGAAAGGCATGGGTGGGCGGCACAGTGACCGACTCCTGATCCTGATAAACCTTGTGATCGCTGACACTCCATGCCTGGACAAACACATTGGGGACATGCGCAGCAGTGATCTCCAAGGGAACCATGCGCACCCCTCCGGGGACGTGAATCACCCGATGCTCCAGCAATTGCTCAGCACCCAGGGTCAAGAGCACCCAACGATCACTCTTCGGGACACTCAATAACACAGGCGCGGTCTGCCCCACCTGAAAGGTCTCCTTGTCGAGAATGATTTCCAACCCTTGAGAGTGGTAGCCCAAGTCCTGGTCCTCAGGCCTACCCACCCACAGGTCACATTCCGCACGCACTTCGGCACCCGGTCCGGGGAGTCCTCCGGGTCGCTGATCCTGACTTGTCCACAACAAGGTGTAGTAGCCCCGTTCGGTGGGCGTGAAGACAAAGATGGCTTTTCCTGAAGTATCACTGCTGAGCACTTGATCACTCACCACCTCGCTCTCATAACCACGTTCCTTGAATTGCCAGGGACGCTGGTCGGGGCGTTCGGGTTGCGGAGGGAAGTCCTTCCACTGGCCCGCATCGGCACCTAGGCCCGGACGCTCGACTTCCAAACCTTCAGGGGAGATCCAGATTTCACGCCATCGCTTGCGCAGGACCTTGATCTGCCCTTCACGAGAAAGCGGGCGCTCCTGAATATCTTGAATGCGGATGTCGAACACCGCCTTCTGAGAAGGCTCGATCACGCGATGATCCCCGACGATGTGGGCAAAGTGTCCTTGCCGTGAAACCCTCACTTCCTTCTGCACCACAACCTCTCGACGAGAAGCATCGCTCACGCGCACTTCGACGCGATAACTCATGTCCGTCGACAGATCATCGCTGGAATCAAAGGTGATGAGGGCTCGCCCTTGGGCATCGGTCTTGACCGACCATTCCTTGTCCAGGCTCTCAGGCCGCTGACCGGGCATCATGCGCCCCGTGGCATCGGCCAGCTTCATCCATGGATAGGGGCGGGGCATTGGAGAAATCATCTGGTAGGGCCGACGATACACCCTGACCTGCACCTGAGCATCGGTCACGGGTCCACCAAAATAGTAGGAAGCCTGGAGATCCAGACTTACAGAATCTCCAGGGCGCGGCACTACGGGTGTCTGACCCTCCTCCAGATCGGGCCAGTCAAGGGAGAGCTTCATCTCGGGAAGCTTGTACTCCTCAACACGGAAAAGGGTATGGTTGGCAACCCATTGATCGTCCTTCTCCTTCAGTTCCAGTCGATACATCCCCAGAGGGGCGTCACTGGCAATTTCCCACTGCCCATGCAGCGAACCGAAGGCATTGAGAGTGACTTGCGACTCGAACACCGTGGCCCCGCGCGGGTCCACAATACGGCACTTGAGATCAGCCTGAGCCGGGGTGATGTAACCACTTTCGTCTCGCTGGCGCACGATGGCCTTCCAATACACCGTTTCCTCCGGGCGATAAGCCGGACGATCGGAGAAGGCATACACCTTCCACGGATCTTGCTGGCCACGACGGTTCGCCGGGTGGTGCAGCGTGGTCAGATTCTGCCCGTCATCCTTGGACGCGGTGATCAGCCAGGATGAGCCATCGGCCCGTTCGGATTCCATCACCACCAGACCCTCGGCATCGCTTTGGCGATCAAACGAAATCCATTGCTGCTCGCGGCCTCGTCGGGTCTGCTGCCACAGCCGCACCGTGGCGTGAGGGATCGGTCGGCCATTGCGCGCATCGCAGACCCACACCAACATGCGGTTGGTGGAGGCTCTGGCGGTCACCATCAGATTGCTGACCAGAATCCATTCGCGGCTCAGCTCTTTCCCGCCACTCGAGGCGATGGCCAAATAGGCCCCCTCGGGCAAAGATTCCTTGAGCACCCATTCCTTATGCCCGGGATCGTGTCGTCCCAGATCCTCCGTCTCTACCGCTTCTTGAAAGACTGGCTCCTGGCTGGGCGTCTCAACCGAGCGTATCCACTGGTAGGAACCCAACTGGCCCTTGTCGGCCAGAGCCAGGTCCTGGACCAGGTCCATGGCATAAATCTTGAGCTGGAAGGACTCAATGTTGCGCCAGCGCACGTGCAGTCGAATTCTGGAATCAGGCTTGAACGCGTGATCCACCGCCAGATCGGCTCTCACCTTGAGAATCTCCTCCACGCTCCGAGTGGCACTTGCATGATAGCGCGTTTCCTCCTTGTCGTAGAGATCCAGCAGCCGACGCCACACCTTGAGCGCAGCCGGGTAATCAGGCAGGAAGGACCACTGTCCATCGTCGCGCTGTTCGGCCCGACCCTGCGATCCCAGCCACTGGGCCTGCTGAGCCAGGGCATCATCCAACCATGCATGCTTGGTCGAGATATCGGTTGACCTCTCGAAGGCTCGCAGGATGCGTTCGTATGAGCGTGCCTGCACCCCCCAGCGCTGTTGAAGAGACCGAGCCAGAAGGTAGTAGGCGTGTGAACGATCCTCCGGAGTCTGGGCAATGCGGGTGGCCTGCTCAAGGACATCCACCGGAAGATAGTTTCCGGCACTGCCATACATTTCATAGGGCCTCGCCTGCGGCACCGCTGAAGCTTTCCAAAGAATGCTCAGAAAGCGATCCCGAGCGACCTCCAACTCCGACGAACCAGCCCAGAAATCCAAAGCTCGCTGATAAGCCGACCAGGCCTGATTCCATTGACGGCGATTGCGGGAAGTCCACCAGAAGTCTCCAAGAGACTCCAACAAGGCGGCCTCCATGGCATCGACGCCCTGAGAAGTGTCGCGATCGTCCACCATGCGCTGCAGCGACCTTCCGACCTCTATCAAGGGCCCTTGATCGGGTTGCTGAGTGGCACTCAAGGAACGCCACTGGCTGTCCAATCGACGAAAAAGAATCCATCGCTGCTGTTGAGCCGTCAGGGCCTCATTCTTCAAATCGATGCCCTCATAGGCTTCCAGGGAGCGCTGGTAGGCACCTCGGGCAAAAAGGGCCTCGGCTTCCGTGAGGGCGGGCAGTCCTTCCACCCAAGGAGTGACTGCTCCCAGCAGGCATTGAGAAGCGATCAAGCAGGATCCCATCCACAGACGTATCATGTCGGTCATAGTAACAGTTAAGACGCCGCGAGTCGTGAATTATTAGAAGATTTCCCCAAAAAGATGTCCTTCCCGAAGGATGAAGCCTAAGGTGCTCTCTATGCGTCGCTTGTTCCCCGAAAAGCACTCCAGCTCCTCTCTCCTCGGGGGTTTGACCCTACTTGCTGTCATGCTGAATCTGGGGGCTCTGCAGGCAGACGAATCCTGGTCTGGCAGAAACATCCCCGGCTACCGTGGCATCTGGTTCGATCTGGGCCAGCGCTCCGCCCATGGTTCCAAGTATTCGGGAGGGCTGGGCACCTACACCGCCAAGCACTGCCCACTAGCCATCCATGCCAAGGCGGTGAATCGCACCTTTTTTGTTTATGGAGGCACACCTGAGGCGGGGCAGCGCCGTCTGCTGGCCATGATCGGTGTGTACGATCACCAAACGGGCAAAGTTCACCAGCCACATGTCGTACACGACAAACAAACCGTAGATGATCCTCACGACAATCCTTCCCTGGCCATGGATCCCCAAGGGCATCTCTGGGTGTTTGTCAGTGGGCGAGGCAGGCAGCGACCCGGGTTTGTCTACCGTAGCCGAAAACCGTACGATCACAGCGCTTTTGAGCAGGTGATGGAGGCAGAGTTCACGTATCCCCAACCGTGGTGGCTGGGAGAAGACGGGTGCCTGCATCTCTTTACCCAATACACCCGGGGTAGGGAACTTTACTGGAACCATAGTTCGACCGGCCGAGACTGGACACCTCCCCGAAAACTCGCTGGCATGGGAGGGCATTACCAGATCAGTCGTAACATCGGTGATCGCGTCCTCACCGCCTTCAACGCACACCCCGATGGCAACGTGGATCTTCGCACGAATCTCTATTATCTCGAAACCCGCAATCTGGGCGAAAGCTGGCATACCATCACCGGTCATGAGATCACCCCTCCGCTGACCGATTTCAGCCATCCGGCCCGCGTCGAGGATTATCAGGCACAGGGCCGTCGGGTCTATCTCAAGGATCTT
>Ga0255767_1002667_pt1 | contig 15355 bp, 18 predicted proteins | sample 071ome_24_FD_179967 | JGI IMG/M metagenome (GOLD analysis project Ga0255767, IMG submission 179967) | Coastal salt marsh microbial communities from the Groves Creek Marsh, Skidaway Island, Georgia - 071402CT metaG (version 2) | ecosystem: Environmental > Aquatic > Marine > Intertidal zone > Salt...
ACGACGCTGGCACTGTTGTGGGCAGCGCAAGACCGAGGCTGGTCACTGTTCTACATCGAAGTGGACGGGCTGTCTCTCGAGGGGGAGATACCAATGGCTCGATCATGCCCGCTCCGCGTGCACAGGGACCCATCTCGATGGTTCGAAATAGGCGAGGCCGATACTGCGCCATTGTCCGATCTCGACATCGTGCTCATGCGCAAAGATCCCCCCTTCGATATGGAATATATCTATTCGACGTACTTACTAGAGCGAGCCGAGCGAGAAGGCACCTTGGTCGTGAACCGCTGCCAAAGCTTGCGTGATTGCAACGAGAAGCTTTTTGCCACCGAATTCAGTGACTGCTGCCCGCCCCTGCTTGTCAGTCGTAGCATGTCGCAGCTCAGGGGTTTTCACTCACAATACAACGACGTCATCTTCAAACCGTTGGACGGGATGGGTGGTCAGGCCATCTTTCGGGCAAAGCCCGATGATCCCAATGTCAGTGTGATTCTCGAGACGCTCACTGAAGCCGGGCGAAAAACCATCATGGCGCAACAATACCTGCCCGAAATCACAGAGGGCGACAAACGCATACTGCTCGTTAATGGCGAACCGGTACCGTATTGTCTGGCCCGAGTCCCGCTGGCCGGCGAGAGCCGGGGGAACCTTGCTGCAGGCGGAGCCGGGCGGGTTCAGCCGCTTACTGAGCGTGATCAATGGATCGCGTCGCGGGTAGGGCCCACACTCAAGGAGCGCGGCCTCTTCTTTGTTGGCCTCGATGTCATCGGCGACTTTCTTACCGAGATTAATGTCACCAGCCCCACCTGCCTGCGGGAAATTGAATCAGAGACCAGCCTCGATATCGCTGGCCAGTTACTCGATGGACTGCCCATCGGCGGAGTAGCGCCCTGATTGGCCATGGCGCCATCACCTCAGCGACCCTGAGGGATAATCTGCCCCCAGCAGTATTATTCTCGATTGGCGTTCACCTGATCGTCATCTTTGGCTTTCTGGTCTCACCTACTGGCAACTCTGCAGTCGGAGTCGCTGATCGAGCCGTGACCGTTCTGCTCGCCCCAAGCGAAAAGGCGCCCGCTGCCAGCACCCATTACGCGGCCGCCCATCAAGAAGGGTTGCCGCGTCTCCAGAACCCGCAACGCCTGCTGGACGACGCTGACATTGGGACAGCCATCAACCCTCGTCAGGCTCAAGGCACCGGTTTGTCTATGTCTGAGGCCGACGCCGCGCCGCGGAGCCCGACAGTGGCCGCGGTTGCGTCGCCTGACGCTGAATATCTGCGGCGTTGGCAGGATCGCATCGAACGATTCGGCAACGCCTACTATCGCGGGCTCGCAATGCAGCACGGCGATGGCGATGTGCGTCTGCGCGTCATAATCGCCGCTGACGGGGCATTGCAGCGCATTGACCTGCTATCGAGCTCCGGCGCTAAGGCTCTGGATCAAGCGGCCATACACACTGTGAGGGAGTTGGCTCCGTTTGCACCGTTTCCTTCAACGCTTGCCAGCACAACTTCTGAGCTGGCTATCGTCCGCACGTGGCAATTTCGGCGGTAACATACTCGGATGAGCGCAGCTTCACCCCTTCACCATGCCCCCGACTCCCTCCGCGGGCATTTTCTGATCGCTACTCCTGTTATCGGTAGCGGATTTTTTAACCGATCGCTGACCTACCTCTGTGAACACAACAGCGAGGGCGCGATGGGAATCGTCGTCAATCAATGTCTGGAGGTCAGCCTGACCGAGATGCTGGAACATCTGGATATTGAAGCGGCGGTCTCCCCCGACATACCTATTCTGGCCGGGGGGCCTGTGGCGACGGACCATGGCTTTGTTTTGCACCGGGGCTCCACCGAATGGGAAGGCAGTCAGCCCGTCACGGACACGGTATGTCTCACGGGGTCACGGGATCTTCTGCACGCCATAGCGGCTGGCGAGGGGCCAGATGACTATCTCGTGGCACTGGGTTATGCGGGCTGGTCTGCAGGGCAGTTGGAATCAGAAATGGCAGAGAATAGTTGGCTCACCGTGCTTGCAGACGATGACATTTTGTTTCGTCATGATGCCGCCGGTCGGCTGGCAGCGGCTGGCCGTCAACTCGGCATCGATATCGACCTGCTCAGTGCCGAGGTGGGGCACGCCTGACCATGTCCGCTCATGAGACGATCATTGCCATCGACTTCGGTCTTCGCAATATCGGCGTCGCAGTGGGTAACACGCTGTCACTCACCTCACGTCCGCTCACTATCCTTCAAGCCCGGGACGGTGTCCCCGACTGGGGTGCGCTATCTAGCATCTTCGACGAGTGGCGGCCTGACCGCATACTTGTCGGAAACCCGCTGAACATGGATGACTCGGAGAGTGACATGGGTCGCCAAGCCGCGCGGTTTGCTCGTCGAATCGAGGGGCGTTTCGGTCTGCCGGTGACACTGGTAGACGAGCGCCTCTCCAGCCGGGAAGCAAAGGCCAACGCGCTGGCAGCGGGGCATCGCGGAGACTTTGCCAGTATCCCGGTTGATGACGAAGCGGCGGCAATCATCCTGGCCACTTGGCTTCATCAGCAATAGCGCTACGCAGCGATACTGTCTGGTTGCTTCGCTTTTTCTCGAGCGATCTCTACCGAAATCAGGCGTTTCTCGACCAACTTCTGTAAACATTGGTCCATTGTCTGCATGCCAATCGCTTGACCGGTTTGTATCGCCGAGTACATTTGCGCGACTTTGTCCTCGCGAATCAAATTTCGTATCGCAGGCGTGCCGCGCATAATTTCGTGCGCCGCCACGCGACCGCCGGTTTTCTTCTTGAGCAAGGTCTGCGAGATCACTGCTTGTAGTGACTCAGAGAGCATTGAGCGAACCATGTCTTTTTCAGCCGCTGGAAACACATCAATGACGCGGTCGATCGTCTTCGCCGCTGAAGTGGTATGCAGGGTGCCAAATACCAGGTGTCCGGTTTCAGCGGCGGTCAAAGCCAGGCGGATGGTCTCGAGGTCGCGCATCTCTCCAACCAAAATGATGTCAGGGTCCTCACGCAGCGCCGAACGCAGGGCCTCTGAAAAGCCCAAAGTGTCGCGATGCACCTCCCGTTGGTTCACCAAACACCGCTTACTCTCATGTACAAACTCGATGGGGTCCTCGATGGTCAGAATATGGTCGTAACGGTTGTCATTGACGAAATCAATCATCGCGGCAAGCGTGGTTGACTTGCCGGAGCCAGTTGGGCCCGTTACCAGTACCAAGCCCCTGGGCATCATCGAGATGTCCCGGAATACCTGACCCATACCCAGCGTTTCCATCGACAGTACCTCAGAGGGAATCGTCCTGAAGACGGCACCAGCCCCCCGGTGCTGGTTAAAAGCATTGACCCTAAAACGCGCGACTCCGGGAACCTCGAAGGAAAAGTCGGTCTCTAGGAACTCTTCTAAGTCCTTCCGCTGTCGGTCATTCATGATGTCGTAGACAAGTGCCTGCACCTCGGCATGGCCCTGAGCGGGCACATTGACCCGCCGGACATCCCCGTCAACCCGGATCATTGGGGGCAGGCCTGCTGAAAGATGAAGATCGGAAGCGCCTTGCTCTACGCTGAAGGCGAGTAGTTCGGTGATGTCCATATCACGTCTCCTCTGGGGCCGGGCTAGCACAGAGCGAATCATCTTCCTTATGATTACGCCATGATACCCGCTGATTTAGACCGTAATATATCAGAAGTCGATCGAAGAATTCGCGCGGCTGAGCGTGCCGCGGGGCGCCCAGAAGGCTCTGTGTCATTGCTTGCAGTCAGTAAAACCAAGCCTTTTGAGCTCATTCGACAAGCACACAGGCTGGGATTATCAAAATTTGGTGAAAATTACGCACAAGAACTGGCGGAGAAGGCCCGGGCCCTCGCTGACTTGGACGTCAGCTGGCACTTTATCGGCCCGATACAGAGCAACAAGACCGCGCTGATCGCTGAATGCAGCGACTGGGTTCACAGTCTGGACAGACTTAAGATCGCGCGCCGCTTAAGCGAACAGCGACCGCCGGACAGAGACCCGCTTAACATCCTGATTCAGGTGAAAACATCTCAGGAAGAGCGCAAGTCAGGCGTCGCGCCGGAAGCGTTGCCGGATTTAGTCACTGCGATCAGTGAACTGCCTAACCTCGCTTTGCGGGGCCTCATGACCATACCCGCGCCTGCGACCGACGAAGTGACACAAAGGCGGCCCTTCCAACAGCTTCGCGAACTGCTCACAACCCTACCGTTGAAGCACCTGGACACCTTGTCAATGGGAATGTCGCAGGATTTGGAGGCCGCTATCAATGAAGGTGCCACAATCGTCCGTGTGGGCACAGATATTTTTGGCGCGCGGTATAATTCGTTGCCTCCCAGATAGGACAGCGCCAACTCATGTTGCCCCAGATCGCTTTTCTTGGCGCAGGAAACATGGCCACCGCCATGATCACCGGCCTCATCGCTCAAGGTTTTGCGCCAGCACAGCTGCGAGCTTGTGACCCCAGCGAGGATGCCTTGTTACGGCTGGAAGCGGCGGGGTTAACACAGCTGAGCACCTCGCCTGAGAGCCTGTTTGCTGATGTCGATCTGGCTGTTTTGGCAGTCAAGCCACAAGTCGTCCCCGACGCACTGTCATCGATTGGTCATGAGTTGAGCGCTGGGGCGGCGCTACTATCAATCGCTGCGGGTATCCCCATCTCGTCCCTGCGACGCCACGTCGAGACGGATGTGGCCGTGATTCGCTGCATGCCCAATACACCGGCCATGATCGGTCTGGGGGCAAGTGCGTTGTATGCAGGGGACGATGTCAAAGGGGAACATCGTGCTCTGGCCGAGCAGGTGACCAATGCTGCGGGCACCACCGTATGGGTGGCAAGCGAGGACCTGCTTGATGCTGTGACCGCTGTCTCCGGAAGCGGCCCGGCGTATTTTTTTGCTCTCATTGAGGCCATTGCCCGGGCGGGAGCCGAATTGGGACTGGATGAAAAAGTGGCCATGTCTCTGACGCTCCAAACCGCGATGGGCGCAGCGGCGCTGGCGCAACAATCTGATGATGGTGTTGCGAAACTACGAGAGAATGTCACTAGCCCGGGCGGCACCACGGAACAAGCGCTACTTTCATTGCAGTCCAATCAATTTGAAGCGATTGTGTCAGAGGCAGTCAGACAGTGCGCCGCTCGCGCGGCAGCACTGGGTAAGGAGTTTGGCTAAATGAGTGCTGGAACGGAAATCGCGCTATACCTCATCCGTAACGTTGGCGCCCTGATATTACTGGTGGTTGTTATGCGCGGCGTTTTGCACACCTCGCGCGTCAATTTTTATAACCCGATTTCGCAACTGGTGGTCCGATTGACCAACCCACTGCTACAACCGCTGCGGGGCGTGCTGCCTCCAACAGGTCGCATAGACTGGGCAGTGATCGTCATCGCGGTACTCCTGCAATCCCTGATCCTCGCCAGCATAGCGTGGGTGGCGGGGGACCGCTGGGCGTTACCGGGGGTACCCACATTGCTGGCTTGGGGGGCCGTCGGCGTGCTGGGCTTACTGGTCAACCTGTATTTTTTTATCCTGATCGCGATGATCATTGTCAGCTGGGTCGCGCCCGGTAGCCGGCATCCTGCTATCGAACTTATCTGGCAAATCTCGGAGCCGGTGATGGCGCCTTTTCGTTCCATCCTGCCCAACATGGGCGGCATCGATTTCTCCCCGATTCTATTATTCATTGGCATCAACGTGGTCCAAATCGGCCTCAGGCATCTCGCAATGACCCTCGGCTTACCGACGGGCCTCGTCTTCGGGCTCTGACTTATGGCAGTGAGTCTCTCGGATGGCAGTGTGGGGCTGGTGACACCCCAGGTCGCACATTTTGACGAACCGTTTACCTTTGCCAGCGGGGCAGTGCTGCGCAGTCATGAGCTGGTCTATGAAACCTACGGCCAACTCAACCATGCCGGCGACAACGCAGTGTTGGTCTGCCATGCTTTATCCGGCTCTCATCATGCCGCCGGTTACCACTCCGAGGAAGATCGCCGACCCGGCTGGTGGGACCTTGCCATTGGGCCAGGCAAACCCATCGATACAAATCGTTTATATGTTGTTTGTTCAAACAACCTGGGGTGCTGCGATGGCTCGTCAGGCCCTAACACCATCAACCCGGCGACCAACGAGCCGTGGGGCGGAGCCTTCCCCCAACCTCAAGTCAAAGACTGGGTGCGGAGTCAGAAACGACTGGCCGAGCACTTGAACATACCGCGCTGGGCGGCAGTCATTGGTGGCAGTTTGGGCGGCATGCAAGCGCTGCAATGGGCGGTAGATTTCCCCGATTGGGTGGAGCACTGCATTGCGCTCGCGGCAGCGCCCGGTCTGACCGCCCAGAACATTGCCTTCAATGAGATCGCTCGACACGCCATTTTATCGGACCCGGATTGGTGCCACGGCGATTATCTGGCGCAGGGCAAACTGCCTACCCGAGGGGTGGCTCTGGCGAGGATGGTCGGGCACCTCACCTACATGTCGGCAGATGGCATGAGCGACCGTTTTGGCAGAGAGCTCCGCGAGGGAAGCTTCGCGCCCGGCGATAACAGTGAGTGGGTGTTTCAGGTAGAGAGCTACCTTCGCCATCAGGGTGCGCGGTTCTCTACGCAGTTCGATGCTAATACCTACGTATTGATGACACGCGCATTGGATCTTTTTGAGCTGGCGGCGGACTACAACAGTGACCTGGTAGCAGCCCTGTCTGTCGCAGAAGCTGATTTTTTAATCGCGTCTTTCAGCTCCGACTGGCGCTTCCCACCCCAGCGCTCGATCGAAATTCGCGACGCGCTGCTGGCTGCGGGCAAACCGGTGACCTACGCCAATATCGACACGGATAACGGACACGATGGCTTTTTGCTGCCCAACCCCACCTATGAGGCACTGCTGAGCGCATGGATGTGTCGGGTCGGCCCCTCATGAGTCGCCTCGATCTCGATACCGTTTTGAGCTGGGTGCCAAAAGGGAGTCGCGTGCTGGACCTGGGCTGTGGCGATGGGGCCTTTTTAGCGCGGCTGAGCGAGGAGAGGGACGCTATTGGAGTGGGAGTGGATATTGATCCAGCCAACTTGGTCACCGCAGTCAGCAGAGGGCTCGATGTTATTCAGGAGGACATCAACGACGGGTTGGACTGCTTCACTACCAATCGATTTGATGTCGTGATTTTGGCCCATGCGCTGCAAGAGCTCACCCATCCACATATCGCGCTTCAACGTATGGTCGATATTGCGGATGAGGCGATCGTTTCGTTCCCCAACTTTGGCCATTGGTCATGCAGGCTGCATTTGGGTGTCAAAGGTCGTATGCCCATGTCTCGGGTCATGCCGCGCCACTGGTACGACACCCCAAACATTCACTTTTGCACCGTTACGGACTTCGACGCACTGTGCTCAGCACTTCACATAGACATTATCGAGCGAGCGACCATCGCCGGTCCCGCACAGCACTTTTTGGGCCGCTGGTTCCCCAATCTTTTCGCTACCAGCGCCATTTACCGTATCCGTCGCTCTGGCGACTAATCGGACTGCTGCTGATGGGGTTGGCAATAGAGCCGGCTCTCGGTCAGCAATCTACTCGTTTCGATCAATTCGAGTTGCACCACAGTATTGTCTATACAACGTTCCTCTCACCACAGGTTGCCGCGGAGTACGGCATCACCAGAGGGGCCGATAAAGCCATTCTGACGCTGTCTGTCCGCGACGCCATTGCTGGGGAGATAGCGGGCAGGCCGATGTCTATTGAAGGGCGGACATGGGACCTGATCACGGGCGAAAGCATGCGCATCAAGGAAATCCGCGAAGGCCGCGCCACCTACTACATCGTGCCATTTGAATTTCTGGATAGAGAGTATCGATTTTTCGAATTTAACTTTCAGCCTGAAGGAACAGAGATTGTGTTCGAGCACAAAATCAAAGTGCAGCTCTGGCGCCAGGACTAAAAAATGGCGCCGCCAAGCATGCCGAGGCTAATCATTGCCAGCCACAACAAGGGCAAGATCCGCGAGTTCGCAGAAATACTGGGCAGCCACTGGGAAATCTCGCCTCAGGGTGACCATGGCGTGCCTGAGGTCGCCGAGATCGGCACCACTTTCGTAGAAAACGCGCTGATCAAGGCAAGGCATGCGTGCCGCGCGACCGGCTGCGCCGCACTGGCAGATGACTCTGGTCTGGTGGTACCCGCACTGGGTGGCGACCCCGGGTTGCGCTCGGCCAGGTACTCAGGAAATGGCGATCAGGCGAATAATGCGCTGCTATTAGAAAACATGGCACCACTTTCAGGCGCAGACCGCTCGGCATTTTATATCGCCGTACTGGTCATACTGCAGCGTGCCGATGACCCCAGCCCTATCATTGCCGAGGGCCGCTGGTCAGGCTCCATTGCCACTGCGCCACGCGGCGATGGCGGGTTCGGTTACGATCCGCTGTTCATTCCCGATGGCGAGAGCCGCCACGCGGCCGAGCTGACCGCGAAAGAAAAAAATCTCATTAGCCATCGAGGTAAGGCTCTCACAAGGTTGATCAAGCTGGCTCAAGCATGATCAGGCCGGCATCGATTCCGCTAGCACTCTATGTGCACCTGCCGTGGTGCACACAAAAGTGTCCCTACTGCGACTTCAACAGCCACGAGGGGTTTTCGCCGACACTTCAACAACCCTATGTCGATGCGCTGCTGAGTGATTTGGACAGCCAGTTGGAGTGGCTCAACGGCCGTCCAATCAGATCGATCTTCATCGGTGGCGGGACCCCCAGCCTGTTTGACGGCGAGTGGATCGCGCGATTACTCGGAGGCATTGGCGACCGGCTCACCCTCTCAGGGGACGCTGAAATTACTCTGGAAAGTAACCCGAATAGTGCCGATGCCGGGCACTTTAAACGGTACCGGCGCGCGGGCATCAACCGGCTCAGCATAGGCGTACAAACATTTCATGACCACGCACTGCAGAGCCTCGGCAGATTACACAGCGGCGATGAGGCCCGGCATGCTCTCGACCACATTCCGGCCGCTGGCTTCGACCGATGGAACATCGACCTGATGCACGGCTTGCCCGGGCAGAACGCAACGATGGCTGAGGCAGACGTTGCAGAGGCTATTGAGCGCAGTGCCGGTCATATCTCCTGGTACCAGTTGACGATCGAGCGAAATACCCGATTCTGGTCAGCGCCCCCAACGCTGCCGGGCGAGGACGAGTTGGAATGTATTCAAAGTCGGGGCGAAGGAATGTTCCAAACCGCAGGTTTTCTGCAGTATGAAGTCTCGGCGTATAGCCGGAAAGGCGAGGAAAGCCGGCACAACCTCAACTATTGGCAGTTTGGTGATTACGTAGGCTTGGGTGCTGGCGCCCATGGCAAAGTGACGCGACCGGCTGGCGATATCGTGCGAACACACCGTACCCGCTTGCCCAACGACTACCTCAAGCTCAATCAGCGAGCCGGCATGGCACCGCCCGCGACGACAACAATCTCGCCACAAGCTGTCATCGGTGAGTTTGCAATGAACGCCCTTCGCCTCAAGGGCGGCGTCTCCCTGGGTGACTTTACCGACCGAACGGGCCTGCAGAGCGCAGACTTAGTCGCGGCGGCCGATGAGGCGATTTCCAGAGGGTGGGTAGCGACCACAGCTGCCCAGCAGTTCGTCGCGACAGAATTGGGTTACCAATTTTTGGACAGTACCGTAGCGACCTTTCTTTAGGACGACGCTCTGAGGTAAATCAAGTCCTGCACGGCGTGTCCCAGACGCTCACCACGACGCTCAAACTTGGTCACTGGTCTGTAGTCTGGCCTTGCTGCCGCCCTACGGGGCGCGCCACCGGCGTTGATGAGCAGTGGCTCTGCATCGAGCACGTCGAACATATGCTCCGCATAGGGTGTCCAATCGGTCGCAAGATGAAGGTACCCATCTTCTCTCATCAGGTGAGCCAAATCGCCAACGAATTTCGGTTGAATCAAACGGCGCTTGTGGTGTCGCTTTTTGTGCCAAGGATCGGGGAAGAAAATATGAACAGCATCGAGGGAAGCGGGCGCTACACAGTGGGACAGCACGTCGACGGCGTCTTCAGCATATACGCGCAGGTTTCCGATACCCAAACCCAAAGCCTGCGACAGTAATCTGCCCACGCCAGGCCGATGCACCTCTATCCCTACAAACTGGGTTTCAGGCTCGGCCTGAGCCATTTGCAACAGGCTATCGCCCATTCCAAACCCGATTTCAAGTACCCGTCGTCCGGGTGAGCCAAATGTCTGGTCCCAGTCGAGTGCCCCCTGCGCTACCGTCAGGCCGAACTGGGGGAAGCCCTGCTGCCAGCCCAGCTCTTGACCAGCAGTCATCCTGCCGGCGCGCATGACAAAACTTCTGATACGGGTGGCAATAGGGCCTGCAGCGGCTACCATAGGTTGGGTGAGGCTGATTAAGCCCGATCGCGATCAGGCTACCATGGCAGTGCGCAGTTTCTTGAGCGCATTGGCCTCCAACTGCCGGATCCGCTCGGCCGAAACTTGATATTCCGCCGCCAATTCGTGCAAGGTCGATTTATTATCCAGTAACCATCTGCGTTCTAGAATGTCGCGGCTTCGATCATCCAGGTCAGCCAATGCCAGATGGAGCCTGCCCATACTGTCTTCGGCGAAATTCTCGGCCTCAACCAACTCGCTCGGATCCGACTGACCGCCGGTCAAAAAATACTGCGGTGCCTGCCAACCGTCGTCTTCATCCGCATCTGCCGGCGCATCAAAAGCGATGTCGCGGCCTGCGAGGCGGCCCTCCATCCGGGTCACCTCCGCTTCGTCCACGCCCAGATCTGCCGCAATCGCGCGGGTTTCCTCGGCAGACAGCCAATCGAGCGATTTTTTCTGGCTACGCAGATTGAAGAACAGCTTTCGCTGCGCCTTGGTTGTGGCGACTTTTACAATACGCCAGTTGCGAAGAATATATTCGTGCATTTCAGCTTTGATCCAGTGCACCGCGAAGGACACCAGCCGAACCCCTTTTGTCGGATCGAACCGCTTAACCGCTTTCATCAGGCCAACATTGCCTTCCTGAATCAGGTCTGCCTCCGCCAATCCGTATCCTGAATAGCTCCTCGCGATATGCACAACAAAGCGAAGGTGTGCCAGCACCAGTTCCCTCGCCGAATCGACGCATTCCTCGTAGTACAGACGCTCTGCCAGCTCACGCTCTCGTTCCACTGACAAAATGGCGATACCACTCACCGCCTGAACGTAGGCAGGCAAGTTGGCGCCAGGCGCCATATTGAGCACGGCGCTATTAGGCAGCGCCAGTGCGCGTTGTGTTTCTGTCATAACCATAGCCTCCAAAAGGCTTACCGACGGTGATTTTAGCACTCTCGCACCGAGAGTGCTAAATGTTGAAAAATTCGGTATTTCAATAGCTTAATGCGTATTCAGGCGTGTGATATACCGCTGCGTCGCAAAAAGTGCCGCCAACCAGCCACCCGTAGCGCCCAGGCTGACCATCGCGATAGGGTACGTGGCGCCGGGGCCCAATAGTGGATTGGGCTGGTCATACAGGAGAAATAAGGCGTTAACGGGCCCTGCCACCCACGCGGTGAAAGCCCACAGGCCAATAGTAGCCAGCACCCCACCACCAGCGCCAAAGTACAGCCCGCTGTATAAAAAGGGCCTGCGAACAAAGGCAGGTGAACCGCCGATGAGGCTAACCACCCGGATCTCCTCTCTGCGCGCATCAACGTCAAGGTAAAGGGTATTCACCAGCACAAGCGTCGCGCCACACACCATTGCAATACCCAAGGCCCATCCCCAGCGCCACCCTGCCTGAAGCACTTGCTCTAACCGCGCCATCCAGCGGGTATTCGCAACCACTCTGTCCACCTCGCTCAAATCCCCCAGCTTTCCAACAAGACCCTCAAGGGTTTGCTGTGGCATCGGCATCACCGGCGCTACCAGCAACGTATGAGGCAGTGGATTTCGATTGAGTGACGACAGAACTGAGGACAGTTCGGTCTGCTCAGCAAATTGTGAGAGCGCGGCATCACGGTGCAAAAAGGTGACCCGATCAATCTCTGGCCACGCAGTGATAGCACCCTGAATCGCCTCAACATCAGCCAGCGTTGCATCCGTTTCGAGCATGACTGATAGCTCAACCCCACGATCAAAATCCATTGCCATCCGATGCACACTGTCCAGTGTCAGCAGGAGTGCGCCGGGCAACGCCAAAGAGATCGCAACAACGAGCCAGATCAAGCAGGTTGAGCCCGGTCGCGCCAGTAGCCTCTGCCAGCTACTGGCGGCGGCAATTCGGTGTTGGGCTCGCCAGGCAGCAAATGGCCCCCAGCGCTCGGTTGCAGGCTCCTTTCTGGACGACATTATTGTTTGCCTGACGACATCAGTTAGCCACCGTGCCGGCAAGAAGCCCGGCCTTCAGCGTGATAATCCGATGCCGCATTCTCGAGATCAGCGGTAAATCATGTGTCGCCACCAGTACGGTCACACCCACCTGATTAAAAGCTTCAAAGAGTCCCATAATTTCCGCAGACAACTGGGGGTCAAGGTTGCCCGTCGGTTCGTCGGCAATGAGAAACTCGGGCCGGGCAACAACCGCTCTCGCAATCCCCACTCGCTGCTGTTCACCACCGGACAAAGTGGCCGGATTCGACCGCTCGCTTCCTAACAGGCCAACCTTGTCCAAGGCTGCCCGCACCCGGCGAGCCGAGTCTCTCGGAGAGAAGCCGGCCATCACCAATGGCAAGGCCACGTTATCGTGGACACTCCGGTCGAACAGCAAACGATGCTCTTGAAACACCACCCCAAAGCGACGGCGATAGCTGGGTACAGACCGGGCCGGGATAGACGCGGTGCGTTCGCCATTGACGCGTATCTCGCCTCCTGTCGGTCGGTCGAGCAACAAGAGCAGACGCAACAGCGTGCTCTTGCCCGCACCTGAGTGGCCCGTCAGAAAAGCCATCTCGCCACGCGCCAAGGTCAAATTGAGGTTGCGTATAGCGTCAAGGTCACCGTACCGGCGGCTCACACGGTCAAACTCGATCATGCACCGAGCTCTTCATGCATCCAGGAGTTACGCATCCAAAAGCGCACTGACAAAATCCCGCGCAACAAAATCACGGAGATCGTCTGATTGCTCGCCCACACCGATAAACCTGATCGGGCGATTAAGTTTATGCGCGATGGCAAATAACACGCCTCCGCGAGCCGTCCCATCGAGCTTGGTGACCGCAACACCGGTCACACCCACTGCCTGATCAAACTCGATGGCCTGCGAGACCGCGTTCTGACCCGTGCCAGCATCCAGTACGAGGAGCGTCTCATGGGGAACCCCCTCATCCTGCTTGCGCATGACGCGCACAACCTTGCTGAGCTCGTCCATCAAATGAGATTTGTTCTGTAGCCTTCCGGCAGTGTCAGCAATCAATACGTCGACGCTGCGAGCCTTGGCGGCGGCCAGCGCATCATAAAGGACCGAGGCGCTATCGGCGCCGGTGTGCTGGGCGATAACGGGTACATCATGTCGATCTCCCCAAGCCTGGAGTTGCTCCACCGCGGCAGCCCGAAAAGTGTCGCCCGCAGCGAGCATCACACTCTTTCCGTCTTTTTTGAACCGACTGGCCAATCTGCCAATGGTGGTGGTCTTGCCAGCGCCGTTCACCCCGACGACTAAGATGACAAAGGGTTGATGCGCGATGATATCCAGCGGCTTTTGTTGTTCGGCGAGTAGCTCTGTCAGTGTCTCCTTGAGCGCGGACATCACCGTCTCCTCTGCCCCCAGTGCCTTACGGTCGAGCCTCTGGCGCAGCAGTTCGAGCACGCGATGCGTCGCCTCAAGCCCAAGATCGGCCATAATCAATTGTTCTTCCAGAGCCTCCATCAAGGCCGGATCCAGCTGCTTTTTGCCCAGTACCAGCGTAGCCAGCCCGTCAGTGATCTGACTCCTGCTGCGACTCATCCCATCCCGAAGGCGCCCGAACATCCCCGCAGGCGCCGCCATGGGTTCAGAATCGCCTGCTTGTTCGACACTGGACTGGATTGTCGAGTCGACACTGGGAGTGTCGGACATCTGACCCGGTTCAACTTCGTCGGTTGACGCGCCATCGATCGCCTTGGTTGGCGAGGCTGCCGGAGCACCGCCGTCAGGCTTGGCGCGACGTTTGAATAACTTCATGATCTGTTTGACTCGACTGAGGGCTTCAGGTCCACTGGGCGCCGCTGACCGACTCACTTGTATTAGGAGTCTAGCACCCCGCAAAAGGTTACAGTATGAAGCGTGCGCCAAGACAAACCGCTGCTCAGCTCAGGATTATCGGCGGCATGTGGCGCGGGCGAAAGCTGACGGTGGTAAACCGCCCCGGGCTAAGGCCAACGGGTGACCGAGTGCGCGAAACATTGTTTAACTGGCTCACGCCGGTGATCACTGACGCGAGATGCCTTGACCTCTTCGCGGGATCCGGGGCTCTGGGTCTGGAGGCGCTATCTCGCGGCGCTGCCTCCTGTGACTTTGTTGACGCCGATGAGCAAGCGCTGCTATCCATCAGGAATAACCTCTCCGCACTGAGCGCAAATCCCGTGCCTGATAGCCCGGCTACTGTGCTCTCGACTGCCGCCAAATATCTTGCTGGCGAGCACAAGGCTTGGGATATCGTATTCGTGGATCCACCCTTTGATTGTGGTTTAGGCGAACCGGCCCTGCATCAGCTTGCGGCCAATGACCGCCTTCACGAAGGCAGCTGTGTTTATTTTGAAAGCAGGCGATCCGCGCCTGAATCCGTCCCGGAGGCGCTCTATGAGGTGCACCGTGAGAAAACGGCCGGGGATGTCCTATATCGGCTGCTAAAACCGCGCCTAGAAGTGAGATAGCACGGTTTGTCGACTTTTAAAGACTTGTGTAGGCTCGGGAAGCACAGATAGGGAGTCGAGAAGTGTTAACCCACACCGTGGTGTATCCGGGGACGTTTGATCCCATTACCAATGGCCACATCGACCTGGTGGAGCGGGCAGCAAAACTGTTTGAGCGAGTGGTTGTAGCCGTTGCCACCAGCGAGAAAAAAGCGCCGCTATTTGACCTCGATACCAGAGTATCGCTGGCGCAGTCGTGCCTCGAGCATGTGCCCGCAGCCGAGGTCGTGCCCTTCAGCGGCCTGTTAATCGACTTTGTTACCGCACAAGACTCGCACTGCGTGCTTCGCGGGCTGCGGGCGGTGGCTGACTTTGAGTACGAGTTCCAGTTGGCGAATATGAATCGCGCAATGGATCCGGAATTCGAAAGCGTTTTTCTGACGCCCAGTGCTGATCTGTCCTACATTTCCTCGTCGCTGGTCCGAGAAATCGCGGGGCTGGGGGGAGACGTGA